>ERZ1292633.1064-Hain-H41-02um-R1-1064-length-30185-cov-6_pt1 | contig 22859 bp, 18 predicted proteins | sample MGYA00564406_ERZ1292633 | MGnify/ENA primary metagenome ERZ1292633 (study PRJEB36523, sample SAMEA6512639) | groundwater metagenome | collected 2019-01-08 | study: AquaDiva: Metagenomics assemblies of 32 groundwater samples
GAACATGTGATGTGGTGCTGTCCCTAGCAAGGTCAAAGGAAAGCGGCATCTCCTCCCGGTCCTCGCGATTAATTTTTATTACCGTCGTCCCTTGCTTCAGCCGCCACAGGTATGAGAGGGGTCGAATTCGATGAGAGGCGGGACGCAGACGGAAAAACGATGTAACAGTTTGAAATTTGGTTTCAAGTTCGAACGAAGTGTGCGTCCCTCGCCCCGTTCCATTCCGTGGAGAGAGAGTCATGGCTAGTGAGCATCGAACGGATGAGGCTGTCGGGGTCCACCGCGACCATCTTGGGCGACTTGTTGTCAACAAGCCATCGGCGCACCTCTACTTGCCTCGCAAGCTGCCGTCACGCGACGATGCGTCTGGAACGAGGGAGACGGACGGGCATTCGTCAGATGACAACGTCACGCCGCGTTCGAGTCGCAAGGTGGTCGGGTGCAGTCCTAGAATCGCCGGGCCTCAGGTAAAGCCTCACGAACCTCTGCCACCCTTGCAGCCCGCGAAAAAGCTAACGGCGGCCGCTGAGCGAGCGTTGATCGGTAGGGTGTGTGACGATGCCGTGCGACAACATGAACAACGGTTCCAATCCATTCTCCAAAAGTACATCGGCCAGCAGTCGCCGCGGCCAACTAGCGCGAAGACATCTGATGAGCTCGCCGAGGGCGCGTTCCGGCTGAGCACTCAAGAGGTGCAAAACCGCGCAGCTAGGCACAAGGCGTTGGAGCTGAAATATCTGACTCGCTCAAGGCCAGCGTCATCACGCCCCCGTGAACCCCCGGCAAGCGACTCTCCGAAAGTGCTTGTTCAACGCCTATATGACGACTCGATCAAACACCAACAGCAAGTCGCTTGCAAACTTGCCGGTCTGTACACACCTGAGCGTCAGGTGAAAAAGCTCACGAAGGACGAAATGACAAAGCTGACAACCCATCTTGCTTGCCCGAAGAAGTAGTCGGCCGGTTGCTGTTCACCTGTTCAAACGCGCGGTGAGTCGTCGCACACACACAGTCTCAACTCAGTGTACATGTCGGGTATTTTCACCCCTTTCGGACGTGCCTTCTTGGACACCAATCAGATGGCACATATCCACTGATCTATTTTGATTCCAAAACCTAATCTCCTTTTTTCCGCCGGTCAAGGAAACGCAACAGGATTCTGGGAGGGAAAGGTTGGGGAAACAAAAAATGAAATGATTCGGCTCTCAGATCTTACCAAGTCCCAACGGGAGGCCTTCCTGAACTACATGGCGATGCACCACGATGGAGGCGATCGAGAAACCCTTCGGCACAACGGCGCGACGATCGAGTGCTGCATGACGGTGTCGACGTTGGAGGAGCTCGCGTCAGCTGACCTCAACTCCGCGATGACAATGGAAGGGACGGGCGGCGGCGACGACGGCAGCGGCCGTCCCGGCGGTGCCAAGGCGGCTTTTGAAGGAATCATGCAGTCGGCCGTCGATCGACGCCAAGCGGAGGTCGCCCTTGGCAGGCGACTGGCGAGGCGCGAACCCCCGAGCACGAGCCTCGCCGCCGCGCGGGCGGCGGAAGACCAGTCGCGGCAGCTGGAGGTCTCGCCGTTTCCCCTCGCCACATTGAAACGGTTCATCGAGGATTTCTACGACTTTCGTTTCGCGACGCTCGTGAACCATCGGGCCGCCGGTCTCACCCACCCAGTCGTCGATGACGTGAGCGTCCACCTTTTTGGATACCTCACGAAGGAGTATGGCGTTGAGTCGATTGTGAAGCGGCACAGCGTGAACCTTCTGAAAGCGGTGCGACACTACCGCCCTTTCGACCTTGATGTACAGGTGTTCGGGGCGCTTCTTAGTAGTGCCTGCTATGACACGGTGGACATTGACTTCTTCCTTCGCTGCCGGGATCGACTATCCGTTTACGCGAAATGGCACGATGTACCGGCCACGTCTTCTCCGGTAGGCGAGCCGTCGAGAAAGCGTTACATTGTGGTCCGCAATATTCCCGCCATCACCACCAAAGTGATCAGCGAGCTGGCGGCCCTCGACCCACTGACGCGGACTCTCGTGCCTACCTTGCTGCCTCGCGTGCGGTTCGCAATGTCGCGCTGGTTCAACGGCCGGGGGGAATTTCCTGAGTTGGTGAGCGATCCGAACTTTTATACCTATCCGTTTGCCTCGACGAATCCGTACGTGTCGCATCTTCCGGCGACCGGAAGGCAGCGAGAGGGGGCGTTCGGCATGCCGGACTTGTCGCACCTGACCGACGCCCCCGACGACACGCAACGGTTTCGGATTCTAGGCGAAGAGCCGGGCCCGCTGCGACGCCCGACCGTCGTCGAGCTGGGCCAGCTGTTGGTGTTGTATCTCCTCAACTACAAGCATGAGCGGTGCGAACGCGGCTTCGATGTGCGCGATGCGCTGCTGTCGCTGACGACGCCCAGCGCGGTCGACGCGCCGATGAAGAATGAACAAGTTGCCCTGCAGGTTTTCCCGCGGCCAGCGGGCATTACGGCGAGTGTGGCCGCTACGCGGAGGCGGTCGCCGGTTTCGTCGCGACGCGCGACGACGCCTACGCAACGCTTGGCAGCACACACGCCTCGTCGCGCTCACGTGATGGCAGATCGTCTCATTTCGTCCGTGTATTCTCCCACGATCGCATCCGCGACGAAACAATACTTGCGCGGAGACGGTTCCCCCCTGTTCCAATCAGGCCCCTCGACGCAAGCGGCCATCCACGCCCTGACGGAGGCGCCCCCCTCCCCAGTCATGATGCCGTCGCTGTCGAAACCCGTCGGGGTGGCCATCATCGAAGGGCCCCAGGGATTCGACGCCTACCGCGCGTTGAGTGCCATTGTCAGTTCGCCAGAAAGGAACAAAAGCGGCCGCAACCTGTTGGTCCCCCCACGTCCCGTCGAAGTCGACGAAGCGGAGGGACCCTTGAGCGTGGCAAGGGCGGATTCAATAGCAGCGGCGAAGGGAGATCCTCCCGCCCCCTCGACTCCAACTTTGATCGCACGCGGTCTCCCTCCCGAGGGGTTCTCGGTGCCCAGTCACGCTCCTGATCCCTCCGTCGCACCGCTGACGGCCATGTTCCAATTGGATTTGCCTGGGGCGACCTTTGTCAGCGATTCGTGACTGGCTTGTTGTGAAGGGGGGAAGGAAGGAAGGAGAGGGGAACGGTTTGGCTTACCGAATCAACATTTTCACATGGTTTCGTTGTGGTTTTTTTGTTTGCGTTCTGAGGTTTAGTTCCAAAGCGTAACGTGTGTGAGTCTGATGACGGACGTCTACTACGGCAGGCAAGTCGCCGTGACCGAAGAGCGGCTCCGCGAGGCGATGGAGAAGCAAGCCAAGCAGCGAGCGTTGCGCGAGGACTTGGACTCGCAAATGTTGGAACGCCGGCGCCAGGCCGCGGTGGTAGTGTCATCTAGCATTGCTTCGGAGGCTGGTCTCATGGGTGGGGTCGGTGTGACGAGCTATCAGCTTGCCAACGGGAGTCCCGCCTTTATGCCGCCGCCGTCTGCCGCGGGTGGTGCCATGGACGCGCCGGGCAGCGCACTCACCAAGGCGCAAAAACGCCGCCAGCAAATCATGCTGGAACGCCAGCAGCAGCAGCCAGACGTCCCACCCACGGCGTCGTACTTTGGAGGGGGTGGCGGATACCCACCGTCACACCCTTCCGTGAATCCGTTCGCTGCGCACCGTTTAGGAGGCGCGACGCCCGGTGGTGGTGCGGCCGCCCAAGCCAACGACAGCGTGTACAGCCTGGTGCATCCGCCGACGGCACCAGCCTACACCTCCTCGCTCCATGCCGCCCCAGGGCATCCGTACTCCGCCGCGGTGGCGCCGCCGAGCGCGGGCCCGACGACGGCGATGCTCTTGAGCATGAATCAAAACAAGTCGGCGGCCGTCAACCTGATGTACCCAGGGGTGCCGGCACCTCCTCCGCCCTCGGCGCTGCAGGGAATGCCGAATGGCGCAGCCTTCCGTGGCCACACCGCCACGCAGACGTCAGGCGGCGTTGGGGCCCCGGAATCGCAGTCGCCGCGCGGGATGCCAATGCTGCCGCCCGTGCCAGGGGCCCACAATCACGCGACCTACGGCGTGCCAGCGCCAAACCCGGGCGTACCAATGGCGTACGTCTGGCAGGCAGGCGTGCCCGTTCCGGCGGCGGGCGCCTCGGCAGCCGAGCTGCAGTCGTATTTGACGCACGCGACCGAGCAGATACTTGAACAACGCGGCCGCCAGGCCGTGGCGCAAATGTCAATGCCGCAGAGCCGTCAACGGCCACCTGCTGGCAATGGCTATTCGGGACAAGTGCCCGTCCTACCCGCCCCCTCGTCACCCACGAGGCAGCTAAACGTCCCGCAGCCGCCTCCGGCTGGACAGCATTACCGCGACGACGTAGAGAACGGGGACAATGCTCAACAGCCGCCGCAAGGCGGCGGCGGGGTGCGAGGTCCCTCACGCGACGCCCGGCAACGGGGGAAATCTCGCGAACGCACCGCTGGCCATCCAGCAGCCGACGCGGCGGCGGCGGGGGGCCCTCCCGCTACGAGGCACAAAATGCAGCAACTCGAGACCGATTTGCATCAGCACCAAAATGCGTTAGGCAAGTTGAAGGAGCAGGCGAAGGAGTGGGAGACGACGGTTCACACGCTCAAAGCGCAACTGAAGAACGCTAAGCTCAAGGAGAAGGAGCTCACCAAAGCGGTGCAGGGCGGCGCTCGAGGCGCCGTGCAGCCGCCTCCGAGGGCCGAGACGGCACCGAAACCCGAAGTCGCGCATCCCTCAAAAGCGGCTGGGGGGCAGCTTCGTCCGACAGCCGCACTGAAGCCGTCGCGACAGCATCAACAGCCCGCCCTGCTGCCGCCCGTTGGACAGCGTCGCGTCGCCCACCAAGTGGCGGAGGACGACGACGACGACGATGACGATGAGCCCGCCGAGGCTGGCCACGCCGACGGCCGATTCCGACCCATCACTGCACCCAATCCCGCAGGCGCGATATCATCGCACAATGGCTCCTCGCACGTCCCCGGCGGCGGTGTGGGCAAGTATGGCAGTGCGGTGCCGCTCATCCGCAATCTCGACACAGTAGATCCTAGTTCCAAGTTTGCCAGCAACAAGTGGCTTGCCTCGCCCCGTGAACCTCCCCCGGGAGCGGAGCACATGTCGACCATCACACCCGCCAAGCCCCCGCGAGCGCAGCACAGCAGCACGGGGCCGGCGCCCTTGGTGCCCCCGTCGCCGCCTGTGTTGCTGTCATGGCACGCATTGGAGGACATGGGCGTCAATCGACCCAGCCCGATCATTACGCGGCTCCAAGCGCAGCAGCTGTGGACTCTGTTCGCCACCAGTGGACTTTCCGTTGAGGGATCCTCCGCGGGCAAGCCCAAGGCATCGCCGAGTGTGAAGCGAGGCGGTGTCGCGCGACAAAACGACTGCGACTCGTCCGTCGATAGCACTAAGGGCGGCGCAACCGCTTCCGGCAGTGCACTTCGCACCTACGAAACTTTCGATGAGCTTGGCGCTGGAGAAGAGGCCGACGACGACGACGATAGCGACGCAAGAGGCGCACGACAAGATGGGCTCCACCGCTCGCTGGTCACCAAACGCGCACCGCCGCAAGCCCCCGAGGAGAAGCGTCGGGCCGCTCCTCCGCCCTTATCCGTGGCTCATCTCAGTGTAAAGGGCAGTCGGTAACCGGCCGGTGTTGATAGACGAAGTGAGAGGCTTCTCACCTGGAAGCGTCACCGACGGAAGAGGATATTGTGGGGTTTTCCCCCTTTTCCCCTTCCTCCCTTTTTTTCACCTTTCGAATGCACGCAGTGAATCGCGACGATTTGGAACGACAAATGCTCCCGACGGCTTTCGTTTCCTCCGTTCCCCGCCTTCTTCTCCCCCCTTTCCGAGTTAGCTGGCTTCGTCGTCTTCTTCTTCTTTTTTTTGGGGGGGGGTGGGAGATTCTCCGAGATTGCGATTTCCTGAAGGATCGCTCCCAGCTTGGGTGGTCGCATGTGGTGGGCGTCATCGTCCCTTTCGCACCGGGTTTTTTCTATCTATGATGTGTGTAGCTGCACCCTTCTCACGCCTTTGCCCACTGGGTGCGATACCACGGCGCACTGAGATCGGTTACCGAGTCAACGCAACGATTGATGACCCTCCCTCCACTGTTCGTAAGCCGTACACATAGCGCGCGACCGGTTTTGTTTTTTGACGGCATTACTAACATCACCGCAAACAAAAATGTCATTCCGAGTGCACATGTGCGCCGATGTCGGCGGTGAGAAGAAGAACCTAGAAGTCGTCTTCGATCGCAAGCCCGAGACGATCTCCAAGATAGCCGATGAGGCCGAAATTCTCTTCCGAAATGAGTTCGCGCAGAAGTCGTTAGACCCCCGCCAGTTCACGATCGACTTCATCGTCTTCTTCGAGGACGCGACGCGGCGGTGGAGGCCGCTCGAGAACGTCAGCCAGCTCACGGAATACATCCAGCTCTACTGCTTCCAGCCGAACGCCACCGAGACCGTTCGCGAAATCCCGCCTCCCAGCGGCCAGGCGGCGGCGTACGGCTCGAGCGCCCGTGTCATCCACCGCCCGGGCATGGCGACGATCGACGTCGACAAGGTCGCTGCCGTGTTCAAGGAACTCGACATTAACTCGACCGAAACCGTGGAACTCGGCGAAATGGTCTACGGCTTCATGGCTGCCGGCATTGACTTCAACGAGGAAACCATCGGCCGTCTCTTCGAGAAGAGTGACGCCAACAGCGATGGACAGATCACGTGGGAGGAATTTCAGGTGTTCGCTGAACTGTTCCCCAACACGGTAGAGACGCTGTACTGGCGCCTGCGCACCATCGACTCCGCGGATCCCAACACGAACAAGTCCGCCGCCTCGTCGCTCAAGCGTGTGCGGCAGAAGGAGCACCAACTGAAGCGCGAAATGAAGGAGTTAGACCGCGAGAAGAAGGTGTTGGAGAGCCGTTTGCGCCAGGAGCAGGCCATTGGACGCGAGCTCGACCCGCGCCGCCGGCTGCTGGAGGAGGAGGAGCAGGACTTGATCAACAAGGAGTTCGCCCTGCAGTTCCACCGCGACATGGTCGTGCAAGCCGAAACGCAGTTCTGCGAGTCTGCCGTGCGGTTCGACCACGCATCGATGCGCCAAGGATCGCCTCGCCGCGCGCGCCAATTGTAGCCTGTCGTCCCCTCGCCATGAGACTGCGACCCCCGAGGCGAGAAGCGGGATCCCCCCGTGCGATGTGTGTGTGTGTGTGTGTGTGCGCGCGCGTGAGTCGACTTTCCGTTCCCCATCCTGCCCTGCTTCGCTTTTCCCCTCTCTGTGCTGGACTCAACCGGCGCCAAAACGAAGACCGCGACGATAAACGACGTCTCTCCTACCCTGGGAGGGGCTCGTCGTGGACCACGCCGCTCCCGTTTTGACCCCCCCGGGCAGTCACCGCGCCTCCCAACTCTGTACTCTGTTCCAGGCCCCTTTCTCGACGTCATTTCAAACAACCGAAACAATTTGGGAACAAAAAACAACAAAAAACGGAAAAGTCGCCGAACGCGCCCCCCAGCATCGGTCTGCAATGTTCTTGTTCGAGGTTGCTCTCAGACACGAAATGGGGAACGTTCTCACAGCGTCTTCTCGAGCTTTCTCGTCGCACTTCGGCGGGGAAATTTTCACCCAACGCTCGTTGATGCAACGTACTTGTTGTCGACAGAGAGTATCAAGAAAGCAGTTTGCTCCCTTTTTTTTGGTGACATCCCCCACGATGCGGACGACGACGACAAGGCAGCAACAGCAACCGTCCGCGCCGAAGCAGAATAGCCGTGATGTCGGCGTGGTCGATTTCACCGCCCCGAGTCTGTGCCTGTCTCACAGTGGCTTGACCGGTCCTGTGTGCCTGGAACTTTGTCGTGGGCTCGCCGGACTGGAGTCGCTCACCTCCCTGGACCTGAGCCACAATCCCGACATTGGCGACGACGGAGCCGAGGCGATCGCGGCCATGTTGGCGCAAACCCCGTCTCTTACTTCACTCTCCGTGTCTCACTGCAGCATTTCGGATTGGGGCGTGGTGTGTTTGACCCGCGGCGCCAGGCGCCACCACACGTTGGCGGTGCTCGATCTATCCAGCAATCCTTTCGGCGATGCCGGTCTCAACGAGCTATCGCGCTTCGTCGCTCAGGACACGGCGATCACCGAGCTGGTGATGACGGACACGCACCTCACGCTCCAGGGCGCGCTGCTTCTTGCCGAGGCGATGATCAGCAATGGGTCGCTTTTGTACGTGTCACTTCCCTTCTCCGTCGGATTTCCGCTGCTGCATGAAGTCGACAAGCTGCTCAGGCGCAACTGGATGCGGCGAAACGGTTACGATCAGCGGGTCGCCCTGGCCACCATTTTGGTCAAATCGCTTGATGCAACTTTACGAAAGCGAGAGGAGCGTCTTCGCTGCATCCAGCCGTGCGTGGAGCCTCCCATGAGTCGCATTCGGCACGCGCCGTCCAACGGCGCCACCATCGAGGACTGGCGCGATGACGTGGTGGCGGGACCCCTGATGTGTCTCGCGCTGCTCGACAAGCGGAGCCAGTCCAGTCTGCCGACGCTCGCGGAGCTATCGGGACGTAGTAGGCAAGGCGGCAACCAACCAGCGGGGGCGTCGCCTGTTGCCGCGCTTGCTGCGCGCTACGGGGGCAACTTTGCGCTGCAGGCTGCCACGAGTCGTGCCAGGGCGGCAGGAAGCAATGCATTGCCGATGACAGGCCGGGTGCCGCGGCCGCCAGCGATGCCGAGTGTGAACGCCTCACTGAGCACAACCCTGCAGCGGTATCAAACGCTTCCCCGAATGTCGGTTTCGCCGACTGCCAGCATGGCTTAGGGGTAGGAAAAGGGCGTTATGTACGACGACAAGCGTAGTTACGAGTTGAGTCACATTTCAGGTCCTTTCAAGATCTCAAATATTTTGTGAGCAGCTGGTGGCCATGGTCAAGGTCACAACACCATGTGATGCACCCGCCCTTTCTTACACTTAGAGAACAACGAGATTTTTAGCCGCCCGGTCATGATGTTGGTTTCCGCAGCAGTGGAATCGTTTTCGGACCCTCGCTGGGAGGTCGTGCCCTCGTCCGCGCATGCTTTTCAACGTGTGCCCACGGCCGAAGACCGACGGATGCACGCCAGCATTCTCGACCACAGTATTCAGGACGCCAATATCGTCTTACGCTCCACACTGGCGGAAGTTGAGGACCTGCTGCAATCGAGTGACGACATTCAGGTCGAGGCGGTCGAGTCGACTCATCGCACTCTCCGCGACCGATCCCAACGTTGCAACCTCCTTCTCAGGGAATACCAAGACGGGCTGAGGCACGCCGAGACGACCGTCGAAATCGAGGCTGGGCATCTCATCGGGCGGCTTGGATTGACCCTGTCGCTAGCTGATGTGCAGCGCGAGTGCAACGTGCTCGCACGCCTGAATCAATGGGACATTGACCTCCATCATCGCCGCGGTCAAGAGGAGGAGGCCACGGGCAGTCCAGCCGCGCGGCGCCGCGGCCTCCCTCCCGCACCCGCTGTCTCGGCGAAACCATCATTGGATCCACCTTCCCAGACCCCGTACGTGAAGACCGCGTTGGTGGAACTGCAGCAGCTGTTGGTTGCCGACACCGGCCACCTGCCAGCGGCGGCGGCGGCACAGCCCAGTCAAGCAATGCACGACCTGTTCGAGGCGTGGTTCGCGGCGGATGGCGTGACGGCGAGCCGCAACATTCAACTTTTGCAGAGTTTGGAACGTTTGGACGTCTCGGCCCACGTCGAACAGCAACTGCGCCAGGGTGAAGCGGCGTGCGACGCCGAAGTCGACAAGGCGTTGCATGAAGCCGATGTCGGTCGACCTGAAACCGCCCCCTCCGCCTCCTCGTCGTCGGCGATCAGCGCTCGCGACACGAGTCTGGTGACCGCACTCCGCCACATGGATTTGCTGCTTCATCAGCTTCAGTCTCGCGTCAAGGCATCGGACATGTCGTCGAGCAAAGATGGCAATGTGAGGGCTGACTCGGAGCACGCTCAGGCATGGCTGGAACCATGGTTCACCGCGGCGTCCGCTCGCTGTGCAACCGTGGAGGACTACATCAAGCGAGATGCCTCCTGCCTGCGGCACGCGATGCAACGGCATGAAGCGGATGATGCGGAGCAGTTGGACAGATTCGCAATCCGAGTAGCGGCGACGTTCGACGCCATCGAAGCCGTCGAAGCTGCGCAAGATCGCGTATTTGAGGACATGAAGCGGCTCGCGGCGTTGTGCGCGTCCCTGGGTCGACAACGCGCGCGGATCGTCTCCGATCATGTCGCGGCGATCCAAGCGGAGAAGCTGCGGCAGCGCCGCTACTTGGACTTGCAGACCGCGGCGACGAGACACCGCGATGTACTCTGCGCTTTGCTCGACAAGGTCACCGCCGAGGCCTCGACGTTGCATCAACTTCGTCACTCCGTGGAAAATACCAACCAGCACATATCCGCCAAATCATTTGACTCTCCCGAATTGAGTGAATGCGCAAAGAGAGAGATGTTGCGATTTGCAAGGGTCTTTCAACGTCTTGTCACCGTGGGGTCGACGATCGTCGGCCATCGCGAGGCGCGGTTGGTCGTCAACGCGGAGGCAGCGGACGTCGCCGCCACCAATGCAAATTTTCTGTCGCAACACGTCGACGCGCACGCCGCGCTCGCGTCCGCGGCAGAAATTCAACGGCTGGAGGCGGACGCGGCGTCCATGGCGCAAAGCATTACGGAAACCACCAGGACGATTCAGACGTGGGACGTCGTGTTTGACGACATACGTGCTTCTCTGTCGGATCGCTTCGGCCTCGTCGTGGACGACCCCTTTCAGGCAGGATTCGCGGAGTGGAAAGCGCTCGTGCAGAGCGCGATGACGCACGTGGTCGAAAGCAGCGATCACCACGCGCCTCCGTGAATTGCAGGGTGTGAGAGGGCAATCGTTTTTGTGTGTACCGAGGCAAGCAACCGTCACCGTGTTATGCGAGTGATTGGACAGCTTTGGACGCATTTTTTTATTTGAGTTGAGCGCATAAGTGTAGCGTGTAGACCGAAAAATCTGATTTTTGATGTCGACCTATCAAGCTCAGTTCGACTTCGAGGCCGGCGATACGGTCGAGCTTAGCGTGAGGCGTGGGGAACTGTTGAGGGCGCTTGCCCCTCCTCAGGACGGCTGGCTCAACGTGGAGGTTATAAACGGTGACGGCCGGCGTGGGTACGTTCCTCTGGGCTACGTGACGAAAGCCTCCGCCGCGGCAAAGTCAACGGAAGGCCAGCCACAAGCATCGTCGGCCGCGTCGCGAGGCGGCCAAATCCCCGTCCAAGCTACGACCGCGGCACCGGACCGCCGCGTCGTCGCGTTTCAGCCTGCCGCTAGCCGGCCGCACGACTACGCCGGTGCGGCCGCGGCGGCAACGGAGTCGCCCGCGCCTTACCTTCAACAAAACACCCGGCGACCGTCCGCAGCGATCCCTTCCAGCGCCGCCGCGGTCCCTGCGCCATCGGCGCGATCTCGTCAGGTGCACGTGGAGGAGACGAGCCCCCCACAGGGAGGCCATCACCATCACCATCACACGGACACCGCTCACAACGTCGCCTCTCACGTCGACCCGAAGCACGGCGACGGAGGTCAGCCGCACTCCTCTGCCGCCGGTGCCCTTCCTGGCACGCTCATGTTCAGCAGTGCTATACCCAATCCCGCGGCGGTGGTCGAAGGGTTTATGAAAAACGAAGTTTATTTCCGCCAGTTGATGAAGCAACGCCAAGACGCGCTAGCGAAAATTGAATCCGCGATGGCAGAAGTCGTGTCCGAAGTGGCGGTGTGCAAAGACCGCAACCATCAAGTATCGCGCAAACTCAAAGATTTAGATCAGCTCATCGGAAACGAGCGGCGGAAGTGGAAAGCGCGTGCCGACGAAGAGCGCCTCGTGCTGGCGCAGCGGTCCCAAACTCCGTTACAGAGCACGACCACGACCATGACGCTAACATCGTATTCCTCGACGGCGAACAACAATGCGGCGAGCAGCGCGACCCAGCAGCTGCAAGGGACGGACCACCACGCCGCGGTTGTTCGCCGTCTTTGACTCGGGGGATAGTCGAACGGGCCCTGGCCAAACACAACGTGACGACTGGGAGGGGAGCGCGAGGAAGGGCGTGAGGAAGGGCGCGAGGAAGGGCGTGAGGTGACGTCGTGGACCGTCTGCTTTTCCTTACCTCCTACTCGTGCCCCCATCTCTTGGCATTTCTTGTAGCAGTTAGGTTAACCGCACAACGCCCACGGCAATCCTGCTTGCTGCGCGACGCAACCCTGCTTTCTGCTTTTCTCTCTCACGGTACGGCAAGCCTCACCCACTCCCCTCCACCTTTCATTCTTCGTATGACGTCGCCGCCAGATGCTCACGACGTACCATTGACGTTCGGCGTCATTGCGACGTTGGCCAGCATGCTGATCGCCGTCGTCACCGCCATGGCGTTTACCGGGTGGAATTACTTGCGTTTGAGAAGGCAGCGGCGCGATCTTGAGCGCGACCGCGAGATGGTGGCGCTGTACGACACGGGTGTGTCCTTGCTGCGCTCGTACATTCAAACCTGCCGACGACGTTTCGATGTGCGCCGCAAAACGATGGTGATTGGCGCGTCCAATTCCGGCGCGGGAATATCGCAGGATCAACGGGTTTTGTGGGATTCGACGCAGTCCGACGCCTCGCGGCTGCATGACCGTGTCGAGGGCTGCTTGAGGCCATGGCTAAAATCCAAAGAGGCCATTCGACAGGCCGAGGATACGTGACCTGAGTGGTGCAGGCGAGGGTGCCCATCAAGTGACTCGCCCCTTACGAACGTCGCTCGCTAAACACAAGAGACTTGCAGATTGCAACGGCTGGGACTCGTTATGGTTACTCGCTTACCTCACAACAGACTGTCCTCCTTGTACGTTACATGGGCCAAACTCCGAGTAACCTCGAACCCTACCCCGCTCCCGCCAACGACAACCACAATTCGTCCCCACCGATCCCATCGTCGCACCCCACGAGCGATTTCATTGGAGTGGTCGGTGACTTGCTTTCCCGCGCTGGCACCAACATGTCGGACTCACTCACGGGTCGTCGCCCCTCGACTTCCACACTATCCATCGACGCCGTCGGGCAACTCGATGCCCTGCTCCGTCGCCATCCGTTGGCAACGGCGGACACCGCGCCAGATGGCGTCACCGTCGTCGTGCGGCTCCAGATCCAGCTTCCGCCGCCTCCGCATGCCTCTGCGCTCCGACTCCAGCAAGCCATTCCCATCGTGATATACATCCACCCGACGTTTCTCACGGCCGCCGAAGGCGCCACGTCGGTCGTCGCGGCGGTCGACATCCCGGAGCCGGAGAGGCCCCTCATTCGCGTTCACCCCGATCTGACGGGAGATATCGAACCGACGACCTTTCGCGTTCTGGTGCCCCGCGGACGGCTGTCCTTGTCCGCGTGGGTCATGGCCATCGGAGAGCGCTTGAAACGAGTCACGGAGCCGCTGCTGCTCCGGCAGCAGGACGGGGGGTCCGTCTCTCCACAGCAACCGCTCACACTCCGATTTTCGCTCGATCAACTGTCCGCTGCGATTCGTCAACCGTCGTGGCACGCGCAAAACATTCACGAAACGCCTGTGAGCGTCGAAGCATTGCTTCCCGTTCCCGGTGGAATCGGCCGCCCTAACTACGTACGACTTTTTTTCGAGCCCATGCAGCCGACGCTGGATCGGCCAGAGCCCGTGGCCGAGTACTGCTATGGCGGCTGGGGTGTGCAAGTGGCTCCGCTGCCGGACGGGCGCTTCAACCCTACGTATCTCTGTGCGAACCGCGGATGGGTGCGCTTTTCGTCGCTAAGAAGAAGCGCGGCCCCCAATGGCGACCCGCCGACGCCAACCGGGTTGCTAGCCGCGCTGACAGAAGCGTTCTCCCTCGGCCCACCTCACCTTAGCCCGGCGAGTGGCAGCAGTGGTTCTTTTTCAGTGGCCAACCCACCCGTGCAGTCAAGACTTCCCAGATGCACTGTCGTTGGCTGTACGAACTTTGCGTCCGGCGGCGGCCCACTGTGCAACCGCTGTCGATCCGCGGCGGCGTCGGCGGCACCGCCCACGGACGACTCACCTCCGCCAATCAGGCCGGTGGTCGACCCTCCCGCCGGAGCTTCCCTAACCAGTGCTGCGCCGCCGGTGGCGACCGGGCCGACTCGTCAACAAGACGACGACGACGCGAACCTTTGCGTGATATGCCTCAGCGAGCGGCGGCAGCTCGCGTGTGTTCCCTGCGGGCACCTCGCGCTGTGCAGCTCTTGCAAGGATGAGTTCATGAAGCGGCCGGTGTGCCCTATGTGCCGGGCGGCCGTTGCCTCGCTGCTGCGGGTGTTCATGTGACATCGATGGGTCGTGTGGCCTGGCGCCGCGTCCATTGTCGGTAACGATGGCGCTCCCTCCATTTTCTTTTTGCTTTTCAGTGTTCGTTTTGGTTGCACACAAAGACCTTCAGTCCGCGAAACGAATATCGCTTGGTCTTGTCGCATGTCACGGCGATGAGTTGTTGTTGAGCGCACCGCCGGCGGTGGGTGTCACACCAATAATGCCAGTGGGGCGTTTCCACCTCTCTTCTCTCGTCTCGCCGTCCGGTGGAAGGGTAGCGGCGTCTTGTTCCGCGTCATGAGGCGTATCGCGTCGAAAACGTGGCGGCCGCTGCCGCTGCCCCTCACCTTCCACAACGCGCTGGATACCGGACACTGGACCGATGCCTTGTCTATCTACAACGCGAACAGCAGCCACGTGCCCGTCATGGACACGTACGAACTGCTGCGCGCGATTCTCATTAATACCTCCCTCAGCGTCGGTGCCGTGAAACATCGATTCGAATCCCGAATGAAGGCGCAGCAGGCGACGAAGCGGCGCCCGCCCGAGGAGATCGAATGGAATACTTTCTGGGAGGCGCTTAACAATGGGGACAGCCGCACGATCAGCATGTCCTTGAGCGGCGCACGCGTCGTCGGCGTCGACTCGCAGATGCGCATCGCCGAGGCGTGCGCCGTCCTACTGCATCATCGCAAAGAAAATTGGTACGAAACTTTGGTGGACAACGTGCCGTTCGCGACGGTCACGGCGAATAACCTCGTCGCGATCGCGATCCGCGAAAAGCGGCCCGACGTGGCCCTCGAAATGCTACCGCATTTGAAATTATCGCGTTCGGATGCGGTGACGTTATGGCCGACCGTCAAAACGTTGGGCTGGCAGACGGCGCTTGAATTTTTCTTTGGCGGTTGTCGACCTTTCGCGGCCGACTTTGTGGACGATCTTCTTGGCCTCGGCGCCGACATCACGATCATCGCAGAAATGCTGGAGCGCGCCAAACTGCTGCAAGACAAGCGGCTTGTGAGTAAGCTAATCATCAACGTCGCGACTCGCGACTCGGACCCGTCGAAATACCACAAGAAGGCATCGTTGTCGACGGAAGAGTTCGTCAAGCGCTGCTTCGAGCACCTTGGCGACTTGGATTGCATACCGGAAGCCACCCTGCGGGCGGTGCTCCACAAGATGGACGCGGTCGGATGCAAAGCGCTCGTTCAAACGCTCGTTGCGGAGAACGTTCAGCCCCACGAGTTGACCATGGTCAAATTGGAGGCAATGCGGCTAGCGTGAGCGGTCTCTGTTTGCCGCAACTCAGGCTCATTAGGGCATGTTCCTGATGCACATCACGCACAGACACCCACTAAAGTAGTACTTTGGGATACTGGCTTGCATGGCGAACCCTTTGCGCGGCTATGTCAGGCAGCATGGATATGTCGCCATCTTACTGATGGGCTTTGTTGTGTTTCACCTGCTGCTGCTCAGGCTCGAAAGACCACCCCCTGGTTCGAATCCCGTTAACCCGCTTTAACCCAACCATATGCGCGCTCTCACTCGCTTCGTGATCCTATGCACCCTCGGCGCCATCCTCCTGGCTCGCGCCGAGGACGCCCTGGACGAGCCCACACCGGCGGCTGAGGGTGAGGCGCCCCTGGCGGAGGAGAAGGCCGCGCCGGAGCGCAAGGGACAGGGTCCAATGATTATCGTCCACAAGACGGCGAGCCACAGCAAGGCGGTCCCTGTCGGATCCGCCGTGGATGTCTCCGTGGAGGCGACCAACGTCGGTGACGAGGCGGCGTTCAACGTGCGCCTTGCCGACGCACCCGCCAAGAATGCGGATGCGCAGTACACGAACAAGGACGTGTTAGCCCCTGGCGAGTCGATCTCGTTGAACTACACCATCCACGCCCCGACTGCCGCCGGCACCAAGCTCCACCTCGACCGCGCGCAGGTCACCTACACCGCGACTCCCCTCTTGACGGGCTCCGGCGAGGCTGACCCGCTCCTGAAGGCGTACAGCAACTTGATCCGCGAGGACGAGCGCGACGAAGTCCGTCCCCCGGCCGACCTGACGTACCGCGGCGTCATTGACGTCGTGTCCCACGCCGAATACCAGCGGATGACGTCGAAGCGTATCCTGGAGATGATCGTTAGCGCGGCACTGGCCGCGTCCCTCGTTGGATTCCCGTACATGCTGTTCCGGCAGAAGAAGGCTCAGGTGGACCAGCTTCTCTACGAACAAAAGAAGCCGAAGTAGTCGCCCATCCCGAAGATGTTGGTGAGTAGGCGCGGCGGTATGAGTAGGAGAGGCTGCTTTCCACTGTGCGACGGCTGATGGGTTTGCCCCCATCGAACACCACCAGGAGTGCTCGACGTGCAACAATCATCCTGTGAGTGGCCCTTCTCGCTCGACGCGACGTAAACAGAGACAGAGAGAGAGAGAGAGAGAAGTGTGCAATGGGGGGGCATGGCAGCGTTCTGCCATTCGGGCGTGTTATGTGTGTGTTGCTGTATGACTCGCGGTGCTGTGTGACGTAAACGCCCGAAGGAACGGACGCGGTTCCCCCTCCCCCCTCCAAATGTAATGGAGGGCAGCGTCCCTTTTCCACTGGTTGGTTTTGACCGTTTTTGGCCTGCAATGGGGCGCTGGCGTGGGCGATGAGAGGTTCCTTGCTTCGCCCGCCACCTAACTGAAGGGGGGCACAGGTTCCCTTCCTGTCTCTTTACTCCCTCTCTCATTTTCTAAAAACGCTTCGTCGGTTACCGCTTCGAATGGCTGCCGCAAGTGCCACCGCCGCCGCATGTGTCTCTGCCGCCGCGTGTGCCAAGGACTTCACCGCCAAGATGGCCGAAGGCTACCAGCCGAGCGCCGTGGAGGCCGAGTGGTACCCGTACTGGGAGCACTCTGGATTTTTCCGCCCGAAGTCCGACTCTGACCCCAAGACGAACGCACCGGCGTTCGTAATCGTTTTGCCGCCACCGAACGTAACAGGATATCTCCATCTCGGCCACGCTCTGACCGGCGCGGTCCAGGACACCATCATCCGTTACCACCGCATGCGCGGCTTCAACGCGCTGTACGTCCCTGGCACCGATCACGCCGGTATCGCCACGCAAGTCGTCGTGGAGAAGCGCCTCGCCAAAGCCACCGGTCAGTCGCGCCACGACCTGGGGCGCGAACCTTTCATCAAGAAGGTCTGGGAGTTCAAGGAAGAGCACTGTGGAGCCATCCAAAAGCAGCTGCGCCTCATCGGCAGCAGCCTCGACTGGAGCCGCGAGGCCTTTACGCTGGACCAAAAGTGCAACCTGGCCGTCACCGAGGCGTTTTGCCGGATGTACGACGACGGCATCATCCACCGCTCCACGAGACTCGTCAACTGGTGCTGCGCCCTGCAGAGCGCCATCAGTGACTTGGAAGTCGATCAGGAGGATATCGAGCCCAACAAAATCCTGCGTGTTCCTGGATTCGAGGGCAAAGTCGAGGTGGGTCGCCTGACCGAGGTCGCCTACAAAATTGTCGGCGCCGAGGAAGGCGCGGAGCTGGTCGTGGCCACGACTCGCCCTGAAACCATCCTTGGAGACACCGCCGTCGCCGTGCACCCCGACGATCCACGCTACAAGGCGTACCACGGTTTGCGCGTCAAGTGCCCCTTCCGCGAGGGTGAAACCATCCCGATCATTTGCGACAAGGTCCTCGTCGACATGACCTTCGGCACCGGTGTCGTCAAGGTCACCCCAGCGCACGACCCCAACGATTTTGAATGCGGCGTGCGCAACGGCTTGCCGAAAATGGTCGTCTTCGACCTCAAGGGCTAAATCTCCTTGCCTGGTGAGTTCTTCGGCCAGCACCGTTTCGCGGCTCGCCGCACGGTCACGGAAGCCCTGGAGAAGCGTGGATTGATCCGTGGCGTGACGCCCCACGCGATGCGCATCGGCCGGTGTTCGCGCACCAATGACATCGTCGAGCCCATGCTCATGCCGCAGTGGTTCGTGGACTGCACGACGATGGCGGCCAAGTCCGTCGCGGCGGTGGAGACCGGCGAGCTGCGGCTCATCCCGGACGATCACAAGTCCACGTGGTATCACTACTTGCGTAACATTAAGCCGTGGTGCATTAGCCGGCAGCTGTGGTGGGGTCATCGTATTCCGGCGTATCGCGTCACGCTGGCGGGTAGCCCTTTGGCCGCTGAGAACGACTCGTGGGTTGTCGCGCGAAGCAACGAGGAAGCAGTCGCACGGGCACGCGCCAAGTTCCCGACGTCCGATCCCGCTCAACTTCAAGTCGATCAGGACCCAGACGTCCTCGACACGTGGTTTAGCTCTGGCTTGTGGCCGTTTTCGACCCTCGGATGGCCAAACAGTGCGGACCCTGACATGACGCGGTTCTTCCCCGGCAGCTTGCTCGAGACCGGGCATGACATTCTCTTCTTCTGGGTCGCCCGAATGGTCATGATGTCGCTTCATCTGACCGGCAAGTTGCCCTTCACTGAGGTGTATCTGCACGCGATGGTGCGCGACAAGGACGGCAACAAGATGTCCAAGTCGAAGGGCAACGTCATCGACCCGACCGACGTGATTCGTGGCACCACCCTGGAGGCGCTGCACGACACCATCCGGCATGGCAACCTCGATGCCAAGGAGGTGGAAAAGGCGATCGCATACCAAAAGGAGGCCTTTGCGAAGGGGATTCCGGAGTGTGGGAGCGACGCCCTTCGCTTCGGTCTTTTGTCGTACACGCAGTCTGGAAAGAACGTGAACCTCGACCTCGAGCGAATCGTCGGCTACCGCCAGTTTTGCAACAAGTTGTGGAACGTCGTTCGCTACATTCTGTACCACGCCCTGGCGGACGCGCCGGATGCCACGACCATGCGCCTCGCCGCGATTCCCAGGGACCAGCTTCCCCTCGAATGCCGTTGGATCCTGTCCCGGTTAGACCTGGCCATCGCGGAGATCAATGCCGGCCTTTCGCGAGGCACGTACGATTTCGCCGCAGCCACCAACGCCGCCTATCGTTTCTGGCTCTACGAGCTCTGCGACGTGTTCCTAGAGCTCTCGAAAATTTCGATTCAGGGCCGTCCTACGGACGATCCTCTCAAGAGGACGGTGCAAACCGTGCTGCTGTACGTCGTCGAGGTCGCGTTGCGCTTGCTGCATCCGATGATGCCGTTCGTCACGGAGGAACTCTGGCACCGCATGCCGCACTTTGCCACCTTCGGCGTGCCCTCGATCATGCTCGCCGAGTTTCCACAACCGGCGGGGTGGCGCTCGGAGGCCACGGAGGCTGACATGGCTCACGTGACCAACGTTATTCACACTTTACGTTCGGTCAAGGGGCAGTACCAGTTGACGCCGAAGCAGCGGCCTCCATGCTGGGTCGTCGTTCGAACCCCTGGACTTCGCCCGCTGATTCACGATCAAGTCCACCTGATCAAGGGTCTCGCGTGCGTGGGCGACGTTGCGGTCATCGCCGACGACTCGGGTGCTCCTGACGGATGCGCGTTCAACACGATCAACGCCGAAATGGGCGCCTTCGTAGACCTCCGGGGCATGATTGACATCGCGAAGGAGCTGGCGAAGATCGACAAGCAGGCCGCGGTGCTGCAAAAGTCGCTGGATGGTCTCAACGCCAAGCGCAACATTCCGGGCTACGATACCAAGGTGCCGGCCGACGTGAGGAAACAAAACGACGATAAAGCCGCGGCGCTGCAAGCTGAGATCGCCCAACTGAGCGAAGCTCGCTCGCGTATGGCCCGCGTGGCGGCGTGAGTGTCCGTGCGCCCCAGCCGCCTGCCAAGGGGTGGAACCCTACCTTTTAACTCTGTTTTCGTGTTTCTCCTTTTTTCATTCCACTCACCCCCCCCCCTCGATGACGATTCTTTTGTCGACATTGATTTCCGTGGACGCGTCATTCGGATGGCGTCGTTCGAAAAATGCTGCGTGAGTGAGCACGACAGCGCGGACTGACTTATTGGCACTGATACTGACCGGTTTCCCGCCGCCAGCGTGAACTCTGAGCCAGAAGTGATCCGGGGCTGTTGTTGCTTTTCGTAGCGCATTTTGTCGAAGTGCATTGGTCGATTCTTCATTTTTAATTTTGAAAAACATGGCGGATCCGAAAACCCCGCTAGACTTGGTTGATCGATGGGGAGGCGTTTCGGAGGCGATGCGGCAATTAGGAGGTGTGGAGAAGCGCCTTGAATGCGACTTCAGAGAAGAGTTCCGCGGGAAGCTGGACTGGCAGGTGGTGCTCGAGAGTGTCGGCATGCCGGTGCGAGGTGCCATGATCAGTCCGGCCGTCGCCTGCTTCTTGTGCGACAAGGCGATTGTCATTGTCATGCCGCAAAAGATCATCATCACGGCCACGCACGAAATGGCGATTCATGAGTTCGTCGGCCCGTTGGTGAACACCCTGAACAGCGTTGGGATCGACGTGGAATGGGCGAGTTTCATGAAAAAGAGCACCTCGAGCCCGTGGACCACCAACGATCGCACGATGGCGCACGAATATGCGCATCTGAAGTCGACCTTTCCGTGCGGCAACCCGTTCATTTTCGGTCAAATTGACGCGGACCACTACTTCTACTTCGTGGCGGACAATATTTGCCGGTCGCCGGTGCGTCCGGTGGAGTCCGACGTCCAGATTAACATCATTTTGTATAACATCGCGGACACGAGGGGGGCGCGGCCGACCGAGCTGTTCGAGCCCACCTCAACCTGTGTGTATCGCTGCGAGGGAAACGAGTTCCAGGGCGCGTCGTTCAGGGGGCAGGTGTACGAGCACATTCGAGCCGGGGGCTCCTCCTCCGTGTCCGGGGGCCGCATTGTGTCTTATGAGACCAATTGCGAGATCGACGATGCCGCTCGCCGTCGCTTCACGGGACTGGTCGAAAGCCTAGAGCCTGAACGATTCACGGTGCTTATCTTGCTCGACCCTCAGAGCCAGACGGCCCTCCTCTTGGAAGAGCGAGGGGCCGCGGCGGCGACGGCCCCCTCGAGTGAGGGTGCCGCGATGATGATCGACCTGGGCAACTTCGGGGACAGCTACGCGATGGTGAACAAAACGCTGAATGAGTTTGCCGCAGGCTATTTCGTGCTCAAGGTCTCTTATTCGCGTGTGGCCACTGGTGGCGGCCACGGGTAGCCATCGGGTGCGAGAAACTACACTAGCCCCCTATAAGCGCAGCCAGTGGGGTGGTCTCACCGATTGAGTGGTCGACTTGTTTGATACATCCTCCTCCTCCAACGTCTGCCAGTCCCGTGGGAGTTCGTTCTCGCTCTTTTGCCTCTCCAATCGATCACTTGTTGGAGTCGTTCCCCGTTTCGTCGTAGTCGTTCGATTCATCCCTTCGTTCATCAACAGCGGGCCGGGGGTCCCACACAGGCCATGGATTCGGTCAGCTTCATGGCACTCTGGGGCCAAGTGGCGAAACGCCAGCCCAAGGGGTTCGAAGGTCCTGAAAAGCGCCTCGAAGTCGCGATCCGCGTCAGCGAGGCCAACCCAAGGGGCTTCTTGGCCCAGCCTCAGTCGACCTGGGAGGCCATCATCGCCGAACTGCACGCCAAAATTGTCGCCAAGGTGAGCACCGGCGTGCTGGACGCCTACGTCCTCACGGAGTCCTCCCTTTTCGTGGAAGCCCATCGCATCATCCTTATTACATGCGGCACCACGACGCTGCTCAGCACGCTGCCGAAGATCCTCGAGCTGACCGCGGACATCGAGGGCGAAGTCGAATGGGCGAGCTTCATGAGAAAAAACTTTACATATCCTTGGGACCAAGTCGGGCCGCACGCCACGCTCGAGGATGAGTATCGTATTCTGAAAGACTGCCTTCCCGCCGGAAAGCCGTTCATTTTTGGTCCGATCGATGCGGACCACTACTTCTTCTTCGCCTTCGACGATGTGCACCGACCGACGCTGGAAAACGACGTTCAAATCAGCTTGACCATGTTTGGTCTCGACCAGGGCGTGGCCTCGTCATTCTTCGCTTCCTCCTTCGATGCGAGCAATCAGGTCACCGCCGCGATCCGCCAGCGTAGCGGCATACAGAGGCTCGTCGAGGGCCTCGACGTCTGCGACCTGCAGTTCGCCCCTTGCGGCTACAGCGTGAACGCGGTAAAGGGCTCCACGTATCGCACAATGCACATCACCCCCGAGGAGCACTGCTCCTTCGCCTCGTTCGAGACCACCGAAGCTGTCGAGGAAGTGTCCGGCGTGCTGAACGATGTGCTTCATGTCTTTAGGCCGAAGACGTTCACGATTCTTCTTTTCGCGGACCCGCAGAGCGTCCTCGGTAGAAAGATCTCCTCGAGGCAACCCATCGGGCTGGAACAGATTGACAAAATTTATATCTTGTCGAACCGAACGATCAACGAGTTCGCCCCTGGATATTTTGTGGTGAAATGCACGTTCTCCATCGCGGGCCTGCCAGTGGGTGGTTCATAGCGTAGCAAACGGGACCC
>ERZ1292633.1773-Hain-H41-02um-R1-1773-length-22858-cov-9_pt1 | contig 22858 bp, 23 predicted proteins | sample MGYA00564406_ERZ1292633 | MGnify/ENA primary metagenome ERZ1292633 (study PRJEB36523, sample SAMEA6512639) | groundwater metagenome | collected 2019-01-08 | study: AquaDiva: Metagenomics assemblies of 32 groundwater samples
CAAGCCGGTAATGGAAGGCAAGGCGGTGCTGTTCAAGAAATTCGCCGGCATCGACTGCTTCGACATCGAAGTGAACGAGCTCGATCCGGTGAAGCTGGTGGAAGTGATCGCCGCGCTGGAGCCCACGTTCGGCGGCATCAACCTCGAGGACATCAAGGCGCCGGAGTGCTTCTACGTCGAGAAGATGCTGCGCGAGCGCATGAAGATACCGGTGTTCCACGACGACCAGCATGGTACCTCTATCATTGTCGGCGCGGCGATCCTCAACGGCCTGCGCGTGGTCGGCAAGGACATCGCCAAGGTCAAACTGGTGGTCTCCGGTGCGGGCGCCGCGGCGCTGGCCTGCCTGGATCTCCTGGTAAGCCTGGGCCTGGCGATGGAAAACATCTGGGTCTCGGACATCAAGGGCGTGGTGTACGCGGGGCGCAAGGAGGAGATGGACCCGAACAAGGCGCGCTATGCGAAGAAGACCGAGGCGCGCACCTTGGGCGAGATCATCGGTGGCGCCGACGTGTTCCTCGGCCTGTCCGCGGGCGGGGTGCTCAAGCCCGAGATGGTGAAGAAAATGGCGGCGAAGCCGCTCATTCTCGCGCTCGCCAACCCGGAGCCGGAAATCCAGCCCGACCTGGCCAAGGCTGCCCGGCCCGACGCGGTCATCGCCACCGGACGTTCGGATTTTCCCAACCAGGTGAACAACGTCCTCTGCTTTCCCTTCATTTTCCGCGGCGCGCTCGACGTGGGCGCGACCACCATCAACGAGGCGATGAAGCTCGCCTGCGTGCATGCCATCGCCGACCTCGCCATGGCCGAGCAGTCCGACATCGTCGCCTCGGCCTATGGCGAGCAGAACGTCGCTTTCGGGCCTGACTACCTCATCCCCAAGCCCTTCGATCCGCGGCTGATCATCAAGATTGCGCCGGCGGTGGCCAAGGCGGCGATGGACTCGGGCGTGGCCACGCGCCCGATCGCCGATCTCGACCTCTATGCGCAGCAGCTGGACGAGTTCGTCTATCACTCTGGCCTGCTGATGAAGCCGGTGTTTTCCGCGGCCAAAGCGGCGCCGAAAAACCGCATCGTGCTGGCCGAGGGCGAGGACGAGCGTGTCCTGCGCGCCACCCAGGTGATTGTGGACGAACGGCTGGCGCGGCCGATCCTGATCGGCCGGCCGGCGGTGGTGGAACGGCGCCTGGAGCGCTTCGGCTTGCGCATCAAGCCCGGCGCGGATTTCGATCTCGTCAATCCGGAGAACGACCCGCGTTACCGCGACTATTGGGAGGAATACCACCGGCTCACCGAGCGCCGCGGGGTGTCGCAGCATTACGCCCAGATCGAGATGCGCCGGCGGCTCACCCTTATCGGCGCCATGATGATGCATCGCGGCGAGGCCGACGGCATGCTTTGCGGCACCTTCGGTACGCACGCGCTGCACCTGCACTATGTCGACCAGGTGATCGGCCTGCGGCCGGGGGTGAAGAACTACTACGCCATGAACGTGCTCCTGCTGCCCAAGCGCACGGTGTTCATCTGCGACACCTACGTCAATTTCGACCCCACTGCGGAACAGATAGCGGAGATGGCGGTTTTGGCGGCGGAGGAAATCCGCCGCTTCGGTATCACGCCCAAGGCGGCGTTGCTGTCGCATTCGAGCTTCGGTACCAGCGATAAGCCCACCGCATTAAAAATGCGCCAGGCACTGGCGCTGATTCAGGCGCGCGCACCGGAACTTGAGATCGACGGCGAGATGCACGGCGATGCGGCGCTCTCCGATGAGGTGCGCCACGGCGCTTTCCCGCACTCGCGCCTGAAGGGCGAAGCGAATCTGCTGCTCATGCCCACGGTCGACGCCGCCAACATCGCCTTCAACCTGCTCAAGACCGCGGCCGGCGACGGCATTTCGCTCGGCCCCATCCTGCTCGGATCGGCCAAACCCGCGCACATCCTTACCCCGTCGGCCACGGTGCGGCGCATCGTCAACATGGCGGCGCTGACGGTGGTGGACGCGAACGCGGCGCGCAGCCAGCTGCAACTCTCGCTCTAGCATCGGGATGGAACAGACGAAACCAAAAGCGGGGCTGATTCTCACCGGCGGCGGCGCACGTGCAGCCTACCAGGTGGGAGTGCTCAAGGCGATACGCGATCTGTTGCCCGACCAGGCGAAGAATCCTTTTCCCATACTGTGCGGGACATCGGCCGGTGCGATCAACGCCGCGGCGCTGGCAATCCACGCCGACCATTTTCGCCGCGGCGTGGGCTACCTGCTGGAGGTATGGGAGAACTTTCACGTAGACCGGGTCTATCGCGCCGATACCTGGTCCATGTTGAAGACCAGCGCCCGCTGGTTCGCCTCGATGTTGTGGATCAAGCGCAACAGCCCGGCGTCGCTGTTCGACAACACGCCGATACGCGAGATGCTGGAGAAGACCCTCGATTTCGGACGCATCCAGGAAAACATCGACAAGGGCGCGCTCTATGCAGTGTCGGTCACAGCCTCGGGCTATTCATCCGGGGAAAATGTTTCCTTCTACCAAGGTGGCCCGGGGCTGGAAGCCTGGGAGCGCACCCAGCGGGTGGGCGCTGCTACCACGCTTAATGTCGATTACCTCATGGCTTCCTCGGCCTTGCCCTTCCTTTTCCCCGCGGTGAAGCTCAATCGCGAATACTTCGGCGACGGCTCGATCCGGCAGATTGCGCCGATCAGCCCGGCGCTGCACCTGGGGGCAGACCGTGTGCTGGTGGTCGGCACCGGGCGGCAGCTGACCGAGGCGACGCGGGTGCGCTCCAGCTTTTATCCTTCGATCGCTCAGATCGCCGGCCATGCCCTGAATAGCATTTTTCTGGACGGTTTGGCGGTGGATCTGGAGCGGCTGCAGCGCATCAACCGCACGGTCAGTCTGATCCCGGAGGACAAGCGTCTCGAGGCCGGGGTGCACTTGCGTCCGGTCAAAGTATTGGTGATCTCGCCCAGCGAGTCGATCGAGCGCATCGCCGGCCGGCACGTGCAGGAGTTGCCGCGGATGCTGAAATTCGTGCTCGGCGGCATCGGCGCGATGAATCGCAGAGGCTCCAACCTGGCGAGCTACCTGTTGTTCGAGGAGACGTACTGCAGGGCACTCATCGATCTGGGCTATCGCGACACCTTCGCTCAGCGCGACGCGGTCCTCGAGTTTTTGCGCATGGATGAATGAAGGGGACATCCAAAGAAATGGCGGGAGACACAACATCAGTGAGGCCGTGAATTTGGATTAAACTCGCGCTTCCTTGTCGCGTATCGAGGTGTCGCCATGTCCGATCCGTTGCCGGACCCGTTCGAATTCATGAAAACGCTGTGGAACCCCATGGGATTGCCCATGCCGGGGATGGTTGCGCCCACGCTCGACATAAACGCTGTGGAGAAGAAGATCGCCGATCTGAAATCGGTAGAGAACTGGCTCAATCTCAATCTCAACATGCTGCGCCTGTCGATTCAGGGGCTGGAGATGCAAAAGAATACGCTGAACGCGATGAAGGTCATGCAAGCCGGGCCGGCAGACGCCGGCACCAAGTCGGAAAAGAACACCTTTCCCGACCCCGCGGCCTGGTGGAACATGATGCAGGAGGCGGCAGCGAGCGCCGCTGCGGCCAAGCCGGCCGAGGCGAAGTCCGCGGAGGCCAAACCGACCAAGGCCAAGCCGAAATAAGACCGAACGCCGCCGGCGCGCAGGCGGGTTTGCTTCGACGCCTCCCTGTTCAGGCCATCCTGCGGATCACGGCGGATTTTTTGTTGTAACATGACGCTCCGTTCGGGTCCGGCCGGAATGACCTTTGCGCGACTCATCCGTGAATTTCCGTGGTTCAATCTTTTTGTTGGGAACAGAACATGTCAAAAGCGATCCGATTGCATAAACAAGGCGGCCCCGAAGTCATGGTGTGGGAGGATGTCGAGGTAGGCGAGCCCGGACCGGGCCAGGCGCGCGTGCGCCACAGTGCCTGCGGCCTGAACTACATCGACGTTTATCACCGCTCCGGCCTGTACCCGCTGCCGCTGCCGAGTGGCATCGGCATGGAAGCCGCCGGCGTGGTCGAAGCGGTGGGGCCGGGCGTCATCAACGTCAAGAAGGGCGACCGCGTGGCCTATGCCTCCGGTCCGGTTGGCGCCTATGCGGAAGTGCGCCTCATGGCCGCCGACCGCCTGGTGAATTTGCCCGATGGGATTTCCTTCGACCAGGGCGCGGCGATGATGCTGCAGGGCATGACCACGCAGTATCTGCTCAAGCGCACCTACAAAGTCCGGCCCGGCGACACCATTCTCATCCACGCGGCAGCGGGCGGCGTGGGCCTGATTGCCTGCCAATGGGCGAAGGCGCTGGGCGCGACGGTGATCGGCACCGTCGGCTCGGACGAGAAGGCGGCGCTCGCGAAGTCTCACGGCTGCGACCACGCCATCGTCTACACGCGCGAGAATTTCACCCAGCGGGTGAAGGAGATCACCGGGGGCGCTCTGTTGCCGGTGGTGTACGATTCGATCGGCAAGGACACCTTCGTCGGATCGTTGGACTGCCTGCGCCCGATGGGCATGATGGTGAGTTTCGGCAACGCCTCGGGTCCCACCCCGCCGTTTGACTCGAGCATGCTCGCCTCGCGCGGCTCGCTGTTTTTCACGCGGCCGAGCCTGGTGCATTACACGGCCAAGCGCGAAGACCTGGTGGCCTCGGCCAAGGACCTGTTCGACATCGTCCTGTCGGGCAAGGTGAAAATCGAGGTGCGGCAGCGCTACGCGCTCAAGGACGCAGTGCAGGCGCACCGCGATCTGGAAGCGCGCAAGACTACCGGGTCGACCTTGCTCATTCCTTGAGCGCAAGCGGCTGCAACAAAGTCCGCGTATGTCAAGTTCCCCAAGGGGGCTTGCTTGGCGGCGCCGGCAAGTGCGTACCGGCCGCGGATGGGATAGTCGACAACGGCAAAGAACAGGAGAGACCGCATGATTTTCGAACTGCGCCAATACCGACTGAAACCCGGCCAGCGCGAACGCTGGGTCAAGTGGATGGAAGAAAAAATCATTCCCTACCAGGTTGCGCTGGGGGTGGTGGTGCTCGGCAGTTTCATCGCCGAGGAAGACCCGGATCTCTACGTCTGGATTCGCCGTTTCGACAACGAGCAGGAGCGCCAGCGCCTGTATGCCGAGATGTACGAGAGTCCGACGTGGCTGAATGAAATAAGGCCGGTAAACGATGGCATGATCATCCGCGATAAAATCCAGGTGACACGGCTGCTGGCGACGCCGAAATCGGTGATCCGTTAGGTCCCGCGGAGCCGGCCGCGGAGATGACGATTGACTTTAGCATGGCGTTATGGAATTCTTTTAACCAGTCCGTTACATCCAGCAGCCGGCATTCCTGCCGGCGGACTTTTTGTCGTGCGTCAAATCAAAGGGGAGAAGACAGATGAAGCTTAAATGCCTGGCCGCGGCTTTCGCCTTGGCCATTGCCGCCAGCGGCGGCGCACTCGCGCAGACCAAACTCAAATTCGCGCACGTCTACGAGGTATCCGAACCGTACCACACGGCTGCGGTGTGGGCGGCGGGGGAGATCGCCAAGCGCACCAGCAACCGCTACACCGTCGAGGTATTCCCGGCTTCGCAACTGGGGAAGGAAAGCGACATCAATCAAGGCCTCACCCTGGGCACGGTTGACATGATCTACACCGGCCAGCTGTTCGCCGGCCGCAACTACGGCCCGATTTCGATCGGCGGCGCGCCTTTCGTGTTCCGCGACTTCGGTCACTGGAAGAAGTTCTCCACCTCCAAGCTGTTCGACGAACTGGCCGAGGGCTACCAGAAGGCAAGCAGCGGCAGCAAGGTGGTGGCGATCACCTATTACGGCGAGCGTCATACCACATCCAATAAAGCGCTGAACAAGCCCGAGGACATGAAGGGTTTGAAGATCCGCGTGCCCGACGCGCCGATGTACACCCTGTTCCCGCGCGCAGTCGGCGCCAATCCGACGCCGATCGCCTTCGCCGAGGTGTATCTCGCGCTGCAGAACAAGACGGTAGACGCGCAGGAAAACCCGCTGCCGACCATCGAAGCCAAGAAATTCTACGAGGTGCAGTCGCACATCAACCTGACCGGGCATATCACCGATGCGCTGCTGACCATCATCGGCGGGCCGCTGTGGGCTAAGCTTTCCGACGCCGACAAGAAGACCTTCACCGCGGTGTACCGCGAGGCGGCGGCGCGCGCCACCGCCGAGATCATCGAGTCGGAGAAGAAGCTGATGGTCGATTTCGCCAAGCGCGGCAAGACCGTGGTCAAGGTCGACCGCAAGCCGTTCATCGCCGCGGTGCAGAAGTACTACAAGGAAGGCAAGCAGCCTGACGGCAATGCGCTGCCTTGGCCGAAAGACATCTACGACAAGCTGCAGGCGATCAAGTGATGCGCGTGTAGAGCGGGTTATCCCGGCGCAAACCGGGATCCGGAACACCAAATGCCGCGGCGTGCCGCGGCATTTGGTGTTTGTGCCTCCGAAACCTGTCGAATGCCGGGCCAGATTCTTCCGGTTTCGGGCTAGAATTGAACCATGCCGTCCGACCTAACCGACCTGAGGGAAATGAGCGGTGTTGCTGCGGAAGCCTGGCTGCGCCGGCGCTTCGCGGCAGGCTGCGCAATGACGCCCATCGCCACGGGGGATGGTCATCTGTGGCGCCAGGCCGAGGAACTGCGGCCGGCGGCGGTGCTGGTGCCGGTGGTGAGGCGCGACACCGGGCTCACCATCCTGTTTACGCAGCGTACCGACCACCTGTACGACCACGCCGGCCAGATCAGCTTTCCGGGGGGGCGCAGCGAAGCGCACGATGAATCCCCCGCGGCGACAGCCTTGCGCGAAACGTTCGAGGAAATCGGCCTGCCGCAGTCGCGGGTGGAGGTGCTCGGTTCGTTGCCCGAGTACACCACGGTCACCGGCTATCACGTCACCCCCGTGGTCGGTTTGGTGAGCTCACCGCCGGCATTGAGCCTCGACGCATTCGAGGTGGCGGAGGCATTCGAGGTGCCGTTGACGTTTTTTCTCGATCCCGTCAACCATCAGCGCAACACCCTGCAGTACCAGGGCCGCACCCGGCATTACTACGCCATGCCTTATGAAAAGCGCTATATCTGGGGCGCGACGGCGGGAATGCTGATGAACCTTTACGCGTTTCTGACAGCAGTGTAGCTCGGCAATCGTTTGCGGATGCCTGATGTGTGCCTGGTCATGCGTCTGAGCCGGTGGAGTGCGTATAATATCCCGGTGCCTGTCCCGCCCCGCTGTCTAAGAATCCCGCTTACCTAATGAGCCTCATCTCGCTGATCATTGCCCTGCTGCTCGAGCAGTGGCGGCCCCTGGCCGATCGCAAGTACCTGGTGTCCCCGGCCGTGCGATTTGCCGATTTCCTGCTGCACCACTTCAATGCCGGCGAGCGAGCGCACGGAATAATCGCCTGGGCGCTGGGCGTGGTACCGGCGATGCTGCTGGCGATTGGCGCATATTACCTTCTATATCACCTGTCTCCGCTACTGGCCCTGGGCTTCAATGTGCTCATACTTTACGTAACCATGGGGTTTCGCCATGTAGGCCATTATTTTACCGACATTCACTGGGCGCTCAAGAGCGGCGACTTGGACGAGGCGCGCGCGATCCTGGGCCAATGGCGCGGCGCCAGCTGCGAGCGGCTCAGCGCCGAGGAGGTGGTCCGGCTTACCATCGAAGAGGCGCTGGTGGCTTCGTACCAGCATGTATTCGCGGTGGTGTTCTGGTTCGTGCTGCTGCCCGGGCCGAGCGGGGCGATACTCTACCGGCTGTCGTCGTTCCTGCACCGCCGCTGGGCCGATGGCGGCGATGCCGAACTGGCGGCATTCGGCAGCTTTGCCGCTCAGGTGTTCCGGCTGCTCGATTGGGCGCCGGCGCGGCTGACCGGAATCGCCTTTGCCGTCGTCGGCGATTTCGAGGACGCAGCCTACTGCTGGCGCACCCAAGCGGCAAAATGGCCCGACCCCTCGCTCGGCGTCGTGCTCGCGAGCGGTGCAGGGGCCATGGGCGTGCGCCTGGGCATGCCTTTTCTTTCGGAACTGAGTCCGGTCGACCGGCCGGAGCTGGGCCTCGGGGACGAAGCTGACGTAGGCTTTCTCGACAGCACCATCGGCCTGGTTTGGCGCGCGCTGGTGGTGATCCTATTCATATTGCTGCTGCTGGCTATTGCGCGGGCGCTTAGCTAGTGTAGTGTCTCATTAATGCCCTTACATTGACTGCGCCGTAATGTCCTTCGCGGTAAGAGTTTTTCCGTCTTAGCTTTGCGGCCGCAGCGCGCCGCAATGCCAGCAGGCGCTGAATTGGCCTTCCGGCGCCTCGCCACCAACCGGTCACGCAAATAAAGAAGGCCACTCGTTTGAGTAGCTCCAGATGTTTGGCGCGCCCAGCAGGATGAATCCGGGCACCGGTCAAACGAGCTACCTTGGGTGCCGCCGAGGCAGCGTACCCGTACTCCCAACCGTGCGGATCAATTCAGCCAATGCCTTTAGGTCCTCGTGCCGTGGGGTGGAACGGCGTGCCACGAGTGCGATCGTGCGCCTAGGGGCCGGCTTAATGATCTGGCGTGCAATCAGGTTCGGACTTTCCATCAGCCCGCTTCGGATGGCCATTTCCGGGATCAAACCCACGCCGAACCCCGACTCGACCATCTGCACAAGCGTCAACAGACTGGTGGCCTCCACTCGACCCGGAGACCTGCTTGTCGACGTGCCACACGCAGACAGGACATGGTCCCGCAGGCAATGCCCCTCCTCCAGCAGCAGGAGCCTGTCGGATATGGAGGAGGTAATGTGGAGTTGCTTGGCTTTCAGTTCCGGATCGTTCTTCAATCCGACAATCCAGAGAGCATCATCAAATAGCGTCTCGACCAGGAATTGCGCGGTCTTGTAGGGCAACGCAATCAGCACGAAGTCGAGTTCCCCCGCTTCGAGACGCGACAGGAGATTGGCCGTCAAGTCCTCCCGCAGGGCCAGCTTCAATTTTGGATAACGCTCGCGCAGAGCCTGCATCGCACGGGGCAGCAGGAATGGCGCAATCGTCGGGATAACACCCAGCCGGATCAACCCCGTCATCGACTCCCCCGCCCCGGCAGCGAAATCCGCCAAGTCCTGCGTCGCCGCCAGTATCGCCCGCGCCCGGCTAACCACCTCCAGCCCGAGCGGTGTCATCAACACCGTTTGCCTGTCCCGTTCCACCAGCCGTGCGCCCAGCACGTCCTCCAGTTCTTTCAGGCCCGCGCTCAGTGTCGACTGAGTGACGAAGCAGGATTGCGCCGCGCGGGTGAAATTGAGGTGCGCGGAGAGAGCGACCAGGTAGTGCAGTTGTTTGAGTGAGGGCAAGGCAGTCATGGCATCGGTAACGTGTTATCGAGTATTCCGATTATATCAACCGATATTATTCGTTGGATTGATTATTACGGCCCGCCGACAATGCAAACCGTCACGACAGCCCATGCAAGGAGATCGCCATGAACTACCCAATCGCAGCCTACCGGAAACCGGCGTCCACAAGCGTCGCGATTCCCGGCCGTCGGCTTGCGGACAAGATCCGCTTCATCGCGGGCCTTGCCATCTCGGTAGGCGGCGCCGGCGTGTTGTTGTCGGACATGATGCACCTCATCGCTTCACTCGGCTGATCCATCAACCCTCACGACCCATCAAGGAGTACAGACATGAGCAAATGCCCTTATATGACCACCGTCGCCGGCACGCCGGTGGCGGACAACCAGAATTCACAGACCGCCGGACCGCGCGGCCCGGTGCTGATGCAGGATTATCAGCTGATGGAAAAAATGGCGCACTTCAACCGCGAGCGGGTGCCGGAGCGTGTCGTCCATGCCAAGGGCGCCGGTGCCTACGGCAAGTTCACGGTGACCCGCATATCATAGATCGGTACTCGGACTCCAAATCGGACCGAGTCGTTGGATTCAAACTGTCAAAGGAGCAACACATGTCAAGCGAAACGAAATGCCCATTCCATCACACCGCCGACGCTGGAAAGTCGAACCGTGAGTGGTGGCCGAACCAGCTCAACCTGACAATCCTGCACCAGCACTCGTCCCTGTCCGATCCCATGGACAAGGACTTCAACTACGCCGAAGCGTTCAAGAGCCTAGACCTGGCGGCCGTGAAGAAGGATCTCCTGGCGCTGATGACCGACTCGCAGGACTGGTGGCCGGCGGACTTCGGTCACTACGGGCCGTTGTTCATCCGCATGGCGTGGCACGGCGCCGGCACCTACCGCATCAGCGACGGCCGCGGTGGCGCAGGCAGCGGCAACCAGCGCTTTGCCCCGCTCAACAGTTGGCCCGACAACGTCAACCTCGACAAGGCACGCAGGCTGCTTTTGCCGATCAAGCTGAAGTATGGCCGGAATATCTCATGGGCCGACCTCATGATCCTCACCGGCAACGTCGCGCTGGAATCGATGGGATTCAAGACCTTCGGTTTCGGCGGCGGGCGTAAGGACATCTGGGAGCCGGAAGAAGACACCTACTGGGGCTCCGAGACCACCTGGCTGGGCGCTGAAAAACGCTACTCCGGCGACCGGGATCTCGAAAATCCGCTCGCTGCCGTGCAGATGGGGCTGATCTACGTCAATCCGGAAGGCCCGGACGGCAACCCGGATCCGCTCGCTGCGGCGCGGGATATCCGCGAGACCTTCGCGCGCATGGCCATGAACGACGAAGAGACGGTTGCGCTCATCGCGGGCGGCCACACCTTCGGCAAGACCCACGGCGCCGGCGATGCGTCGCTGGTGGGCCCTGCGCCTGAAGCCGCCGGCATCGAGGAACAGGGCCTTGGCTGGAAGAGCCGCTTTGGCACAGGCAAAGGCGGTGATCAGATCGGCAGCGGTCTGGAAGTCACCTGGACCAGCACGCCGACGAAGTGGAGCAGCAACTTCTTCTGGAACCTGTTCGGTTACGAATGGGAACTGACCAAGAGCCCGGCGGGTGCCCATCAGTGGACGCCAAAGAATGGCGCAGGCGCCGGTAGCATTCCGGACGCCCACGACCCGTCCAAGCGTCACGCGCCGACCATGCTGACCACGGATCTCTCCCTGCGCTTCGACCCGGCCTACGAAAAGATTTCGAGGCGTTTCCACGAGAACCCGGACCAGTTCGCCGACGCCTTCGCCCGGGCCTGGTTCAAGCTGACCCACCGCGACATGGGCCCGTGCGCACGCTATCTCGGCCCGGAAGTACCTGCCGAAGCGCACATCTGGCAAGACCCCATCCCCGCGGTCAATCACAAGTTGATCGATTCGCAGGACATTGCCTCCCTCAAGGGCAAGATCCTGGCGTCGGGCGTGTCTGTCTCGCAACTGGTGTCGACCGCCTGGGCGTCGGCATCCACCTTCCGAGGCTCCGACAAGCGCGGCGGCGCGAACGGTGCCCGCATCCGTCTGGCACCGCAGAAGGACTGGGAGGTCAACCAGCCCGAGCAGCTGGCGAAAGTGCTGAAAACCCTCGAGGGCATCCAGAACGAGTTCAACAGCGCGCAGTCCGGCGGCAAGAAGGCCTCGCTTGCGGACCTGATCGTGTTGGCCGGGTGCGCAGGCGTCGAGCAGGCGGCGAAGAATGCCGGTCACGCCGTGACGGTTCCTTTCACGCCGGGACGCATGGACGCCTCGCAGGAGCAAACCGATGTGGACTCCTTCGCTGTGCTCGAACCGATCGCCGATGGCTTCCGCAACTACCTCAAGGGAAGCTACAGCGTATCGGCCGAGGCGTTGCTGGTCGATCGGGCACAACTGCTGACCCTGACCGCGCCCGAAATGACGGTGCTCGTTGGCGGCATGCGCGTCCTGAATGCCAACGTCGGACAGACCCAGCACGGCGTCTTTACAAAGCGGCCGGAGACGCTGACCAACGACTTCTTCCTGAACCTGCTCGACATGGGCACGGAGTGGAAGGCGGTCTCGGACGCCAAGGACGTGTTTGGAGGGCACGATCGCAAAACCGGCAAACTCAAGTGGACCGGCACCCGTGTCGATCTCATCTTCGGTTCGAACTCCCAGCTCCGTGCCCTGGCTGAAGTCTATGCAAGCTCGGACGCGCAGGAGAAGTTTGTCCATGATTTTGTAGCGGCCTGGAACAAGGTGATGAACCTCGATCGCTTCGACCTCGCGTGATCTCGGAGGAGAGGCCTTAAAGGTCTTATGTCGAGCAACCTTGACCTGGCATCGGCTTATCCCGAACCAGGTCGAGGTTGAGCAAACCATGCAACTTCCTTTTCGCTTTACTCATGAGGCTCTTGCAAAAGTCGCGACAATTTTTTAACGAGCCTCGATAGCGTTACAACAGTGTTATTGCCCTGAGGAGGTCAAAATGGCCGAAAGCGCTCTAAAAGCCCGTTTGACGCGATTGGGAGCATTTGCGATTTCTTCCAAGTTTCGCGATAGTTGAAAAAGTGCATACTCCGTAATCTAACCAAGGAAAATCGCTGCTTTTTTGAGCATTTTTTTCAAAAAATAGTTTTGCAAGAGGCTCATTAGAAGCGAGTTTCGACATTTAACGAAACCTGCCCCATGGATAACACTCAAACTCAACCAATTTCAATGCGTGCCGCCTGGCTTGCCCAGGCGCAGGCGCATCCAAATACCACGCTGGGGCTGGCGGGTGCGACCTTGGCCATACTCTGGCTGCTGGTCACTAGTGGCTACAACGCCCTCCATGCCGACGGAGAAGCTTATTTGCGCTACGGTATGCTGGGCGGCATGGCGGGCTTCGCAGCCACCGCCCTCGGTGCGCTGTCCAGCATCGGGCTGCGGAATCTTTCGACGCGTGCCGAGGATAGCATGCTTGGCTTTGCCGCCGGCATGATGTTGGCCGCAAGTTCCTTTTCCCTGATCCTGCCTGGCCTCGAAGCCGCGAAGGGAATGACCGGCAGCGGTCCCCTCGCAGCCCTCACGGTGGTGGCGGGGCTGGCGTTGGGCGTCGCTCTGATGCTGGGGCTCGACCAGTTCACACCGCACGAGCACGAGCACCTGGGTCCCTGCGGCCCGGGCCGCGAGCGGATCGGCCGGGTCTGGCTGTTCGTGCTGGCCATCACGCTGCACAATCTGCCCGAGGGCATGGCCATCGGCGTAAGCTTTTCGAAGGGCGACCTGGGCGTCGGCCTGCCATTGACGACAGCGATCGCCATTCAGGACATCCCCGAAGGGCTGGCGGTGGCGATGGCCTTACGCACAGCCGGGCTGGCGCCGTTGCGTGCTGCGCTGGTCGCGGCGGCGTCCGGCCTGATGGAGCCCATCGGCGCGCTTCTAGGCATCGGGATATCAAGTGGTTTCGCCATCGCCTACCCGGTCGGCCTCGGGTTGGCGGCGGGCGCCATGATCTTCGTGGTCTCCCACGAGGTCATTCCGGAAACCCACCGCAACGGCCACCAGACCGCCGCCACCATCGGTCTCATGGGCGGATTCGCCGTGATGATGGTTTTGGACACCGCGCTCGGATAATCGCGCTATCAATCTCTTCATATCCTCAATACGGCTGTAATATAGATGGCGGATGGATTCAGTACCCGCTTTTTTTATCGAAAGGAGTGGTCATGAAAGCGAAGAAGGACGCAAGCCCCGGGATAGACATCGGCATTTCCGCGACGGAACGAGCGAAGATCGCAGAGGGCCTCTCCGGCCTATTGGCTGACAGCTACACGCTGTATCTGATGACCCACAACTTCCACTGGAATGTGACGGGGCCCATGTTCAACACCTTGCACCTGATGTTCATGCAGCAATATACCGAGCAGTGGAATGCCCTCGATATGATCGCCGAGCGCATCCGTGCGCTGGGGCATCCCGCACCTGGTACCTACAAGGAATTCGTCAAGCGCGCTTCCATTCAAGAAGTGGAGGGCGTGCCCAAAGCGACCGATATGATCCGGCAGTTGGTGGCAGCGCAGGAGGCCACAGCCCGCACGGCACGGGGACTTTTTCCACTGGTCGACAAGGCCAATGACCAGCCGACGGCAGATCTGCTGACCCAGCGCCTGGAAGTGCACGAGAAAACGGCGTGGATGCTGCGCAGCCTGCTGGAGAAATAATCCGGTAACAGAAAGGCAGGAAGCGCGGGGAGCAGATCTGGCGTCTCGCGAGTGATTGTTGTTGGCGTGCAGCCCTTTGTATACGAATTAGAGCCGGCTTGGTCAAACACGACCCGTCAGATCAAGTCTGAGCTGCTACACCTTGACGCCTTTCGTGGTAAGAGTTTTTTTCGTTTTAGCTTCCCGACCGCAGCGCGCCGCAGTGCCAGCAGGCGCTGAACTGGCCTTCCAGTGCCTCGCCGCAGTCCGGGCACTGCCACGGCGGCCCGGCGGCGGCGCCGCGGCCGAAATCCGTCACGATGCGCCTGGCCCGATCGAGATCGCGCTCGTCCAGCAGCCACAGTTGGGGCGCGCATTCGGTGAACGGGATTTCTCCGGCAAGCCGGCTGAGCAACTCGTTTTTGATATGGCAGCGGATGCCTTCGGCCTCGAGCAGGTTCTTCAGATGATGGATCTCGAGCAGGTTGAGCGAGCTGTACAGCGGCTGCATGACTACTTTTGGCCGGATTCGGCGCGGCTGATGCGGCGGAACATGTCCAGCCGCCGCGGGTGAATGGCCCCTTCCGCCGCGGCCTGCGCCAGGGCGCAACCCGGCTCGCTCAGATGGCGGCAGTTTTGAAAGCGGCACTGCCCCAGAAAACTCCGGAATTCGACGAAACCGGCTTCGATGTCCTGCTGCGACAGGTGATGCAGGCCGAACTCCTGCAGGCCGGGGCAATCGATGAGGGTGCTGTCGGCGTCCAGGCGGTGCAACCGGGCCTGAGTCGTGGTGTGGCGGCCGGAGGCGAGAAAAATCGAGATTTCCCTGGTGGGGACGTGCGCATCCGGCAACAGCGCGTTGATGATGGTGGACTTCCCCATCCCGGACTGCCCGACCAGTACCGTAGACTGGCGCGCTAGCAGCGGGCGCAGCGCCTCCGCGCCCTCCAGCGCCGACAGCCGGACCACGCGATAGCCGGCCTGGGCGTAGGGTTCGAGCCGCGCCATTGCCGCCATGGCGGCGTCCTTCAGGTCGCACTTGTTGAGCAGGATGAGGGCGTGCATGCTCTGATACTCGGCAGCCACGAGGCAGCGGTTGATCAACTCCTCGCTGAAGCTGGGCTCGGCGGCGACGACGATGGCGAGCCGGGAGACGTTGGCGGCGATCAGTTTTTGCCGGTGCGCGGCGGAGCGGGAGAACAGCGTGGAGCGCGGGTCCACCGCCTCGATCACGCCCTGCTCATCCCCGGTCCGGGCGAACATCACGCGATCGCCGCAGGCGACCGTGCTCTTCTTGCCGCGCGGAAAGCAGGCGTATTGGCGGCCTTCCGCGGTCTCGACCAGGTAATGCCTTCCGTAAGCTGCGATTACCTGGCCTGCAAGCATCAGATCGCGCAAAGCGTTTCAATCAAGGGCCTGCGCGACTGTTGGGCGAGCTTGGTCATCGTGGTCAGGCAGGCTGCGTCTGCACATCGGCAGCCTGCAGCCGGGCAATGCGCAGCAGCGCCGGCGGATGCGAATCGTAGAAGGTCGAGTACAGAGGATCGGGCGTGAGTGTGGCGGCGTTGTCCTGATACAGCTTCACCAGCGCGCATATCAGGTCGGCAGGAAGCGCATGCCGTGCGGCATAGGCATCGGCTTCGTACTCGTGCTTGCGCGAATACAGGCTCGTCAGCGGATGCAGGAGGAAGGTGAATACCGGCACCACCAGGAAGAACAGCATCAACGCGAGCGCGGTTGAGTGCGCCTGCACATTGAGGCCGGCGTAGAACCAGTCCTGCTTCATGGCGTGGCCGAGCAGCCAGAGAAAGGCCAGGCTCAGGGCGAACAGGGCCGCCATGCGCTTCCACACGTGATGGTGCCGGAAATGGCCGAGCTCATGCGCCAGCACCGCCTCGATTTCCGCGGGGGCGAGTCTGGCAATCAGGGTGTCGAACAAGACGATGCGCTTGGCTGCGCCAAAACCGGTGAAATAGGCATTGCCGTGGCTGGAGCGCCTGGAGCTGTCCATCACGTAGAGGCCTTGCGCTCTGAAGCCGCATTTGGCGAGCAGCGCCTCGATGCGGTTTTTCAAACCGGCATCCGCCAGCGGAGTGAATTTGTTGAACAAGGGCGCGATGAGCGTCGGATACAGGGTGAGCACCAGCAGGTTGAACGCGATCCAGGTGGCCCAGACGTAGAGCCACCATTGCTCGCCCATGCGTTGCATCAGCCAGAGCACGCACAACAGCAGCGGCAGCCCCAGCGCCGCGCCAAGCAGCGTCTGCTTGAGCAGATCGGCGAAGAATAGGCGCAGGGTCATTTTGTTGAAGCCGAAGCGCGCTTCGATGATGAAGGTGCGATACAGGGACAGCGGCAGGTCGATGATGCCGGAAATCAAGGCAACGCTGACAATGAGGGCGATGCCCTGTGCATGGCCGCCGGCGTCGAACACGCGCAGCCACGCCTCATGCAGCACCTGCAACGCGCCGCCCAGCGTGAGCGCGAGCAGCAGTGCGGAGCCGATGACGATATCGATCATGCCCAGGCGCGTCTTGGCGGTGCTGTAGTCTGCCGCTTTCTGGTGCGCGGCCAGGCCGATATGGCCGGAGAAATCCGCAGGCACCTGGTCGCGACAGCTTGCGATATGCCGGATGTGGCGCCGGGCCAGCCACAGCCGCAAGCCTGTAGTGAGCGCGAGTGCTGCAAGAAAAACGGCGGTGAAGGTCTGCATCTGGCTGAAATATGACACAATAAAGCCCTTCATTCAATGCGGCAAGCACATCTACCATGCCTCAGGATCAGAACAACCTAGTATGGTTGGACATGGAAATGACCGGATTGGATCCCGAGCGCGACAGAATCATCGAGCTCGCCATCGTGGTTACGGACTCGCAGTTGAACCCCGTCGCCGAGGCGCCGGTGCTGGTCGTGCATCAAGCCGACAGCGTGCTCGAGGCCATGGACGATTGGAACAAATCCACGCATGCCCGATCCGGCCTCATTGCCAAGGTCAAGGCATCAACGCTGGCCGAGGCAGAGGCAGAGCAGCAATACCTGGATTTCCTGGTCGCGCACGTGCCGTCCAGAACCTCGCCGATCTGCGGCAATTCGATCTGCCAGGACCGAAGATTCATGGCGCGCCACATGCCGCGGCTGGAGGCCTATTTTCATTACCGCAACCTCGACGTCAGCACGCTGAAGGAACTGGTGAAACGCTGGAAGCCGGAACTGGCCAAGGGTCTGACCAAGCACGGCAAGCACGAGGCGCTGGCCGATATCTACGAATCGATCGAGGAACTCAAGTACTACCGCGAGCATTTTTTGAAAGTTTAGACACCGGATTGACCGAAGCCCATATTTATGGGATGCTGGTTCATTTAGTCAACCCAGCCTGGTGATCCATGAAAACCACCCTGGAAATGCCCGATGAACTGTTCCGCCGGGCCAAGACGACGGCGGCGCAGCGGGGGCAATCATTAAAGCAATTGGTTACCGTCGCGCTCGAGCGGGAACTCGCGGGGCCTGCGCCCGGAACCAGGAACTCCAAACGCAAGCAGGCCGAGATCAAGGCGACGATGCGTGAACTCAAGAGGATTTCCAAGCGCATCAGTGCGGTCTGGCCCGAGGGCGTCAGCGCCGTTGACGCGATTCGCGAGCAGCGGCGCGATCTCTAATGGTGACCGACGCGTCGTTTTGGGTCGCCCTTTTCGTCGAGGGCGACGCTCACTACACCGAAGCCTCCGAATGTCTGGAGCGTGCGCTCGAACTGCAACAGGCATTTCACGCTCCTGCGTTGGCCTTGGCTGAAGTCGGCGGAGCGATTGCCCGTAAGACCGGCGACAGGCAGGCTGCCGAAATGGCGGTTCAATATCTGGTTTCGCAGCCTTGGATCGCCATCCACCATGGTTCGGAGCCTTTATCACGCGGCGCGGCGAGAGTGGCTGTCGAATGCATGCTGCGCGGCGCCGATGCGACCTATGTCGCGCTGGCCGAGCATGTCGGCGTGCCGCTGATCACTCTCGACAAGGAGGTATACCAGCGCGCACCGCCAGTTGCACGGGTTCTGACGCCACGTGAATGGCTTCAGCAAGTCGCGGCGCCGCGTAAATGAGCGATCTCGAGACAAAACGCAGCACGGAGAACGCGCCCAAGGCGTTCGGCACGCAACCGCTCGAGGTCGCCGCGACCGGGTTGTTAGGTAGCCGCGCCAACAATCAGGGCTGGTCGCACTCCAGAAACGCGAAGCGCACCTGCGGGGCGAACTGCTGAAGGACGACAAACGCTGGCAGTACGGCCTACCGCCTCATTACCGGTTCCAAGGAGTTCATTGAACGATGGCTCTCTCGCTCAACAAACCAAAGCTCGACAATCTTGCCGGCGACATCTGGAAGTCTGCCGAGCGCCTGCGCGGCAAGTTCAAGGCGTATGAATATCAGAGCGTCATCCTGCCGATCATCGTCATCCGGCGGCTGGAGTGCGTGCTGCTGGCCTGGCGTGAGGTCAAGAGCGCCGAGGTGTTGGCCAAGCGGTCCAAGCTCACCGAGAAGGAACTTGCCAAGCTGGTCAAGGAACTCGAACTGAATCCCCAGCAGTCGCCGTTCTCGAACAAGACCAAATGGACGCTGCGCAAGGTCTATGAGGAAGATCACACGCTGCTGGAGGAGAACTTCCGCGCCTACATCAACGGCTTCTCCAGGAACATTGACGATATCATCGAACACTTCAATTACCGCGCCACCATTGCCCTGATGGTGAAGAACAACCGGCTCGCCCCGATCCTGAACCAATACAAGGAAATGGAACTTGGCCCGGACAAGCTCTCCGGTCTTGAGATGAGCTACATCTACGAGGAACTGCTGCGGCGATTTTCGGAACAAAGCGGCGAGGAGGCGGGAGAACATTTCACGCCGCGCGAGGTCATCCGCCTTATGGTCGAGCTGCTGGAGATACCGATCCCGGACAGACATTTCTCCATATATGACGGCGCTGGCGGCACAGGCGGCATGGTATCCGTTGCTAAAGAACACATGCTCGACCGCGCCACAACGCCGGAGGAAAGGGAGCGCGTCGAGAAGTTCCTTACCCTCCACTGCCAGGAGCTATCGCCGACGAACTACGCCATCTGTCAGGCCGACTTCCTGATCAAGAATGACAAACAGGCGACGGTACTGCTTGGCAACTCTCTCATTCCTCACGACCCGCACAGCAAAGAGCCGGGAGACCAGTTCCCGGAGACGAAATACCGCTTCAACCGTATGCTCAGCAACCCTCCCTTCGGCGTCACGTGGGGCGGCAAGGACGGATACGAGAAGGAAGCCCGGAAACTGGAGAAGACCCGCTACCGGGCCGGCATGCCGCGCGTGAACGACGGCGCGCTGCTGTTCCTGCAAACCAAGCTGGCGAAAATGATCCCGCCGGAGGACGGCGGCAGCCGCATCGCCATTATCTTCAACGGCTCGCCGCTCTCGAATGGCGACTGCGGCTCGGGCGAGAGCGAAATCCGCCGCTGGATACTGGAGAACGACTGGCTCGACGCCATCGTCATGCTGCCCGACCAACTTTTCTACAACACCGGCATCTTCACCTACATCTGGCTGCTGCGAAACGAGAAGCCTGCCGAGCATCGCGGGCGCGTAATGCTCATCGACGCCCGCGAGCAGTTCGAGAAAGAACCAAAATCTTTCGGCAACAAGCGCAACCGGATGACCGACGCCCACCGGCAATGGATCGAGCAGCGCTACCGCGAAGGCTGGGCAAAGGGTTACGCGGACGAGCATGTGAAACTGTTCCAAAGCATCGATTTTGCCTACCATAAGGTCAAAGTCGTCTTCTGGCAGACAGATGAGCACGAGCAGCCGGCCATCATCACCGAGCCTTACGAGAAAGCGTTCGCCGCCGCCAACCTCGCCAAGGAGCAGACGTTCCACGACAGCGACCTCACCTTCCGCGTGCGCGTAAAGGCGGATAAGAAAGAGAAGACCGTGGAGTTCGTCCTCAAGCCGGCCGACAGCGCCGCGAAGAAATTCAAAGCGGCCCTGGGCGAGCAGTCGAAAATTCTCTCCGTCGAATGGACGCACCGGCACTACGTGCAGGACGACGAATACATCCCGCACGGCGAGGACATCGCAGCGTTCCTGAAACGGGAAATTGCCAAGCCCATCATCCGCTGGGAGGACAGCCCGCAACTCGGCTACGAAATCCTGCCGAACAAATACTTCTATCGCTACCAGCCGCCCACGCCCGCGAAGGAGTTGCTCGCGGAATTCTGGAAACTGGAAAAAGAGGCGGAAAAGATGCTGGAGGGGTTGGCGAGATGAAGAAGTCACAAGAGGTCTCCATCGCATCGCCGGAATACCGGCAGTTCATCGAGGACCTGAAGACGCGGGTGGTTTCCGCGCGCATCTCTGCGGCGCGGGCTGTGAACAGCGACCTGATCCTGCTTTATTGGGACATCGGGCGCGGTATCGTGGAGAAGCAACAGGTGCTCGGCTGGGGGGCGTCGGTGGTGGAGATGGTTGCCGCAGATCTCAGGCGTGCTTTTCCGGGCAGCCGGAGTTTTTCGTCCGATAACGTCTGGAGGATGAGGCAGTTTTCCCTTGCCTACGGCGATGCCTCGCTTCTGGGACAGGCTGTCCCAGAAATAGCCTCGGCGAAGTCCGAGAGTGGTCGACCGGAAATTCTGGGACAAGCTGTTCCAGAAACGAGCCCAACAGGAATTTCCATCGACAGCGGCTCGACAACTCCAAGTATTGAACTGCTGACCACTGTTCCTTGGGGACAGAATCTTCTGATCCTCAAGAAGCTCACCGAACCCGCCGCCCGCCTCTATTACCTCCGCGCCACCGCCCGGTTCGGCTGGAGCCGCAACGTCCTCCTTAACCAGATCAAGGCCGGCGCGTATGAACGGGCAGTGACGGAGAAGAAGACCCATAATTTCCCCCTCGCCCTGCCGGAGTATCTCGCCGAGCAGGCCGAAGAAATGATGAAGAGTTCCTACAACCTGGAATTCCTCGGCATCCGCCGGGAAGTGAAGGAGCGGGAACTGGAGGACCGGCTGATTACCCGTCTGCAAGCGTTCCTCCTCGAGCTCGGCTACGGCTTCTGCTTCGTCGGTCGCCAGTACCGGCTGGCCTTGGGACAGAAGGAGTATTTCATCGATCTGCTCTTCTACCATCGTTTCCTCAAGGCGTTGGTGGCCTTCGAATTGAAGGTCGGGTCATTCGAGCCGGAGCACGCGGGCAAGATGGATTTCTATTTGAACCTGCTCAACGACAAAGAACGCGGTGACGGCGACCAGCCGTCTATCGGCATCATCCTCTGCGCGGAAAAGGACGACGTGGAAGTCGAGTACGCCCTGCGCACGAAAGCGAACCCCATCGGTGTGGCCGTGTATCAACTCCAATCGAAATTGCCGGCGGATATGAAGGGCAAACTGCCGACAGCGAAACAGCTTACCGACGTCGTGCGGGCGGTGCTTCCCGAAAGGAGCGCCCCATGACCCAATACTTTCACCGCTACCAGCCGCCCACGCCCGCGAAAGAGTTGCTCGCGGAGTTCTGGAAACTGGAGAAGGATGCGGAGAAGATGCTGGAGGGACTAGCAAGCAAATGACTACCGCTGAGGAAACCGAGCAGCTTGCACCGTGGACAGACGCTGTGCCAACGGGATGGAAGGTCACGCGCCTTGATGCGGCTGCAGACGTTCTATTCAGCAACGTGGACAAGCACACTATTGACGGCGAACTCCCTGTTCGGCTCTGCAACTACGTGGACGTTTATAAGAACGACCGCATCACCAGCGGCATTGATTTCATGGAAGCCTCTGCCGAAGAGCGCGAAATCAGGAAGTTTCAGATTCGACGCGGTGATGTCCTTGCAACGAAGGACTCAGAAGAAGCTGACGACATTGCGATTCCTTCTCTTGTCGCCGAAGATTTACCGGGAGTTTTATGCGGATACCACCTGGCGATGATCCGCCCTCGGCTCCCAACGGTCAGCGGTCCGTTTCTGGCTTGGCTTCATGCCTCAAAGTATTTCCGCGCTCAATACGAAGCCAAAGCTGTTGGAGTGACGCGATTCGGACTATCCCAATACTCATTTCGGTCGGCACGCATCCCGCTCCCCCCATTGCTGGAGCAACAGCGCATCGCGGCGTATTTGGATGCGAGTTGCGCGGCGATCGACGCGGCAGTAACAGCCAAGCGCCGCCAACTCGAAACCCTCGACGCCCTGCGCAAGTCCATCATCCAGCGTGCCGTGACACGGGGCATCTCAGCGCGCGTCGCGCTGGCATCCACTGGGAATACGTGGATGGAGCAGATTCCGCGGGGCTGGAAACTCGTTTGCCTTAAACGCATCGCTGAAATCCAAGGCGGTCTCACCCTCGGCAAGCAATACGAAGGCCCGCTCATCGAACGTTCTTATCTTCGCGTCGGCAATGTGCAGGATGGCCACCTCGATTTGGCAGACGTTTCCGTGATCGAACTCCCGGCCAGCGTAGCGGCGGGTGTTGAGCTTCGTCCTGATGATGTGTTGATGACCGAGGGCGGCGACCTTGATAAGCTCGGACGAGGCTATTTGTGGAAAGGGGAGATTCCAGGTTGCTTGCACCAGAACCACATATTCGCGGTGCGGTGTTTAGTCCACAAACTGAAGCCAATGTTCCTCGCCTATGTCACTGCCGCCAAGTATGGGCGCGACTACTTCGAAGCCACGGGAAAGAAAACAACCAACCTCGCCTGCACGAACGCGACCAAGGTTGGCGAGTTTCCCATTCCATTACCCCCGTTGACCGAACAGGAAGCTATCTGCG
>ERZ1292633.1180-Hain-H41-02um-R1-1180-length-28661-cov-6_pt1 | contig 22841 bp, 19 predicted proteins | sample MGYA00564406_ERZ1292633 | MGnify/ENA primary metagenome ERZ1292633 (study PRJEB36523, sample SAMEA6512639) | groundwater metagenome | collected 2019-01-08 | study: AquaDiva: Metagenomics assemblies of 32 groundwater samples
CAATCAACAGTGGCGGAGTTGGAAAAGGAACTCAAAGCGCGGGACACGCTGATTGAAAAAATGCAGGTGGACATCCGTCGACGCCACGACGAAATTGAGCGAAAACAAAAGCAACTCGATGCTCTCAACCGACAATACGAGGGAATTGTCGCCGCACAAGGAAGCGAGGAAGGAGAACACGTTGGGCCATTGGAGGCAACCATCAACAACCTCTCGAAGGCGATCACACAAAAAACAAACGAAAACGACAGTCTTCAACGTGATTGGATTCGTCTCCAAACGGAAATGGTGAACGCCAAAAATTACAACCAGCAACTCCGCGATTCAATCCACGAACTGAAAGCGCAGTGTACGATTCTGTCGCAAAAAAGAACACGACTGTTGTCCTCCACGAAGCAACAAAAGGCAGAAATCGCCGAACTCGAGCGTACAGCGCACAACATGCATCTGGAGGTACGTAAGTTGAACACCCTCGTCTGTGCGAACGGCAACGAGCAAGACTCGATCGCGAATGACAACTACAACTTGGAGAATGACTTGATCAAAAGGCTCCAAGAACGGAAACGAGAAGCATTGCAGTTAGAGGCGAAAATCGACACTATTCGCCAACAAAAAAGCGATGTGCTCGCACAAGTGGTCGAAGCCGAGCGCAACGTCATGTTTTGGGAGAAAAAAATTCAAATCGCCAAGGAGACGGAAATGGCATTGGATCCCACCATCGGCAAGGATGAGATCAACCGAATGAAGAGGGAAATCTACATCATGGAGCAGCGCCTGGGCAACTTGCAACGGGAACAACGACGAAAAGTCGAGGAGATGGCGAAATTGATCGATCACCGCGACGTACTGCGCACCAAAGGCCAAGCCATTCAAGCTGCCAGCAAGGACGGTCAAAAGGGCGTCACGAAGGCAACCGTGGCCAAAGACAACGCACGGTTGGCATCGGAACTCGCCTCGAAAAAGAAAGAGGCTCAATTGAAAGACCAACAGATTCGCGAGTGCATTGCGAACACGGAACGTACCGGTTTGGAGGTTGAACGTGTCCAACAAGAAACGGAACAGCTTCGACATGAACTGGAGGTGACCCAACAAAACATCGCGATCAAAGCTCAAGAACGGTCGCGCACGATGGAAGAAAAGGCCCGCAAACAAATGACCTTGCAGCGCTTCCGAGACGCAGAAAATGGTTCCTACAAGCTAGCAGAAGCACCGGAGGCGGTGGAACACGAGCGAAAAGGTCTCGAACTCAAGAAGCGTGCCGTATTGCTTGCAGTACAAGAAGTGGCTGAACAGTTTCCTGCACTCGCACCTCAGCTGCGTGATATAGCCGACGCGTTGTGAACACATGTGTATACACTTCTCCACCTTTCTGATGTCCATTTTTTATTAGCGTGAGTGTAGACTGATTGGACTGTCACGAAAATGTTCAGGCTTCAGGCACACGATGATCAAAAATATTGCTTTGTCGACCTGCCCTCACAGTCATGGCTCAACCTCCGACCGCGGCTGTCCGAATGTTGCCGACGGATTTCGAGATTATTCGAAAACTTGGCGAGGGGGCGTACAGCAAGGTGTACTTGGAAAGACGCATCAACGACGGTTCATTGATGGCCGTTAAAGTACTCCGACGCTTGAAAGATGACGACCAAGACGAAAACCTACAGCGCATCATCGCGGCAACGAATCGTGAAATGAGGATTCTTTTGATGTGCACGCACCCGCACATTGTGTCATTCTTTGCGACAATGAAGGATATGGATGAGAATATGTACGTCATGGAATACTGCGATGGCGGGGATCTTTCGGCCATTCTCAAGAAAAAAGGTGTCATTCCTCTTGCGGCGTGCCGTCACATCACCGCCGAAATCAGTTCCGGTCTTTATTACCTCCACGAGGGAGAAAAAAAGACGATTCCTATAGTTCCAAGTGCACCTCTCCGAAAGCAAGTCGTCATTCACCGGGACCTGAAGCCAGACAACGTCATGATGACACAAGGTCGTCATGTGAAGCTCATCGACTTTGGTAGTGCAAGCAGTCCTCTCGACCTTGTCGACGCTCCCGTTTCCAACGGAGGTGGAGCACCGCCGGGTCCTCGAGCCACCACATTTGTTGGGACGATGCATTACATGAGTCCGGAACTCGTCAGAGATTCATTCACAACCCCTGCGTCAGACTACTGGGCACTTGGGATCATCGTGTACGAAATGCTTACCGGAAAGCGCCCTTTTGACGGGCCGCCATATCCATTGATGGAGAGCATTCTGAACGATCCACCCACATTTCCCAAGGACTTCGACGCCGACGCCAAGGACCTGATCCTCCAGCTTTTGCATAAAGATCACGAACAGCGTCTCCAAGGACTGAAAATTCGAGATCATCCGTTCTTCTCTGGCATTGGAAATTGGGACACCCTCCACACCGTGGACACGGCGTCCTTGTGGATTCGTACCGTTCCTTGGGCACCAAACGAGCAATTCAATGCTTGCCACAAGTGCAAACGAGGTTTCATTCCTATCGTCCGCAACCGCCACCACTGCCGCAGTTGCGGTTTAGTGTTCTGCGGTGACTGTTCATCGAAGCATTGTATCATCCCAGATTCGACGTACAAGACCGCCGAGCGAGTCTGTGACTTTTGCTTCGACAATCTCTCGTAAGGGGCTGATCGAGCGAACGAACTTGCGCACGCAGTCTGGGCACGTGTGGGAAATGGAAGTCGGTCAACAGCACTTGCGTACGTCACAAGTCGCCAAGTTACGATCTTTTTGCGATTCTCTCTCTCCTGTCTCTCTCTCCTACCTCATTTCAAATGACGCATCACGAACCGCACACCGCCAAGGATCTTCTTGTCGACATCGAAAATCTGGCGCTTAATCCACGGCCTCAAACCCACGCTGCTCTGCGTCCCACGACTGTGCAGCGTGAAGAAAAAGCTCACTGGAAGCGAGTGGTGCATCGTCCGGGAACCTTGCGAAAGCATGACTTCAGTGATATCAAGGAAACGACACTCCAAGCAAAAGGTGCGGTCTTTGAAGCCCTGCGCTGTCTCAAGTGCGCTGACGCTCCCTGCCAGAAAGGTTGTCCGACCAGCATCGACATCAAGATGTTCATTCAATGCATCGCGACGCAGAACTTCTACGGAGCCGCGAAAATCATCTTCTCGGACAACCCAGTCGGCTTGTCTTGCGGTATGGTATGCCCGACTGAAGAACTGTGCGTTGGGGGTTGCAACTTGGCCGGCGCTGAACAAGGACCCATCAACATCGGAGGACTGCAAGCCTTCGCAACTGAAACTTTTAAGAAGATGCGTATTCCGCAAATTCGAGATCCTACGCTGCCACCCGCAAGTGAGATGCCGCCTGCGTTTCACAAGAAAATCGCAATCATCGGAGCCGGTCCTGCTGGGATCTCGTGCGCGACGTTTCTTGGTCGTCTGGGTTACGACAATATCCATGTTTTTGAAGCTCTGGCATACGGCGGGGGATTAAGCACGACAGAAATCCCGCAGTACCGGCTTGACAGCGAGAGCGTTCTCTGGGAACTCAGTTTGATGACGGACCTCGGCGTACACGTGCATTACAATCAACGGCTTGGTCAACATTTCACCATTGAATCTTTGCGACGCGACAATTTTGAAAGCATTTTCGTCGGAATCGGTATGCCGCAGCCGAAAATCGTACCGGAATTCGAGGGCCTCTCCGTTGCGAACGGTTTTTACTCGTCGAAGTCGTTCTTGCCTGTCGTGAGTGAGGGATCCAAAAAGGGACTTTGCGCGTGCCACAGTTCAACGACTGCGTTGCCCGTGCTTCACGGAAGGGTCATTGTGCTAGGCGCTGGCGACACAGCCTTTGACTGTGCAGGTAGCGCATTCCGGTGTGGAGCCTCGCGCGTCATCGTAACGTTTCGTCGCAGCCTCGCTGACATGCGCGCCGTCGACGAAGAGTTCAACATGGCCCGAGACGAACGAGCGGAGTTCCTCCCCTATTGCGCGCCGAAGAAGGTCATCCTCAACGACCAAGGAAAAATTGTCGCCCTCGAGCTCTACAAGATGGAGCGAGGAGAAGATGGCGAGTACCGCCGCGATGAGGATCAAGTGCTTCGCGTCAAATGCGACTACATCATTTCCGCGTTCGGCTCTACGGTCGAAGATCAACTTCGTGCGTCGATGGCACCGATGAAGTTCACCAACGGCGTCGCAGCCGTCGACAAGAAAACCATGCAGGTGATCGAAGGCGACCAGCCCTCTAGATGGCTTTTCGCCGGTGGCGATCTTGCCGGCAGCGGGATCACCGTGGAAGCCGCCAACGATGGCAAAACGGCTGCCTGGTTTATGCACCGCGCGTTGCAAACCACCCTCGTGAGCGACATCCCGAAGTTGCCCATGTTCATGACACCAATTGATACCGTCGACATTTCGGTCAACTTTGTCGGAATAAAGTTCTTAAACCCCTTCGGCATCGCGTCGGCTACCGGCGCCACGTCGGCAGCTATGATTGCACGGGCCTTCGATGCCAGCTGGGGATTCGCAGTCACCAAGACGTACAGCCTTGACAAGGACTCGGTGACAAATGTGTCACCCCGAATCATTCGAGGCAGCACGTCGGGTGCTCGGTTTGGTCCCCATCAAAGCTCGTTCTTGAACATTGAGCTGATTTCGGAGAAGAGTGCGACGTACTGGATCTCGGCCGTCAAGCAGTTGAAAAAGGACTATCCCGAACATCGTGTCATTGCCAGTATCATGTGTGGGTACTCCAAGGAAGATTGGCAGGAGCTCGTCAAGCTCACCCTCAACAATTCCAACCCGGATGCGCTAGAGCTCAACTTGTCATGCCCGCACGGCATGGGTGAGCGAGGAATGGGCCTGGCTTGCGGACAGAAACCCGACATGGTTCGCAACATTTGCTCCTGGGTTGCAGAAGTCTGCACGGTACCATTTTTCGCGAAAATGACCCCTAACATTACCGATATTCGCGAAATTGCCCGTGCGGCGAAGGAAGGAGGCGCGACAGGAGTCACTGCGATCAACACTATCAGTGGCCTGATGGGACTCAAGTCATCGGGAGAGCCATGGCCCGCTGTAGGTGCGAAAAAGGAGACCACCTTCGGTGGTGTCTCGGGCAACGCCGCACGTCCAGTCGCACTTCGGGCTGTTTCCACGATCGCGAACACCTTGCACGGTTATCCGCTCATGGCCACGGGAGGAGCGGACAGCGCTGAGTCGTGCGTTGAATTCCTTCATCTTGGTGCGTCATTGGTTCAAATCTGTTCGGCCGTACAGAATCAGGACTTTACAGTGGTTCAGGACTACATTATGGGCCTCAAGGCGCATTTGTACATGCAGGCCCGCGCGGACCTACGCGAAGGTTGGGAATCGCAGCATGTTCGCCCAACTGTGACGCTGAAAACGGGCACCCTGCCGCGGTTCGGCGCATACGAGAGGACCCGCTGGTCGCAAGAACAAGCTGTCCAAGCCGACAAGCCGATGGACCTCGCCGTGACACCGGTCGTGCCGCTGCCTCCGATGGAGCGCATCTCGACCGTCAACGATATCATCGGAAAGTCGTTGCACTTCGTCGGCTGTTATTCCACGTTGGATCAAAAGGCACAAGTCGTGGCGGCCGTGAACGACGATATTTGCATCAACTGCGGCAAGTGTTACATGACGTGCAACGACTCAGGCTACCAAGCGATCACGTTCGACCCAAAAACGCATCAACCGTTTATCACGGACGATTGCACGGGTTGCACGTTGTGTGTGTCGGTTTGTCCCGTTCCGGACTGCATCACAATGGTAGCACGGACGACGCCGTACGCTCCTCGGCGAGGCGTGCCACTGGGTGCGCCAATGCTGCCGGTTGCCTAGGTGGTGCGGGTTTGTCTTCCTTAGAATCGGCGTGTTTTCTACCGATCAATCGGGTACGCGCTCGCCACCCCCTCACCTTTGGACGAGAAAAGCAACGGAGGAAAAATACTCTTGTGATGTGGAGATGTACGTGTGCAGCTGTTATTCCTTAATCAATTCAAGCGGAACGAGGGGACGATGAGTTTGCGAGAAGTCCAGCGGGTTGGTTTCCGGTCGGGCGAAAGGAGTGCGTTTGTTGCCCAAAGGATCCTTCTTTCCAGCTGCCCCACTTTCTTGCGCTTTGATGTCGACGTCATCAGGGTCCATCATGGCCATCGTTCGCGATGTTAGCGCTTCCATCATCGGCTGTCAGTTGACGCACATTGAAAGACACCCCATTGACTACGACGTCGCTCGGCGCCAACACGCTGCGTACGTCGTTGCCCTGGAAGCGGCGTTGCGGCAGCAACGATCCGCCCCTGTGAGTGTCATCGAGACACTTCCCACGCTGGACGGCATGCCCGATGCTGTGTTTGTCGAAGACACGGTGGTCATCGTGGATGAATGCGTGATCATCACGCGGCCTGGCGCGGCGTCTCGTCGCGGTGAAACGGCCTCAATGAAGTCGTTGATGGTGGGACACGGCTTGCGCCCGTTGGACAAGATCTACGAAATTGCTGAACCAGGCAGTGTGGATGGAGGTGACGTTTTGATTCTTGGAAAACACGTTTTCGTCGGCATGAGCTCTCGCTCCAACGACTCAGGTGTGGCTCAAATGCAGTCGTGGTTGCTGCCCTTCGGGTACTCGGTTCAAGCTGTGGCGGACCTTCGGGGCTGTTTGCATCTCAAGTCGGCCATCACGGCGCTGTCAGACGACGCCATTCTGTGCAATCCGGACTACCTGACCTTAGTTCCGAGCGCCGAGCACCGCGCAGGGGCGGGACAAGTGAGCGTTCCATCGTTTCTGCGCGACTACCCCCTTTTACGACACGTCGTGTGCGTGGATCCCAGTGAACCGGGAGCCGCCAACGCGGTACGCCTTCCACCTTCGACGAGTCACGACCGGCGAGTGCTGTTCCCAGCGGAATATCCAAAAACTGCCGACCGGCTGCGACAGGCGGGCTTCGATGTGATACTTGTGGAAGCGGCCGAACTTGCGAAAGCTGAGGGTGCGGTTACGTGTTGCTCTGTTCTTTTTAGGTCCCTCTGAAATCGACTGAGGCACGCTGTTGATAGAGCGTTGACCTCGCTGTGCCAAAAGCACATACTGTATGCTTTCTTGTGTTCAACGATAATTTTTTTCTGAAGAACGCCCCTTTTTTCCCCCCCTGGCATGTCATCTTCGCCGCCACCTCCGTCGAAGCGGACACTAGGAAAGACGTATCTATTTCGAGACCTCTTCAGCGGTTGCGACATGTTTTCGGTAGCGCAGCCATACACTGTTTCCTCGACGAACGATGCCGTCTTCGTCGTCCAGGCTAATCTTTTGATCAAGCGAGGTGGCGTGGACGTCGATATCGGATGTGGCGCCGCCTTCGGCGGAGCGGATGCGGAAGAAGCACCAATGACTGAGAACGACACCAGTGTCATCGACGTCGTCGACACCTACGGTTTGCAGGAGGTAAGCTGGGCTAAAAAAGACTTCGCGGCATGGGTCAAGCCGTACTTGGCACGTGTAAAAGGGCATTTGGAATCGTCCCGGCCGCATCGATTGGAACCATTCATGAAGGGTGCTCAACAGTTCGTGCTTGAAATCATAAAGGATTTCGATAATTGGGTGTTTTACATCAACGCCAATATGGATAACGACGGCATGATTTGTTTCGCCAGGTACAGGGATGGTGCCACCGTGCCCGAGTTCTACTTCTTTCGCGATGGCTTGCAACTTTGTTTTCCCGGAACTGGCGCAAATCTTGCTGCCGAAGCCCACGTCTCGGCTGAGATAGCAGCGAGGGAGGGCTACGTCGTTTAAACACACCAGAGTTTACGACATGCAGCGTTTCTTTCGCAATGTTCCGGGCGGTAAATTTGTTCACGGTTGTTGCAAAAACGCTTCCTAATTATTTTTGCCTTCCCATTTTTCTTCCCATGAACCAGATGCTGAGTGCTGTTGGCGCCCTTGGCCGCGTGGCGACAAATGAGGGATCCGTCGCGGCATTACACGAATGTCAATCTGCTCTAACGAGCGCAAAGGTTGCTCTTGGTCATCGATTGTTCGTGCAGGATGTGGAGTGGATTGCTTCTCCTGGGGGCCAGTGTGGGTTGTCAACAATGAGGGAAAACACTTGTCCCTCGAATGGCGTGGAATGGATGATCGTCGTGAACCATAAGACGCACTATTACCTCGTGCTACGGTGGCTGTACGCAGAGGAAGCCCTCGCGTCCGAAAACGCTTCCTCGAGTGCGGCCAACTCCTGTTGCTCGTCCGCGCACGGACCGATCGATCTCCAGTGTACTTCAGTTCACCTCTATGTCGAGACGAACTCAGGTGCAGTTCTCAGCTGGGCCATCGCCACGCCGGACGAAGTGTCGATGCTGAAGAATGCGAGCATGAACCGCGTCATGACTCGTACCACGACGACCACGGCTGCCACCGCGGACGGGACCGGTGGTAGTGGTGCTTCGATCGAGGTGGTGGATCGCGGCCGGTATCCGGCCCCCTTGGTTGGCCCACAAGTGGGCGCCGCGGTTCCGCCACGTCACGATGACGAGCGTCTTGGTTCAGTATCGTTTGACAAGTTTTCGCTCGTCGGGGCCATTCTGCGCACGCGGGCGGAGTTCGGAGAGGACTACAGCCGCACGTTGAGAAATTGCAAGCACTTCACCGAGGAGCTGGTTTCCCAGTTGCGCGCGGGACCTCGTCCCAATCTCGATGTCTCCACCGTGTATCGCTCGTGGTTCACTGGAACGTACGGTGTTCCAAGCCCGGACACGGAAACGAATGTCGACGGAGATGAAACCAAGGAAATGGATATGTACCCTTACAGGACCAATCCAGATTACAACAACCACCAGGCGCTTGCGACTCTGGTGCGGTCTGTCTTCCCAGATAAGTTTGCATTGTTTCAGATTCGCCTCGAGAAGAAGAATCCTTGGAAAAGGATTCAACCTGCGGCCCACTGAAATCCAATGGCGAGGCCAAGTCCCCATTTGTCAACGGAAAGACCCCCCCATCCCCATTCTCGCACAGTTGTTGGCTGACTCACGGTAGCATTGCCAGGCTTGTGAGGGCTGCCCCAGAATCGGTATCACTTCCCTGTTCGTTTGATTGCCTACCTCGCTTTCCACGGCACGATCGGTCCTCGGATTGTGTAATTATACACAGCGGCCCCAGTGTTTTGTCGTTCATGACATTCTCCTCTCTTGTTGCCTCAGCCATACGGCATTTTGGTGCATCGACGATCACCGTCCACGAGCACAGGTCGCTCTTCCTTCACTCGCTATCTCTAGCTTTTGCTGTGCTTGCTGTTTGTTCCAACCCCCAGCGCGAAAGCGCTCATTCCATTTTTTTGTCGTTGTGTTAACAACAACATCATCGTTCGCGTACATGGCACATGTCATTCGCAACACCGACGAGGCACTGAAGGGGCTCAAGAAGCTCCTGGGTCGGTGCCAGCCTGATTATCGCGGCAACCTCGGCCCAAAAACAGAACCAAAGACCCAACAAACGGTCACCGCTGCCCTACAGGCGAAGCAAAAACAAAATGTCACTCTCGATACGTTTCGCCCGTATGCCAAGCCGAAGGGGGCGTACTGGATTGCAGCAGATGCGACCCACACCGGCAAATATCATGCACCGGCAAAATCTGCCGATGCTGCCGCGGAGGAATCGGAAATCACTAAACGTCACCAAGAGGCGCTCGCCGACGTCACGCGTCCTCTGAACAACCCTTACAAGCAGCAGCTGGACAAGAAAAGCGGAAGGCCCCTCGTGGCGACGGTTCTGACGTGGCCGCAGGAGCGTGACGCAGCAGCGGCTCGAGCAGACGTCGAGCGACCAAAGCTCCGCATTTTCTCGAAAAAATTCGAAACTTCGGAGGTGGCCGGGAAAAGCAGTCACAATGCCTTTTTCGATGCCGCCAACGTGCGTGCCGTCAGTAAAGATCTCGAAGCACTGACCCCGCGCCACCGAACAGCTCTCATTCGGCAAATCTGTCTGAACAACCCGAAGTTCACAGCGGAAACAAAACTGGATCGACCCCGTCACCATTGGGACCCCATGACGCAGCTACTCGCACACGCGTACGCGGAACCGCCTGAGCCACAAGCAACGCTGTCGAGCCGGAAGGCTCGCCGCAGCCATTCCGCAACGCCTGCAAATGGAAATCCGTCTACAGTTGAGGAACCGGGTCAAGCCCGGCGCAACAACATTCGAATGGTGGCGCTGATGCGATCGACCTCTGCCGCAAAGCAGAGAGCGTGGCATTGATACGGCCGCCGAGAAAGTCACAGAGAGTGAGAGAGAATAGACAACAGACTAGACGCGCGATGTAGGTAACACATCTTTACAGTCATTTGAAATCCCACCCATGTGGATCACATACATGCACACTCACACCGCCCATTTTTGTTCTTATCCTGGCCTTCATCGATTTCGTCGCCGTATCTCGTAGGCGCTTCTTTTCTCGATGCGGTCGCATTTGTGGTTGGCCTTTGTTCCCTCCCTACGACCTCTTTCACCTGATTGGCCTTCGCGTCACTTTCGAAAAGTGTGCTCCCTGTTCCCGAGATGATGGAGTCAATGATTCCTCGTCCTCGGGACCTCGACTTCGTCGCCAAATTTTATTCGAATCTTGCCGTCGTCCTGCTCATTCCGGTTAGTATCACGATTGTGCTGGTTGTCTGGGCGGTTCAGGTGCTTTCACCGATTTATGCAGGACGCGATCAGTCGCCATTGTACCTTGCCGTGAGTGAGGGTTCCGCGAGTACACCGGCGGAGAAGTTCGGCTCGTCGTTGCTCAACGCGCTTGTAGTCGTCGCCATGGTTACGGGGATCACGATCCTGCTCGTCGTCCTCTACAAATTCGGATGCGTGAAGATCATCATTGGCTGGCTCGTCGTGTCTGCCGGCCTTGTATTCTTTTTTCTGTGTTGGGTTTGGCTTGACCTCTTGTGCACGAGGTATCAAATTCCATACGACTATCTTGGAATGGCCATTTTTCTGTGGAACTTCGGCATCGTGGGGATCCTTTCCATTTTCTATCGGGCCCATCCCAAAATGGGCCAGGCGTACCTCGTGGTGCTCTCCATAATCATGGGCTGGATGTTAACACGTTTGCCTGAGTGGTCAACTTGGACTATTCTTGTTGCCGTGGCGATCTACGACATTGTCGCCGTGCTGTGTCCCAAGGGGCCACTGCAAATGCTTGTACGACTGGCACAGGAACGCAACCAGCCGATTCCGGGATTTGTTTATGATTCTAGCAATGAAAATCAACTGCATCCTACCGCCGCGCAGCCGCCGCAAACCGCCCCGGCAGCAGCGGCAGCAGCGACGCCAGCAAGCGCGGCGGTGGCGCCAGGCGGCTCCACACCGTCAAGTAACCCTATTGATGGCGTGTTCGTGCCCATCGCACCCGTCCGCCGGAACAGCGGTGGCGCTGCCGCGTCGTCATCCACCCAGACTACGGCGAGCGCAATCGAGACCCAGCGTCAACAACCACCCCCCGTGCCTTCCGATCCGTCAGGGCCCCCTCCCCCCGTGGAGGATGAGGAGGAGGAAGAGGAGGAGATCGACCCGTTCGCGTCCGCGGGGGACCAGAACGCCTTCAAACTCGGCCTCGGCGATTTCATCTTCTACTCCTTGCTGGTTGGTCGTGCGTCGATGTTTTCGTACTCTGCCTGGATGGCGTGCTTTATCTGCGTGCTGGTCGGTCTCGTGGGAACGTTGACCTCGTTGTTGTTCCTTCGCGGCAAGGTTCCAGCGCTCCCTGCGTTACCAATCAGCATTTTCACAGGTGTGGCCGCATTTTTCCTCACGAGGTTTCTGTCGGAGCCTTACAGTCTGTTTCTGGCAACATCCGGCTATATCGTCTGACTCACAAGTCAGTGAAACGATCCGGAAGTATCAAGGAGGGGGGAAAAAAATACACTTTTTGCGTAGTGGTGCGACCCTTGGTCGCTGATTGGTGCTGTTTGGTGTCCACCCATACGAGTAGAAGACGACGCACAATTCTTCTTCTCGCTAACCCCATGTCTCGACTGAGCATGCTGTCACGCGTTCATCGGCGGTACCCGTGCCCGTCCACCGCAGGTGGTCCCTTTCTTTTCACCGTGCCTGCGCGGCTACACCCGCTGCGCATGGCATCCACTGACGCCGCTTGCCCCTCATCGCCAGCAACTCGATCGCCACGGCCAATGCTATCCGCTGAGCGCCGCGAGTCGCTCGGGCACATGTACAGCCTCGTTGGCACGCACAGGGCGGTCAAGCTGTGCCGCTGGCAAAAGAGCATGATGCGCGGACGGGGAGGCTGCTACAAGTGGACCATGTACGGCATCCAGAGTCACCGGTGCATGGAGGCGACGCCGTCGCTCGGCTGTGCCAATAAGTGCACCTTTTGCTGGCGTCTCAATTCCAACCCGACCATCACTGAATGGAAGTACAAGGTCGACGAACCCAAGGGGCTCGTGAACGACATGATCACCCAGCATCAAGCCTTGGTGAAAAATGCCAAAGGGATGGTCGGTTGCCTTCCTGAAAAATACGACGAAGCATTGCAACCAAGGCACTGCGCCTTGTCGCTGGTCGGCGAGCCCATCATTTATCCCAAAATTAATGAATTCGTCGACGAGTTGCACAGCAAAGGCATTTCGACATTTCTCGTGAACAACGGACAATTTCCCGAAGCGATCAGGGATCTCAAGCCGATCACGCAGCTCTATTTGAGCGTCGATGCCGCCGACCGCGAGATGCTCAAGGAACTCGACCGGCCTGCTTTTCCAGACTATTGGGAGCGGATGCTACGCAGCATTGACTACATGCGCGAGAAAAAATGCCGAACGGTGTTTCGTCTCACGCTGATTCAAGGTTTCAACATGCGGCGGGCGGCTGCCCTGGACGGCGGGGACAATGAAGACACTTCACGTCCGTCCACGGCTCTTGCCGGAGCAGCGTCACCCCCGGCATTCAGCATGGCGGCGCCGGGCATCGACGATGCAGAAAATTTTGCATCGTTAATCATCCGAGGCCGACCGGACTTTGTTGAACTGAAACAACTTACCCCAGCCTTTCAAGGCAACGACAAGTCGCCATTCCGCCTCAGCAATGTGCCTTCTTGGGATCAAATCGTGGTGTTTGCGCGAGCTGTGGTTTGTGCGGTTGACAAGCAACTGGCTTCACCAACGGCCGACGCACAAAAAGGAAAATCATTTATCCCTGCCACGGGAGAAGTTGGGCCTCGACCTTTGCTCGGCTACTCGCTGGCTTGTGGCCACGAACACTCGTCGTGTTTGTTGTTGGCGCGAAATGATTATGAACTGACAACGGATGTCGACGCTGCCGCAAACGTTGAAGGTCCACGGCGGTGGAAAACTTGGATCGACTTTGACAAGTGGAGACACCTTACGATGTCCCCTGGCAGCATGGCTGCCGATACCATCACCGCGCACGACTACGCCATTGAAACGCCACAATGGGCGCTGTTCGAGGCGCCGGCGAAAGGGTTTGATCCGAAGCAGACGAGGTTTATCTCAAATCGCGCTAAAAAGCACCTACTCAAGGAGGACCGTGAAAACGGCACGAACTGAGTCAAGGACGTAGGAAAAACGGCGAGCGGTTGTTAAGCCCGCTAAAGACCGCTACCTTGCGACGCCTGGTGGTTGCCTCTTCTTCCTTCCCACGGAAAGCAGCAAAGTAATTAACCTGCCACGAATACATGGCCACGTTGGCGCCACAGGTCACTTCCATTTCAACCTTTGATGCCGTCGTGATCCGTCAAGGCGACAGTGGCTTTCGTTTCGTCGCGAACGCGGAAGCCGCGCACGCCGCGCTATTTGACCTCCGCCACATCGAGCAGCGCTGCCGAACGTCAACCGTGCCGACCGCGGACGATGCGGACTGTTCCGATCAGTCATGCATTCTGAGTGTGGACTTGCTCGTCGACGTGAAAGCTCCCCCCGCGGCGCTGGGGGACGCGTCGCTCGGGATCGGCACGTTCACTGTCGTTGAGCGGTTCAGCTCCGAGGCGAACCTATCGTTTCACAAGCGCTTTAACACCACGCGCAAGGCAGCTTGGGATACGTTACAGTCGAAAGTAGCTGTGAAGTTTCACCAGGCAACGACACGCAGCATCGACTCGCGTACCCTGGCGCCGGCGCTCACCACGGATGCCTCCACGTCACTCACGTGCGAGCGGCTCCTTGCATTCGGAGGATTCCGACCTGGTACCGATCCTTGTTACATGCAGGAGGCTCGGGCCCTCGGCCGTAGCGCGGCGCGCCGAGGTTGGAGTCTGGTGTACGGCGGTGGTCAGTACGGCGTCATGGGCAGCGCCGCGCTAGCATTTGAGGAACAACGTGCCGCGATGCATGCGAGCTCGTTACCGGGGGCGACGGGCGCATCGCCACCTCCACCATCGGGATCGTCCATTCAGGATCCTTGCGTTTATACCGTCATTCCGAGATGCATGATGGGAAGCGATGTCAGCGGCCGAATGATCGGGCAAACTATCGCCGTGGACACCATGTCGGAGAGAAAATCAATCATGTTTCGGCTGTCAACCATGGTGGTTGCGATGCCAGGCGGCGTCGGCACACTCGACGAGTTGTTCGAAGCCTTGACGTTACACCAGCTGGGTGCGTTTCGACGTCGCATTGGGTTGTTCAACGTGCGAGGTTTCTTCGATCCGTTAATTCACGCCATGAGGCACCAAATCAAGGAGGGTTTCTTGAGCGAAGAGACGCTCCTCTACTTTGTCGTTCACGACGATCCAGAAACGCTTTTGGATCAGCTCGTGAGCCATGCAGGCCCCAAAGGATATTCATTTGATTGGACTCGGGGCAACGAATTCTGATTTTAACACCACATGCGGCCCTCACGCATTGCGCAAATATGTACAGCTGTACAACGTGTCATGTCAACCACAGTCGAAGAAAAAATTGCATCGTGACCGGAGGTGTGCGGTAGATACATCCCCTTTTTTTGGGTAGAGAGAGAGGGGAAAACGGCAAACAGTAACGTAAATGCTCCGGCGGTCGGCGGCCCCCATTTTGGCGACTGCAGTGCCCCGACATGTGTGGGATCCCACACATCACAACCAACGTTGGGTCGACAGCTACGCCAAACCCATTTCGGATCGCCGAGTTTGGCCCTCCAAGGTTTACAGTATTGGATTGGAGCCGCAAACGCCCAGTGACTGGCTACACTTCTCGCTTCGCAATCTGGCCTACGCTTACAACGCCGCGCTCCGAGAGTGCGCCACCTTTGGACGCATGGTACCGTTGTACCAAGAAATGAAGCGGCGCGGTGTAAAAATGGACACCGACACCATGTTCATCATGCTCAGCCGCGCCGCGCGCCAAGACTCCATGGACCCCGCCGACGTCTGTTCTTTGTTCGAAGAAATGAAGGTGTTAGGCGCCAAACCGGACCTCGCCGTCGCCGAAGTATTGCACACATTACTGGACCACTCCCTAGGATGCCCGGCTGCGTGGCAAATGGCACAACGAAGCCGCCTTGCCGAAGTGTACATCAGCCTTCTGGAAGACGACATCACAACGCTTGGCGCCAAAGGCGGCCACGACAAACTGCTGCTCACTCAATTTCAACGCTATCGCGTCAACGTCGCCTCGCTCAGTCAATGGAAACCCTGTAAAAACGTGACCGAAGCCCATAATTCCGACCTTGCCTCACCGCTTGCATCGTCAAATTCTCCCTCGACGACGGCCACCACCAGCGCCTCTGCGACCCTATCAGCTTGCACCGTGATGACCACTGCGGCGCTCCGCATCCCCGTCGACTGCTACGTCCGCCTCATCCACCAACTGCAGGACGTCGTGGACATCGCCGCCGCCATGGTGCACTATTTAACGGACGCCGTGCAATCCGCCGTCCGACGAGGACTCTTGTCACCAGACAAGGCAGCCCAGGTCGTGGCCAAGGTGGGCCCCATCGCGATTCCTTCATTCGGCCTCGCCGCGCAGCGACAATCCCATGATATGGGATCGCCGACGGACTTTGCGGATGACCAGGATGCCAATCGATTGTTCGTGGCGGCGTTGGAACGGACGGTTGACTTGGACCTGCCCCCGATGCAAGAGAGGCAGGCCGCGCAGCTGATTTCCCAGATTTCATGGCAATCAGGTACTCTAACGACGTCGGACTATCAAGCCCAGTTGTTCGACATCATCAAATTCCATGGTAGAACGATTCCCGACACGGTGCCAAATGCGAAGGCGCCGGTCATGTCGGTGCAAGAGAAGGACCTCTTTGCGATGAACATGTGGGGCCGGGCCGTCCGTGGTGGCGTTCGCACCGTGCCACGTCCATGGATCATACGCTCGCTGCATCTTGACGCTCGCGTAGTTGGCCGCTACGTAGCCTCGCGCGATCCGTGGTCCCCGTCCCGCATCGAATTGGTGTCCGCCGCCGCCGCTGTGCAGAAGCCATCCCCTGACGGGAGTGGGGGCAAAGCGGCGCCGTCGAGACCGTCGTTTCCACCCTTCGACGAACGGCATGGTCGCGATGCCGCGGGCGTGGACGAACGTTGGAACGACGTGACGCAATTTGTTCGCGGCAGGCTCACAGCGATAGCAAGGGCCGGACCGACCACGAGTAGTGGAGTGTCGAAGGATGACCTGTCGCATTTCACCGTCGCCGGCGCCGACGAAGTGTTCACCGGCCTCGCTCTGTATCTTCGGGGCCTCGTGGACGGCGCACCCAACTCGGTGCCTGTCGCGGCCGCCGTTTTCGACAAAGTTCAGCGACTGCGAAACGACCTCGACGGCTGCGTCAGCAGCTCGCAGGGGGCTGTGGCGGCTGGGCAGTTAGCGGCACCGCTGGAGCCAGAGCTAGAGTGCTGGGAGGCGATGCTCGTGACGTTGCGTCACATCATGGACGTGACCACGCTACAACGAGGCGGCCTCGCCAGTGGCGATGCGGCAGGGGCCGCCGGAGGCACGGAAGAGGGGCGGAAGCAAACAGAAAGTCTTTTTCGTGACGCCGCGAACCTTCGAGCGCAGTTGGTCGACGAGTCGCGCACTAGGTTCAACGGCAAGTTCAAGGTCCTCTGGTTGCAGGAAATTTGATGACCCCTGCGTACCCCGTGTTGTGTGGTGTTCGTTATTTCACGTACTGAAGAACAAACGGTTTTCGTCGGTGTAGACTGCGAAGAAAAAAAGTACGGCTCTGTGTATTATTTCACTCACACACACTCTACCACTCCCAGAGACGGCGCGGTGATCGCCCGAAAAGAGGCAGCGACAAATCATCACAAAGTATGCCTCGATTCGCCCTCACAACCGTCGTTTTCCTTCTCAGTATCGTCGCTCTCCTGTCATCTGCGTATCGAGGCCACGAGCAGCATTACGGCGAAGAGCCTGACTACCTTCGCGTCCTGACCAATCACGACTTGAGAGTTCTTCTCACGGAGCGTGGCATCAGCCTTCCCGATACCGCCCCACGCCGTCATCTCATCACGCAAGTCTTAGCAAGCGAGCAGGCTGACATGGCGGCCAGTGGCGATGGCGATGCGGCTGCCGTGAAGCCCGGCGGCATCGCGGCTGGGCACCACAAACTGGTGGTGCAATTTTGTTCTGGATGAGGCTACGGTAACGTGTACGAACAGCTGGCGTACACGCTTCGACACCGTTTTCCACAGCTGGAAATCCAGGGCAGCAACTATCCCCCGGGCCCGTTCAAGACCGCTCTCAGTCAACTCCTTTATGTTCTGTGCGGAATCGGCTTCCTCGTCGCCTTCTTCGGCGGGAACCTCCTTCCCGCGGAGGCACAACGTTGGCTAAATGAGAATCGAATGATGACGCTGGGTTCGCTGTTTTTCATGCAGATGATTGCCGGTAATATCGTTCAGACGGGTGCGTTTGAAGTCGAGCTGGATGGGCAATTGTTGTTTTCAAAGTTGCGAACTGGCGCGGTCCCGCAAGTTCCCGACCTCGTGGCCAAGATCGGACAGCAGCTCAAGGCTTAGGGACGCTTTAATGACAACGCGAGCAGTGGGTGGGAGGCATGCTTCGACGCTTCTCGAAATCAATTTTGATGCCACGCGGAGCGAAAAATTTTCGACGAGTTTTCTCCAGCGACATTGTGTGACGGACAATTCTCAGTCTTCGCGGCGTGACGGACTATTTCGTAGAGTTGGCAGCATTTCGGCTTTGAACCCATTTGTCAATTTTGTGTCTCTCCCTGTCGCTGTCAATCGGTCACCGAGCAACCATCTAGACAAATCGTCCATGTTTTGGCCAGCCTCAGAAAGTTGGCTTGTTTTCCCTCGAATGTTTGGCAGGGAAACTGTTCCGGATCCCGAGAAAAACATGTCATTCGCATCCGTCTCTGCACAACAGAGTACCCCGCCGGTCAGAGGCAAAGTGGTGATCATCGGCGAGTATAATTGTGGCAAGTCGGCCCTCGTGCGGAGGTTCGTGAACGGTGACTTTTCTCCCATTGGCGAGCCGACGATCGCCGCCGCCTTCCAAACCAAAACGGTGGAATTGTGGAAGCGGTCAAAGACGGCATCACCGAGCCATCACACTCGCGCGTCGCCGCCTGCGACAAACAGTTTTGCGGCAGCTTCTACTGCGGATGGTAGCGTCAAAGCGAATAGCGCTGAGACCGACGGCACTGTGATTGCATCCGCGTCACCCAGCCCTCCTCGACAAGGGCTCCAGCCGACTGGATCGTCATCGCCTCCGGCCGTGGTGGTCGCATCTGCTGTCCCTCCGCCGGCAGCTTCTGGCGGGCTCCGCCGGCGGGCGTCATCCATGCTTTCGTCCCTGTCCCGAGACACAACGACCTCCACCGAGAATGCGTCCTGGGGTGGCCGTCAAGTGAAGCTCGACTTGTGGGACACGGCCGGCAGCGAGCGGTATCAGTCATTAATGCCCATGTACTTTCGCGACGCGGCCGCGGCGATCGTTGCATATGACATCACCGTGCCATCGTCACTGGTCAAAGTGACACGTTGGGTGAGCCTATTTCGAGAGCATGCGAAGCCGCCGGGCTATGGCGTCGTCGGGTCCAGTCTACCCCCGCCGGAGCCTCTCTATGTCGCGATCGTCGCGACCAAGGAGGACTTGCGGGCATCGCCATCCACGGCAAGCAGCCGGACGGCGACGCCGAGAGGGACGTCTGCGACCACCACGACCTGCATCAGTCGTAGTGAAGGGGCATCACTGGCAGAAGGCCTCCCCCATTGTGAGCACTTCGTAACCAGCTCGCGAACGGGTCTTGGCGTCGACGAGGTTTTCTATCGCGTGGCCGAGGAAATTGTCAAACAGGACGAGGACATGCTTCGGCGGTCCTGCCACGACGCGACCAAGGCCTCGGGCAAAGCAGTCGCCTTCGGCGGCAGCGGAGGCGCACGATCGGCCATCGCGACCGGGAAAACGAGATCGAGCGGCCCGGCCTGTTGCCAGAAGTAGCCTTTGTCCTCGTACACGCGCAGAAGAAACCACTGTCCAGTGTTGTTGAGTACAAATTGTGGTGGACGAACCTTTCTCGGCCTCCTCCTGTTGGAGAAGTCGTTTACACCTGTCTAGCATTGTTTTTGGAGCAATGGCAGGAAAGCCGTCGCCTGTTGGAGCGCCAAGGCAACCCATGGCCACCAGCCCTGCCTCCGGCGCTCTTGGGGGATCCCCCGCCGGGATGGAGGCGATGATGCGCTACGTGCCCCGTTTGCTACAACTGCTGCCGTACGTCTTCAAGATTCCTGCGTTTATTTCGGGTTTCATTCTGTTTTTCTTCGTTTTCGTGTGTGTCGTCGGCGGTGGGCCGAGCCACTTCGCATCCACTCGGTACGCTTCAGCCGGCTTCGACATTGCAGGGATGTTGCTAGCGGCGCTCCTGCTGAAGCACACGAGCCAAGCGGCCAGTGTGTTTCGCGCTCGCATGGCCAAACGAGCGGCGGTGCAAAGCGTGTCTGGCGACCTTAAGGTCCTTCAGCGGCAGCCGGGTATGGATTGAAAGGGGATGCGCGTGTTACCCACAGTTTGGCGCACCCCACTCACTCAACACCTTGACAATCTGTGTTACCTTCATGAATCCACAAAATTAGGCTGTGGGTTGCGTTGAACAACGGTGACCACATAGCAAGGAGGAAAAGGGTCCGGCCGTGGGGCAATGCTGGCGGCCAGTTAACACTCATCATGGCACTCCCTCGCGCGTCGACGTTAGAGACAGCTGCTGCTGCTGCTTGCTCTCGCGACATATTCCAAGAAGCATGGATTCTCCACGCGGCACATCTCAGCCCGACTCCCGAAGAGGAACACCGCAGCATGCTGCAAGAACTGCAATCTGCGTTTGGCGAGGCGTTATCCGTGTCTCCGCTCTACTCCCTGGAGGAGGATGGTGGCGGCGGTGAGGACGATACCGTGGCCTCTCAGCATTGCCAACTGGACGTCGCCTCCTCGTTGGTGTCAACGGAGGCGGTCGCGCTACTCCGACAACTGCCTTCGACAGTAATACCGTTTCTTCAATGCTTGCGATCCATGCAGCACTTCTGGGAACTTTCAACGCTTCGCCAGCCCGCACCAGAGGCCGCTGCGGCTGGGATTGGTTCGACCGTCCACGCCGAGGACGCTAACGCGTTGCGCTTGATTCGCGTGCAGCTGACGCTCGTTGGATTCAGCCACGCGATGCACGCGGTGGCCGTCTCGTCTTTGGGCACGTCGCTGCTCGGTCAGCTCGTCGTCGTCCATGGCACGGTCGTACGGATGACATCGCCCAACCCTTCGTGCTCGAAAATGCCATTTCGCTGTGTCAACTGTGGTGCTATCCGTTGCGTTCAAGTGGAGTGGACACTCGAGTATCCGACGCGATGTGGATCCGAAAAATGTCGCGGTCAGATTTTTGTGCCTGTCACCTCTGAGGCCACGTGCGTGGAAACGCAAACGATGCGAATACAGGAAAATTTCTCTAAGGTGCTGCAGGAAAACGCTTCCGCCGCGCCTCAGCCCGTGCCAATCTCCACTGCTTCGTCGACCGGAATGGCGAAAATGGTCGAAGTGCAACTTCAGGGCGCGCTGCTGGACCGAGTAAGCGTTGGAGACGTCATTCAGGTTTGCGGTATTGTTTCTGCGCGAAAAACCGCGGGCGGAAGTGCTCGCGCGAGTGGTGGAGGTAACATGGGGGCGCTTTCGCAACAGCTGTGCCTTATCGCGAAGGGGGTTGAAATCACGTCCGGTGGCACGAACTCCTCGCGCCACAACATTAATACTCCCAAGGACACCATCGTCTCGAGCCCCTTACCGAGAGCCGATGGCGCCGAGGACACTGTGACGCCTGAGCTGATGTCCGTTTTATCGACGCATCGTTCACTCTCATCCGCAGATTGGTTCAACTGCTTAGTTCGGTCGCTGTGTCCGGCGATCTACGGTCATGAAATGACCAAAGCTGTGTTGCTGCTCGCGTTGCTCGGTGGTCGGGACAAGGAGTACGTCAGAAGTCAGATTCACGTGCTGTTGGTCGGGGATCCGGGAATAGGCAAGTCGCAACTATTGCGCGCGGTTGCAAACTGCTCCGTGCGCAGCGCCTATGTGTCGGCGAGCGCATCGTCGACGTGCGGTCTGACTCTCAGCGTGTCTCGCGATGCTTCGAACGAAACGTCGTTCGAACCCGGCGCGGTCGTACATGGCGATGGTGGTGTCACGTGCATCGACGAGATTGACAAGTCGCCGAGCGAGCATCGCGCGCTGCTCGAGGTGATGGAGCAGCAAACCCTGTCGATCGCCAAGGCGGGACTTATTTTTTCGCTCCCCGTGAAAACGACCATTATCGCGGCTGGTAATCCTGTTGGTGGGCGCTACTCACCATTGCGGACTCTGTCCGACAATACCAACTTGTCGTGGCCTCTTTTGTCTCGATTTGATTTCATTTTGGTGCTCGCCGATCAAGTCAAAGGTGGCGCGCTGGAGACGAAGCTCGCAGATCACGTTTTGAGCCTGCATCGACCTCGACAACGTCATGATGACGACAGTCGTGATGAACCTGACCGTTCTGGAGATGAGCACGATTCTAGACCGTTGACGCTCTCTCGGCAGGAACTGACCCAATTCCTTACGTACGCGAGGGACCATTGTAAGCCGGTCCTCGCGGCGGACGCGAAGGCTTGCATCCGAGAGTGGTATTTGGACGCGCGACGAAAGCGAGACACCAGCGAGCTGCCAGTGACGGTACGGCTGCTTCAGGCCACCATTCGCGCCGCTGAGGCCCGGGCCAAGGCTGACTTGTCCCCGATCGTGACCGCCGCCCACGCCCAGGATGCGGTCGACCTATTGAAGCGTGGCAGACAGTCGCAAATCGCCACACACGATGGTTTCGCTACCGGCGTGACGGGGGGAGGCGGGACGGCGTCGAAGAAAGGCGGCCGAGCGAATCTACGCGACGAAGCAGCCATGCGGTTGAAGGCGATCATGAACGCTGAGGGTCGCACCACCGTCTCGCATCAGGAAATTGTGGATCTCTGCGCGTCGCTCGGCGCAAAGAATCCCGCGGCGATGGTTGAGCAGCTCAATTCTTTCGGTGTTATCTTGCAACAGTCAGCGAGCAAGTATCGTCTGACTGGCAAGCTTCTGTGAAGTCCGGTCTTAGGCGGCGAGGCGACTGACGCCAATGGGCCTCGCTGGAATTCAATCCGTCGAGGAGCTCGTAAAATACATCGACGCACCCGCGGTCTCCTAAGGTTAGGAAAGCACGTATCCTGATTGCTCACAGGACTGGGTTTGTCGCTTCCCTACTAGTACTGTATCCACCGTATATCAACCAAAGGGTTCGACCAAAGGGCGGGGGGGGGGGGGGGGGGGGGGGGGGGGGGGGGGGGGGGGGGGGGGGGGG
>ERZ1292633.1777-Hain-H41-02um-R1-1777-length-22837-cov-9_pt1 | contig 22837 bp, 26 predicted proteins | sample MGYA00564406_ERZ1292633 | MGnify/ENA primary metagenome ERZ1292633 (study PRJEB36523, sample SAMEA6512639) | groundwater metagenome | collected 2019-01-08 | study: AquaDiva: Metagenomics assemblies of 32 groundwater samples
CTTTGTATACCCTTTGCCCTGCTTTTATGTCAAAAGTTTGTGTCATTACCGGCAAGCGCCCAGGAGTTGGTCACAAAGTGAGCCACTCAAATCGCAAGACGAATCGCCGTTTCGAGCCAAATTTGGTCAAGAAACGCATCTGGGATGCAGAAGAAAAGAAGTTTGTACGCATTCGTGTGTCTGTGCGAGGGCTGAAGACTCTTCGCAAAAGAATGAAATAAAACTTCTCAGGAAACACGGATTACCGAGTTTTTCTTATTTCTTCTCTCACCTCACTCACATGGTTTCTCATTCTTCGAATCCTTGGAAAACTGCAACTTTTGTATTAGCTGGTGTTTTTCTCGGTGTTCTCATTGCTCTTCCTCTCAGTCAAAATGTGGATTTGTCTTTCTTGAAACCTGATCCTCAGAAGAAAGCTCACAAAGAATTTGTGAAGAAGAATGAAGCGGATTGGAAATTTTATGATGCGAATACGACGAAGACGGAGGATGGTTTCTATATGCTCGGCAAAAAAGATGCTCCTCTCCAGTTGGTGGAATATACTGATTACCAATGTCCTTATTGTAAATCTTTTTTCTCTGAGACATTTGGACAGATCAGGGATACGTATGTAAAAACGAATCAGTTGAATGTGACGATTCGTGATTTACCGCTTTCTTTCCATCCGAATGCTATTCCTGCTGCGCTTGCGGCTCAGTGCGCTGGCGAACAGAATAAGTATTTTCAAATGCATGACCTGCTTTTTGATTTTTATGATGATTGGGCTGACCAACGTGATCCGTCGATCGCTTTCAACAAATTTGCTGATGCTTTGGATTTGAAAGAGAAAGATTTTGAGACCTGCTATCAGACGAAGAAATATGCTAGCCATATTCAAAAGTCTCTTCAGATTGCTGAAAAAGATGGCGCTCGTGGTACTCCATTTTTCTTGATCAATGGAACACCTTTCCCTGGCGGTGCGCTTCCTTTCCAATATTTTCAGCAGGGTTTTCAGGCAGTTCTTTCGGCAAATGCTGCTCAGAAGCCTTCTGCTGATGTGAAAGTTCCTGCAAAGAAATAACTTTTGTGCATGGTTTTAATGGAATCATTTGGTGTTCCGCTCGGTACTCCTGCATATGATTTTTCTCTGCAGGATGTGTCGGGGCGCACATTTAATCTTTCTGATTTTTCTCAGGCTCGTGTGCTTGTGTTGGTTTTTATGTGTAATCATTGTCCATATGTGAAAGCGTGTGTGGATCGGCTAGTGGCTTTGCAGAGGGATTTTCTCAATCGTGATGTGCAGTTTGTGGGTATCAATTCGAATGACGCAACGGATTATCCCGAAGACTCTTTTGAAGCGATGCAGGAATTTGCAAAAGAACATCAGATGAATTTTCCGTATCTGCATGACGATCGTCAGCGCGTGGCACGAATGTATCGAGCGATGTGTACGCCGGATATTTTTGTTTATAGTACTGACAGGAAACTCCAATATCATGGTCGGATTGACGATAATTGGAAAGATCCTACTCGCGTGAAGCGTGAGGATTTGCGTGGTGCGATTGAATCGATGCTTTCGGGTGAGCGTCTTACTACTGTGCAATATCCGTCTATGGGATGCAGTATCAAGTGGAAAAATTGAGTTGTTGAGATTTGGCGGGTCTTGGTATATTGACCCCCTTACTCACTATTCTTTTATTTTTTTGCATGGGAGCTCTCTCTGTCCGTGAATCTTATGATCTCCTGGAAGCAGTTCTTGATGGGACTGCTCGTCGTCCGGCCCTTTCGAATCATATGTTGGTGAATGGCAAGGTTCGTGAATTGCATGGTACTCATCACCCTCTGGTTTCTCCTGTGCCACAGTTGGAATCTGGCAAACTTCCTGAACAAGAAGGTCTTCCTGTGATTGCTGATATCGTGCATGCGACGGGTGATAATGCTCGACAATGTGTGAGAGCTGCTGATGAAGCTTTTCGAAATCGTGAATGGGCTGATGCTTCGTGGGGTGAGCGTGCAGCGTGCTTGGCAGATTTTCGTGATCAAATGGCTGTCAAACGCGAACTTTTGGTACGGCTTTTGATGTTAGAAATTGCGAAGACGAGAAAAGATGCTGAAGCGGAGGTGGATCGAACACTGGAGTATATTGATCTCACTGTTGGTGTCATGCATGAACAGGCAGGGAAAGAGCAGATTTTGTATGAAAGAACTCCTGGCAAACTTTATGAAAGGCGTTCTGTAAGACCCAAAGGTGTGACGGTGGTTTTGGCTCCTTCGAATTATCCTTTGAACGAAACTTTCACGACTCTTATTTCTGCCCTTGCCGTGGGCAATACGGTCGTTGCAAAGGCTGCGAAACAGGGGGTTTTGACATTGATGGCCCTTCTTCCGGATTTTGCAGAGTGTTTTCCTCCTGGTGTCGTCAACGTTTTTTCTGGCGATCACGATACGGTGGAAGCGATGGCTCAGACAGGCGATATTGCTATTTTTTCTTTCTTCGGTGCCACGAATTCTGGGAATAAGATTCGTAGAAAATTTGCCGTTGAAGGTCCTACTCAGATGGAATTGGCTATGGGGGCAAAAAATATTTTGTATGTGCGTGCAGATGCTGATATTGCCCTCGCTGTGAAAGTTGCTGTTGATGGTGCTTTTTCTTATAACGGTCAGCGTTGTACTGCGGTGAAACACGTGATTGTTCATGCTGCTGTGGCTGAAGAGTTTCAGAAACAGTATGTCCTTGCTGTTGATGCGCTCAAATCTGGTCGTCCGGAGGAGCCTGGAGTGCGCGTGACACCACTTTTGAATCCTCAAGCAGTTCAGCATCAGCAGAATTTTGTACGGGATGCTGTTTCGCAAGGTGCTTCTGTTGCGAATAATCCGCAATTACGTCCTGACCTTGGTCTTGCGTATTATCCTCCGACAGTTCTGACGGGTGTGACGAGAGATATGAATATTTATCATGAAGAGCAATTTGGAACAGTGATTCCTGTGACGGTTGTTCAGGATGATGCCGAAGCGATTGAGGTGTATGCGGAATCTCAATTTGGTCAGCAGGCTTCGATTGTGACGCAGGCGAATCCTCTGGATGTGGACTTTTCTCGACTGACCCGAAGTATTGGTGCGTATGTCCAACAGGTTTTGATCAATATGCCTCCAGCTCGTGGTCCCGAAGGGAAGCCTTTTGGTGCGGCTCATCCAAATTCTGCTGTTGGACAAAATCAGGATTTTAGATCAAATCTTCCCCATGTTTTTGGTCGCGAGCACTTTGAAGAAATCCCTGTAGCTTCTTTGACTCCAGAGCAACGAGCGAGTGCAGTCGCTTTGTAAATTATTTCTTCCTTTTGATGATCCAAATTCCTCCGAGACTTATCGCAATCACGATAATCGAAAGTATCTGTCCGAGTGTTGCGCCGTTCCAGAGATAGCCGATTTGTGCGTCTGGTTCGCGGAAGAATTCCGCGATGAAACGGAAGATGGAATATAGAATCAGGAAGAGCCAACTGAGGATTCCTGGAGTTTTGATTTTGTTGCGGAGTGCGTAGATGATCACGAAGACGACAACTCCTTCGAGCGCGAATTGAATGAGTTGTGAAGGATATCTACAGTGTGCTGGATCGGTCGGGAAAACCATGCAGAATTTGGAATTGGTGACGCGGCCGTAGAGTTCGGCGTTGATGAAATTTCCGAGACGCACGAGTGCCACTCCGAGTGGAACTATTGGAATCACGAGATCGGCAACTTTGTAGAGTGAGATTTTTTTGACTTTTGCGAAGATGGAGAGCGCAATGACGACGCCGAGAATGCCGCCGTGCATGGACATTCCGCCCTGCCAAACTTTCACGATATTGGCTGGGTGTGCGATGTAGATAGGGAGATCGTAGAAGAGAATGTAGCCGATCCTGCCTCCGAGAACGACACCTAGAAGCATCGTGAGTACGAGATCAGGTACGAAGTTTTTGCTCACTTCCCATTTCTTTTCTCGAAGAAATTTTTGTACGAGAAAGTATCCGATTGTGAAGGTCAGGGGGTACATAATGCCGTACCATCGAACATCGATAGGTCCGAGGGAGAAGGCGATGGGGCTGATGTTGGGGAAGGGAAGCATAGATTTAGAGAATGATGTTCATAAACATTCCGCCGAATGTGAAAAGGAAAAACCATGCGAGGAAATTGATGCTCATCAGGTCTCGTGGAGTTTTGACATACATGATCCACATGAGTCCACTTGGTACCATGGCGCACATCCAGACGAGGAGTCCCATGATGAATCCGTGGATCCACTCTGTTCCAGGAATGAGTGTTTTGGTGAATTTCAGAAGAATCGCGAGGAAAATTCCGGAGATGAAGATGAGTACATTGCCGCTGATCATCGCGTGATTTTTCGAAAAATCTTTTGGGATGAGATTTTTGTCGTGCTCGAATATGGCGATGAGTCTTTTTTTGCAGAACACTTCGTATACAAGAAAATTGGCGACGAATCCTGTGGCCATGTATGCGAGGACTGCGAGAATGAGAGAGGTGATGTTGAACATGGAGAGGATTGAGGATTTAGGATGTAGGATTGAGGAGGGGGTCTTCTTCGTTTGCTTGTTGGAAACCTTTTGCTCGTAGTATACATGATGGGCATTTTTTGCAGGGAGGATTTTTTCCTTTGTAGCATGTGTGGGTGAGTGCGAGGAGATCGAGGTGACCGAGTTTTTTGATGAGTTCCACGGTTTTGGCTTTTGTCAGAAACATGAGCGGTGTGTGGATTTTGAATTGATAATCCATGCCGTACGACAAAGTTTTCTCGAGCGATTTCATCGTGTTTTCACGGCAATCGGGATAGCCGCTGTAGTCGGTTTCGCAGACACCCGTGACGAGATCGTGGATGCCGCGATCGTAGGCATACGCGGCGGCGAGTGTGAGGAAGAAAATATTGCGACCAGGAACAAATGTTGATGGCAACGCTTTTTTTGGCGTTGTCATTTTCAGATCGTGAGTCAGCGCGTTTTTCCCCAGATGTTTGAAAACGTCAGTTTTCAGAACCGTATTTTTGATGTCGAGTTTTTTGCAAATTTTTCTTGCAGAGGCAAGTTCGGTTTTGTGGCGTTGACCGTAGTCGAAAGAAATCGTTTCGATGTTCTCGCGACCGAATTTTTTCATCGCCCATGCGAGACATGTTGTTGAATCTTGGCCGCCGGAGTGGAGGATGAGGGCTTTGGGCATTATGAGTATTGTACGCGAAATTTTCGGGAGCGCCCAATTCCAATAGGTGGAGCAATTTTTAGCTTTATTTTCTGTCCCGGGGCGGAATTCAGCTCCACAGTCCAGCTTCACAGTTGACCGATGAGTCGAAACGTATTACAATCACACTCTGATCTATGAGCCATATTCAATTTCACACTGAAGATCGAAAGAATCCCTTGGAGCTTACTCCTCATGAAAATGCTCTCTATACGCGTGTTCACAATAAATCGTTAAGAGATTTTGTTATTAATAAATTTCGTGAAATTGATTTTGGTAAAATTGTGAGACAGTGGTTTTTGACAAATAAAGGTTTGGATGTTGGTGTTGTGGAGTTTATGGTAGTTGGAAGCGATGGGCGTGAAGAGAAGGGTCCTGCATCTCCTCTCGAGGGAGTTATAATGATTCATTCTCCTTCTGGAGTCCAGATGTCTTTAGACCTTTTTGATCTTATTGCACTTGTAAATCATGATCTTGGCGATCTGGACATACTGGATCCTTCAACTGAAGTAAAAAATACTGCTGGAGGAAATTTGATTGCTTATAGATCCAAACCAGGGGTTTATTTCCCTTCTCGCGTTATTGATGGACTTCCAGTGGTTGAATCCGGAGAAGGTCTCATAAGAAAGGCAAAAATGGCTACTGCTCAGGAGATTGTTCGGTTTCAAAAAGATATAATTCGCAAGAAAAAAGACCGTTTTTCTGTTCATCAGAGAGTGACAAGAACTGGAAAAAGTCGAAGTCATGGAGAAGATATTGTTCATTTTGATTTGGATGCGGGAAAAGCTTTTCTGGATCGTGGGAAGTATGTCAATGGTTTCAAATATGGTCCGCTCCGTTTCGTTCAGACCTGGGTAATGATGCAAGTTGTTGGTGCCGTGTCGCGTTCGTCAGATCCGGAAGCGTTTATTCTTGAACTTCCTTCGAATACGGCTGACAAATTGAATTTTCTCCATGGCGGGAAATTTATTGATTTCTCTTCGGGACAGGTGAGTGATTTGATTTCTCTCTATCATTATTTTTTGTGGCTCTATCATCAGTCTGAGCACGCCTTCAAATATGAGGATCGTGGTGAAATAGATTTCGATATTTCTGAAGTTCGGTCTTCTTTGGATGCTCTTTTGAGAGTTGTTGGCTCTTTGTCGAAATAAAATGTACTTTTCAGTTATCTCACATTTCTGAGAATATGCAGTCGTGTTGAGTGGTGAAACTTTTTTTTCTTGGCAAGTGGGATGAGCCATTTTTCTCGCTCTAGAATTTTTTTTGTGGTAGTTCCTTCTGGCATGAGATAAATTTTTTTGCGTGTGAGTTTTTCTTTTGCGGCGAAATTTTCGACTTCTGTGATGTCTGATGGAGTCTGTATGACGAATTTATAAATACAGTTTTTGACTTTCAAATTGAGCTTGTACCAGCTGTTTTTGCTGTTTGTGAGTTTTGGAGAAATGTTGAATTGATCGACGGTTTTTTCTCCGAGGATGCTCGGGATGGTGCCGTTGGTTTCTACTTCGATGAAGGCTCCGCGAAAATTTCTGCGAATTTCGGCGATGAAAGGTTGGTGCAGCATCGGTTCGCCGCCAGTGATGACGAAGTGACGGATCTTGGATTTCTTGATCTGTTTGAGTACTTTTTCGACTGGCCAATCGGTGTATGTCTCGAATCCTTTTTTCCAGGTGTACGGCGTGTCACACCAGGAACACGCAAGATTACATTTTCCTGTACGAATAAAAAGCGCTGGTGTTCCAGCGTATGAGCCTTCGCCCTGGATGCTTTCGAAGATTTCCGCGATGGGGATTATTTTTTCCATTTCGGGTTTTCGTAGCGCGTATCGACCGATGTCACAATGCCACCGCGATTATTGAAAGCACCGTGGATTTCCAGCCTGCGTGGAGCGACCCACTGCACGAAATCATCGCGCAATTTATTGACGACATGTTCGTGAAAAATCCCGAGATTGCGATAGGCGAGGATGTATTCTTTGAATGATTTCAACTCCATGCAGCGCTTGTCCGGAACGTATCGAATGGTAATGGTGGCAAAATCTGGAAGTCCTGTTTTTGGGCAGATGCAGGTGAATTCACTGATGACGGATTCGATAACATAATTCCAATCTGGATATTCGTTCGTCCAGGTTTCGATTTCTGGCAGCTTCAGACCGCGAATATGGTCTTGGCGATCGTCGTACGTGCTCGTTTTTTTCATATGTTTGTGAGAATAGTGCAATTTTAGCTCATCGCTGCGAACGGCAGGAAGAGAATCATGAGGATTCCAAAGCTGATGAGGAGCAGGAGGTGTTTTTTCATGGGCTTATTGTAGCAATACATTTGATTTTTGCTACTCTATTTGAGAAACTTTTTTCTCGATATATCTCTATTTCATATCTTATGAGTTCTCTTGATGCGGTAGATTCGTTTGCTGGCAAGCCGATTCATACCATTGTGCTCCCTTTGAATGTTTTGTTGGCTCGTCACCCTGACTTGGCAAGTGTTGGGCTCCCTGTTGAGACTCGTCCTGCCGATGCTTCTTTGCTGAAACAAGGTTTTCTTTTTCGTGACAGGGATAGTCTTTCTATCAGAGATGGAAATTCTTCCAGAGTTGTAACTCCCTCGATTGGACCTCTCCCTTCCTCCCGCGATGCCTGGTATTTAACTGCGGCTGCTATTACTACTATTCAGGCATCTATTTTTGATGAAGCCCAAAGAGCTCTCGCAACTCCAGAATCTGTACCAAAATCTCTTCCGCCTTTTCGTTCTGTGGACCATGCTCAAGAACGTTTGGTTTTTTGGCTTGGTACAGCTCTCGATGTTCATCGTCTTCCTCTTTCTGTTTTGGGTGGCAAAGGCGTCCATGTTCCTTTATCTTCGCGCGACACTGCTGCTCAAATTGCCCGATTTGCTGGAGAAAAGGGTATATTGAGAAAATATGTTTACCGTCCTTCCAATACACGACCTTCTGTGAATGTTGAGGGTGCGGTTGGTTCTGATATTATTCCGCTTCTTACCAGTCTTTTTGAAAAAAATACCTGTTTGACTCTCTCTCTTTGTTCTCTTGAAAAAAATGATCGTTCTGGAAAACCTTTGCGTGGATTTTTTCTCGTCGATTTTGAAGATGTAAAACCTGGTCTTTTAGTGGTAAACAATTCCGGGTTTTCCGACTTTTTTGTAGCCCGATAATTATGATCTCTCAGACTCTCGCCCATGAACGGTCTCATATATTCTCCCTCGTCCGTCGTTTTTTCACAGACCAGAGATTTCTCGAGGTCGACACGCCGTCGCTCGTGCGACTTCCCGGGATGGAACCGTATCTCGATGTTTTCAAAACGCGATTTGAGCCGATGAGTGGAGAGGGGAGTGATTTGTATCTCATCACTTCGCCTGAATATGCGCTGAAGCGTCTGCTCGCGGATGGGTATGAGAAAATTTTTCAGATCACGAAATGTTTCCGGAACAAAGAAACTGGCGGACCGCTCCATAATCCGGAATTTACGATGATTGAATGGTATCGCACGCAGGCGAATTATCTCGATATTATTCGAGATACGACTGAGCTGCTGCAGTTTCTCGTTCGAGAACTTTTCGGCGGAACGACATTTGTGTATCAGGGGCGCGAGATTGATGTGTCGAGGGTTGAGATCATCACGATGCAGAAACTTTTTGAAAAATATACGGGGATTTCGAAAGAGATTTTCGAAGATGAACAATTATTCCGCAATTTTTTTGGTGAAAAATATCGTGCGCATCATGCGTTTGATGATCTCTTTTTTCTCGCTTTTTTGAATCAAATCGAGCCGCATTTGGGGTTTCCGCATCCGGTGATGATTACGGAATATCCCGCTTCCATGGCCGCTTTGGCGCGCCTCTGCCCGGGCAATTCGAAATATGCGGAGCGCACCGAGCTCTACATCGCCGGCATGGAATTTGCGAACGGATTTTCTGAGTTGAATGATGCGGTGGAACAGCGACGACGGTTGGAAGAGGAGCGCGAGCATCGCCGAAAATTGGGGAAGTTGGATTATCCTTTGGATGAAAAATTTCTTGCAGCGGTGGGGAAGATGCCGGAGAGTAGTGGGATTGCGCTGGGGGTGGATCGGTTGATCATGCTGCTTTTGGATGCTGGATCGATTCAGGAGGTGGTGTTTTTTCCGTTTGAGGAGCTATGATTTTTTTGCTGCTGCCTTTCTTTTATTTCTTATTTTTTTGGTGATTGCGATTCCATTTAATGCCATTAATACAAGTAGTCCTGTAATGCCTATTATTTGTTTTAGATTTTCCTTTTTGGTTCCTTCTGCCTCTTGCTTCTGTCTTTCCAATCTTTCTTTAAAAGATGGACTATTGAATTCAGCTTTCATTATGTCCATATCTTGATCGCTTATTTTTAATATCTTTTTCCAATGAGGGAATCGATCCAACAATTTTATAGTTTCTTCCATGAGTGTTGCCACTCTTTTTCCTACCAGTATTTTACTCACTACGGAACGTTCTTCTTCCGATGCGTCAATGCGAGAAAGAAGTTTTTTTACAAATTTTTCATCATATTTCTCCTCAGTATCTTTATAAACCTGTTGAAATAAAATATTTTCAGAACCGTATTCTTGCTTTGCGCATTCTTTTAAAAGACTCCACCACCTTCTTCCATTTTTGTATTCTTCACCTCCTGATAAACTTCCCAATTCTTCTGCAGTCGCTTCACACCTCCAGTCATTCGTTTTTTGTCCAATATGAGATATTTCATGTTCCAATACGGCTTTTGCTTCATCTCCGAAAGAGTTGACCATCGTTACTTTTGCAGAATCATTTTCAGTTCTTATCAATCTCTGCGTCATTCCCTCTAGCTTTATCTTTCGAGTAAACCCCTCATCCATCACGATGAAATCTATTCCATCAAATCTTCCATAGGATGCTCCTGAATTACGCTTCTTTTTGCAAAAGAAAACGTTTTTCGGCTCTATTGTTGCTGGTGGCAAGTTTTTTGCGGTTCTTTTTTCATTTACAGTTCTTTTTGCCTCTTCAATTATTCTTATTGCGCCTTGATCCGTTGAATCTATAAAGGTGTAAGAACCCGTGCATTGTATTTCTGCAATATCAAGTAATGTTGTATTGCTCTTTTCCTGAATACCTTCAACCGTGAGTACGTTTTGCAGATTTTCTAAAGTAGTATTTTCTCTAAGCAATGGTGTTATCATCCATCCAATCCCTGCCCAATATCCTCCTGTTATTGCTATTCTTTTTGCCCATTTCAAAGCCGTTTTTGCTGTTGGGGCATCCCAAATTTTTTCAGGTGTTTTCATAAGAATTCATATTAAATTAATTTTTTATTTTGTCAATATCATTGCTGTTTCAAGCTCATTTTGATTAAAAAATTATGATAGAATCCTGCCGTCCTCAATCCTAAATCCTACTTTATGCCCGATTTCAAAAAAGGAATGGCTATCAAACATGAAGGTGAGACGTATGTCATTACGAGCGCGCAGCATGTGAATCCTGGGAAGGGTGCTGCTTTTACTCGTTGCAAGATGAAAAATGTGCGGAGCGATCGGAGCATTGAAGTGACTTTTAAATCTGGGGAAAATGTGGATGAGGCAGATATGCAATTCCGCAAGTGTCAGTATTTGTACAAGGATGCCGAGTCTTTTTATTTCATGGATATGAATAGTTTTGATCAGTTTGCGCTTTCGAAAGAGATGGTGGGGGATCAGTCGAATTATTTGATGGATGGTTCGGAAATTACTGTGGTTTTCGTGGATGACCTTCCGGTGAGTTTGCATTTGCAGACGAAGATGGATTTCAAAGTGATTTCGGCTCCGCCTGGGGAAAAAGGCGATACTGCGAGTGCGGGGACGAAGCCTGTTACGATTGAGACTGGTGCGATTATTGGTGCTCCGCTTTTTATCAAAGAGGGCGACACGATTCGCGTCAATACAGAAACTCACGAATATACGGAGCGTGTTCAGAAATAATTTTTTTGAAAGATTTCTTTTCGTGACTGCTTTTGGTATAGTTTTTTCGTGAACCAAAAAGAATTAGAGGCTCTGAAAATTCCGGCATTTCAGCGTAAGAAAATGCTCACTCGCAAGGCGGGCAAAAAATTGGCGTGGACGGCGCTGGATCGGCAAAAAGAAGCGCTTTCGAGTGAACAGCGAAAGGTGAATAAATATGTTTCTCCGGCTCCTCGCGTCATTTCTTCGCATCAGAAGTCGAATTTTTTTACGAAAAAGAATGCGCTTGTTTCGATCGGTGATTTGGTAGAGACTCAGGATTTCTCGGATCCTTTGGAGTTTGCGCCGCCGGTTTCGCAGTCAAAGACGGTCGTTTCTGAGAGTGTCAAATCATCTTCGCGCTATGAAGCTATCGGTGAAGTGACACACTTTCTCGAGAAAATTCAGGTAGCAATCGTGAAGCTTTCCAGACAACTTCGAGTTTCGAGTTTCGTGGCTTTCGAAGAAGAGAATGGCCTTTTCTTTCAAGAAGTTGTTTCGATGCAGATTGATCGCAAAGATGTAAAGATGGCGAAAAAAGGTGCAGAGATTGGCATGAAAGTTATTCGTCCGCCGAAGGTTGGTGGGAAAATGTATTTGAGTAAGATTTAGAATTTCGAGTTTTTACCATCTTCCACTTCCACCACCTCCTGAAAATCCACCACCTCCGAAACCTCCGAAACCGCCACCTCCACTACTTCCTCCGCCAAATCCACCACCTCCGAAACCTCCGCCCCAGAATCCTCCTCTTCCGGTTCCTCCTGGGCCTTTGGTGCCACCGGAGACACTTTTGTCGATCATGAGACCAATGATTCCACCACCGATGATCGAGGTGATCATGTACCAGAGTCCTATTCCAGCGAAAAATCCTGCGATTCCTGCGATGATAGCGCCAGTGATACCTCCTGCGAGGATTTTTTTGCTCTTCGCCATCCAGCCGGCGCCAAATGTGAGAAGAAGGCATGGAACAATGAAGAGTGCGATCGACATCACGGTTCCAAATGGATCTGGAGTCATGTCCGGATTTGTAGTGCTCAGTGTATTTTTATCGAATTCTCCTTTTGCGATTTGTTTCATGACTGTCAGTCCTGCCTGAATTCCTTCGAAAAATTTTCCTTGTTGGAAGAGTGGTTTGATATGTTGATTGATTATTTGCACTGATTCTCCGTCGGTGAGTGCTCCTTCGAGACCACGCCCTACTTCGATGCGCATCGTGCGATCGTCCATGGCTATCGTGAAGAGAATTCCGTTATCAATTTTTTTCTGGCCGATTTTCCATGCGTCCGTCACGTGGATGCTATATTCTTCAATTGTTTCTGGGGCTGTTGTTTTCACGATCAAGACGGCGATTTCGTTTCCCGTCTCTTTTTGAAATTGCGATAAATCTTGTTCTATCCCTGCTTTCTGATTTTGGTTTAATGTTTGTGTTATATCAGTCACGAATCCCTGCGGCTGCGGATATGGAATTTCGGTTCTTGCGAATGCAAGAAATGGCGATGAGAGTATCATCATCGCCATTATCCCGAGTACTATTTTTTGTTGAATTATTACCTTCATTTATGGCTTGATGGTCATGTCTACAACAGGAGCCTTCTCTGCGCCTGTGGTTGCCTTGAACATTTCTCTTTCCTCAAATCCGAACATTTTTCCGATGAGATTTGATGGGAATGATCGTACTGCCTTGTTTAGATCGCTTACGCTTTCGTTATATCTTTCTCGTGCTACCGTGATACGATTCTCCGTTCCTGCGAGTTCTGCGATCTGTACTTGAACAGTTTCGTTTGATTTGAGTTGTGGATAATTTTCCATTACGACTAGCAGCCTGGAAATCGCCGATTCGAGCTGGTTGGCTGCTGCCACAGATCCTGCACTATTTTTCCCTACAGCGCCTGCATACCGCGTTCGTGCTTCTGCTATATCTCCGAAAATTTTCTGTTCTTGTGCCAGGACGGCTTTTGTTGAACTTACGATGTTTGGAATGAGATCGAAACGTCTCTGATATTGAGCTTCGACTGCTGACCAACTTGTGTCTGCGTTGACGTCGAGTGCTACAAAATTATTATGAGAACTGACTGCCCAGCCGCCGAGGATGATGATAACGCCAAGAGCGATGAGCCAATTGCGAAGAGTTTTGGACATGAAGTTTGGGATTTAGGATGTAGGATTGAGGATGTAGGAAATAAGTTTGCCATCCTTTCCTCTATTCTACTCCGAAAACAAAAAAACCTCCATTTTTTGAGAATGGAGGTTTTTTGAATTTTTTACGAAAAAATTATTTTGCTGCTGGAGCTGTTGAGTCTGTAGCTGGAGCTGTTGTTGTTGCGTCTGTTGTTGCTGGTGTTGCTTCACCGCCCCATGAACATCCAGAAAGAACTGTGAGACCGAGGACAGCTGAAACGAGAAGAGTTTTCTTCATAGAAATGAGAAATTTAGAGAATAAAATAGTTTGGATCGATTATACCCGTTTGTTTTCCTTGTGCAAGGATTTTTAGAGAGAAACTCTAGAGACCATTGCCGTGAGCGCAATAAATGCTTTTGGGATGAGCAAAAAAAGAGTCCCGCCATGTGGCGCGGGACTCTTTTGTGATAATTGATTGTATGATTATGGCATTGGTGCAGGTGCAGGTGACGGAGTTGGCATTGGTGCAGGTGCAGGTGCAGGTGCCGGAGTTGGCATTGGGGCAGGTGCTGTCCAATTTGTTGTTGGTGCTGTCCAGCCGCCTGTTGGCTGATTGTTATTCCAGTCCATTGTAGGAGGCATGTAAGTTCCTGCTGGCTGGTTGTTATTCCAGTTTGTTTGAGGCATATGGGTACCGTTCATGCCATTTGGATTTGGTCCAAACATGTTGTTATTGTTGTTCATTGGGTTGTGATTGAACGTACCATTCATCATTCCTGGAGTTGTCATATTCCCGTTCATCATCCCGCCGTTCATAGCTTTTGCATCGTTTGCTTGAGCACGAGCTGCTGTACATGCTGGTCCAGCGAATGCTGAGTTAGAAGAATTCCAGCAGTCTCCACTCATGGAAGCGTTTGTGTTTCCATTCATGTTGTTTCCGTTCATCATTCCATTGTTCATGTCTGCTGGCCTACATGGATTTTGCATGGAAGGGAATTGTCCTGCAGGACAGACTGGAGTGGCTTGTGCACAGTCCTGTGGGCTCATCATTTTGTTTCCGGCTGAAGGACACATGACTGAGCTCATCTGGCCATTCATGTTCTGATTGTTCATCATAGGGCCATTCATGTTGCCATTCATCTGGCCATTCATGTTCTGATTGTTCATCATAGGGTCGTTCATACGGCCATTCATTGTATTTGTCTGTTCGTTCATTTTGCCATTGTTTATTGCATCAGTCATAGGACCCATGTTTTCTTGTCCTTGCTGATTCATTTTTTCTCGCATTTCCTTCTCTTGTGCTTTCATCTTTTCTTTCATGGCCTTGTATTGTGCTTTCCATTTTGCTCCCAAAGATTTCTTCAGGTTTTTTGTTTCGGTGACAATGTCTTTCATTTGTTTCTTGAAATCTTTTTCTAATTTTTTATATGCTTTCATCATTTCTCTCATTGCTTTTGGATTGTCCATCATTTCTTCTTCAGCTTGTGATTTGAGTTCTTCTGCTGCTGATTCGAAATCTGATTGAAGACTTTCAGCTTCTTCTCCGAGTGATGTGATTTGTCCACATTCGCTGGCGAAAGTTTCTGAAAAATTTCCATCGCCCATATCTTCCATATTTTCACAAGCGCTCTGCCATCGTTGAAGAACATCGGTGACAGTTCTTTCATTGATGACACCGAATCCGAAAGGACTTTGTGGTCCTGGCATAGGACCTGGTCCCATCATAGGACCTTGCATTGGACCGTTCATAGGTCCCTGCATAGGGCCTTGATTCATAGGGCCCTGCATGGGTCCTGCTGAGTGGTTGTTACCACCAAAATTGTTGCCACCTTCAAAGGCGGCTAAGGTTGTGCCGACGATGACCATCAGCAAAGCGACGACCGTAGGGCCGGCAACCAAGAACTTCCAGTTCTGGGATTTGTGTTTCATAAAAATGAAAATTAAGGGTTATGTTTTTATTTTTGTAGTTCTATTGTACCATACTTCCGACATAATTTCAAATCGAATCTATGGAATCCCTTGATCTGTCAGCTTTTCACCAAAAACCGTTCTCATGGACCAATGTTCCACGGCCGATTGTGGCACTTGCTCCACTTGCGGGTTATACCGATTCTGCCTATCGACAAGTTGTTAAAACGCTTACTTCAGGGATTGTGTGCTTCTCTGAGCTTACGAGCGTGGCTGCTTTGCATCACAAGAGTAATGGAACGTATCAGATGCTCGACTTTCATCCGAGTGAATATCCCCTTATTATGCAGCTTTTCGGGAAAGAGGTTCCTTTTTTTATTGAGTCTGGGAAAATTTTGGAAGATTTGGGTGTGGCGGGGATAGATATCAATATGGGGTGTCCTACCACGAAAATCACCGCAAATGAATGCGGTTCTGCACTTCTGCGTGATCCTGGGCGCGCTGCGGAGATTGTCCATGCACTTTCGAAAGCGGTTTCTATTCCGGTTTCAGTGAAAACTCGTCTTGGCTATGAAACTTTTGATCAGGAGAAATTTTTTACTTTTTGTACGATGATGCAGGATGCTGGTGCGAAATTGCTTAGCTTGCATGGGCGTACGAGACAGCAGGGATTTTCTGGAGCGGCGGATTGGCAACCTATATATGATGTCAAAAAGCGCCTCTCGATCCCCGTGATTGGGAATGGTGATATCAAAAGTGTTGCTGATGCTCATGAGCGACTTGGGAATCTCGATGGAATTATGGTGGGGCGTGCGACACTCGGAAATCCTTGGATTATTGCGGAAATTGCTGCTTCTTTCCGCGGAGAGACGTATCATTCACCGAAAACGATTTTTGAGAAACTTCCCATAGTCCGTCAACATGTCCGTCTTGCGGTGGAGTTTCATGGTGAGCACAAGGGGATTGTGGAGATGCGAAAACATCTCGCTTCCTATTTCAAAGGGTTTCAGGGTGCTTCTGACGCGGTTCACAAAGTGATGCAACGCAAAACACTTGTCGAGATTGAGGAAGTAATTGATGAAATTGCAGAGGCGCAGCGGCCGGAGAAGGAAGTGGTGACTACGGTCTAGGTCTTGGAAAATCTTTTTGGTGCTACGAGTTCTCTTTCTCGAAGGAGTTGTATTTTTTTCACTGTTTCTGGGTTTGCTCCTGCTCCACCTTGCAATTCTCTTCTTCCTGCTTCTCTAGCTTCTTCGAGCAGAGTTCGCAGCATAATTCCGGTATTCACACCTTTGAGAAAGATTCCCAATTGACCAAGGTTTGTTTCGAGATGGCTCATGAGTCCGTCGAGCGTCGTAAGCAATCTCAGCACAGCCCCCTGAATTCTCATAAATGTTTGAGGATTTCCGTTGGATCTCTCGTAGATCAATAAATCTTCGACGATTCTTTGAATAATTTCTCCTAACATTCTCATTTTTTCTGCAGCGATGGCAGTGTGCCCCTGGATTTTTGTTTCTATGACTTTTGTTAGATTTCCAACGTATTCCTCTATGTGTCTCGCAATGTCTCCACTGTCAGCTACATTTCGTAATGGTCTCTCGAGTGCTTGATGGATGTCTCCTGTTGAAACTGCATTAGTTGTCTTTGTTTGCAAGAGTTTTGCCGGAGGGCTTTCTATGTAGACGTGTCTTCCTAATCTTCCTGCTGCGTCGAAAGCAGCTATCGAGAGTCTTTCTGTCCCAATGGCATCTACGAGTACTGCTTTTTTCTCCATTGTTATCGTTGATTTGACTCTTTCGAGAATGGCTTCCATGAGTCGGCCCGCTTCTATTTCTATCCTTCTTGCAAGGATTTCTGCTCTTACTAATCCTTCAAGATTTCTTTCTACAGCTCTGTTTAATTCATCTCGTGTTCGAGGGTGTGCCAGGTTTTTGTAGAGCTTCACGAGTTCGTGTGTTGCTTCTCCTTCTTCTCGTGTTTCTTCTGCCAGTACAAGGCGCGCCCCTTCTCTGGCTCTGGCTATGCTGAGTACTAATCCTTCGCCATATGGAATGGGTGCTGCTCCGTTTTTTCCACTTTCGCTGGCGTCCTCAGGAATCCTCTTAGGGTCATTTTTGTCACTCCTATTTGTCATATTTTCTGAGTGTTCGTGAGAATATAAAAAATGCTGATGCACTGTAGTGGCTCATTCTCCAAAAGTCAATTTTTGTTTGCGCTCTGGTCTTTTTTTTGGTACCATTTGGCCATGAGTATACACATGGATCCTATAGGTCGCTGTGATGAGATACTACCCGGAACGGATTCTGGGGGTTTTGTTGAAGGCGGTTCCGATATTTTGGCTCTTCCGGATGTTATTACTGTTCGTTTTTCCGAGGCCGATGTTCGTGCTCTTTTGACTGATCCCGATGGTTATTTTGCCGATTTTGATGCGTTTAGTGCTTGTGCTGATGGTGCTATGGGGCAAATAGAAAAGAAGCAGGCTGTTGCTACGCGTAATTTCGTTGATGACGCAGCTCATACCGTTGTTGACAATAGCGACTCTCCATCTCTTCCTCGCTATGGTCATGATGAGGGTATGTCTGCCAGTTTATAGTTCGTTTTCATTCGTTTAATTTAGCTTTTGCATCTTTTTTTTGAAGCTGTTTTTTTATTGCTCTTCGGCGGCGAGCATTGACAAATTTGTATTATTTGTTAAAATTCTCGCCTATGCAAAAAACTTTTCGTTCCTTGCTTTGTTCTGTGTTTCTGCTTTGTTTGGTTCCTTCCGCAGCTTTGGCTCAAGTCCCTCTCTCTGAAGCTGGCAAATTTGATGTTCAGCCGACGATGACGACTCCGCTCACGACCTCTACTCGAGGGGCTCAGCTTCATTTTTGGACTAAGGTTGATTCTTCGTCTTTCGAGCCTTCGAAAGGAGACTTTTTTATGGCGGATTTGGAAAATAGCGTTGGGTATCTGGTGAACGACCATTCAAGACAGTATGTTGCGTTTCCGATTCTTTCTGGTCGTCGTCAGTTTTCCTACTATCTGGGACGTTATTATTTTGCAGAAACTCCGGATCAGACGTGGGCTGTGAAGGAAGATAATATTCTTTCTGATCGTGTGACTTTCTCGAAGAGTGGTCGATTTCTTCGTTTGTTCGATGGTGAGAAGAGGACTTCGTATGGTATTCATGGTCATCTCTATTTTTCGACTATGATTGGTCGTGAAAATAAATATGTGAGCTATGGATGCGTTCTCGTGGATGATAATATTCTGACGTTGATCGAAAAGAGTTTTCATGCGAATAATGATTTTTTGAAAGTAACGACGACGAAAGACCAGCGTGCTTTTGATTTCTTGCGCATTCCTGAGAGTATTTGATAGATTTTTTTTCGAAAAAATAATGAGTCATTTTGTAGGACATGGTGGAGTGGAAATTGGAAAAGATGAATTGCTTGATCAATTTGTGCGTGAAACATCATCAGAATTTCATGGGCAAGGTGTTTTGGCAGCGGATATGGATCATACGATGTTTGACAAGGATTTGGGTATTCTGGTCTTTTTGGAAAAACTTTCGGATCCGCATTTTTGGGATTTTTCTCCATCGTATTTTACGAAACTTCTCCTTCCGGATCTTTATCGTCGTCTCCTCGAGCGTGGTAAAAATGGTGAGATTTTGAATTTGAATCCCAAGTATTGCGCTCTTGCTCTTGATCTTTTTAACGATGCTTCTTCTTTGTACAACCTTTTGCACCGCCTGAAAGGAAATGGTAATGGTAGTGCTCGTAAGGTTTTGCCGCCCCATGTTGTTCAGGTTTTTGCCCGTAAGATGTTGGAATTCGATCGACTTTTTCTGATTATGGATCGATATTTATCGAAACATACCGGCGGTCAATTGTTGCTGCGTACTAGATTTTTTGCCGGAAAGGCTCCTGGTCAAATTCGTGATTTTACGAAACGTATTTTTACTCATACTGACACTTCTCCTGATCCAGATCTTTCTTTGTTGATGACTGATGAACATCGTGAAAGCGTGAAATGTGTTCATCAAAAAGTTGATGAACAGCGTTTGAGTGATGTTCATGGAGATGAATCTTCTTTGTATCATCGTGTTGATCGTGTAGTTCATCCAGTTTGGGGAACTCATGAATTGATGCGCGGGATGGTTCGCGATCTTGATATTCCCGGCGTTGTTATTACTGCAAATCTTTATGGTATTGCTGCTACTGCACTCGGCGCCTCGAAGGAACATTATGGCTTTCTTGCTGATCAGTCTTTTCATCGAGGAGATGCTGCTGAGCCTTATGTTATTGGTACTCGTCTTCGTCGTCGTACAGAAAAACAGTTGCTTCCGGAAGTTGATGGTCTTCCTGTTTTTGGTCCACAAAAAGCTGAGGAGGCAAATGCTTTTGCAGCACGGAGGAAAGGATCTTTAGTTGCCGCTTTTGGTGATTCTCCTTCTACTGATGGTTCACTTTTACAGTCATCTGTTGAGCAGGGTGGCTATGCTTTTGTTGTTGGTCGTGATTTTGCATCAACGTGTGCAAAATTTAGAGAAGTTTTTGATCCACTTTTGAAAACTTCTGCAGATATTAGTCGTCGGATATTTTATATTGTGGAGAGTGCTTAGACTTTGATTTTTACCGAGGAATTTTCTATACTTCAATCTTATTTTGTAAAAAAGTTTTATGAATGCTCCTCGTTTCCTGGTTTCTGCTGTTGCTGCTGCCAAGTTGATGGGATGTTCTCCTGATTTTTCTGAGGGCGATAGGCGGTCCCATGCTCTTAATATTGCTGATCGGAGCGCTGCGGCTTTGCGTAAAATTCAAGAAGTTTTTTCTATTGGTACTCCACTTGATCCGTCTCGTCTTCATATTGTTGTTGATTCAGATGATGCGCACCATGCACATGGGGGATCTTTGACTTCTGATATTTTGGACGATGGTGTTTTTCAATCTGATGATTGGGTAAAAACGCTTGTTGTTCAGAGTGGATCTGTTGTTGCTCAATGTGCGAAGATGTCTCCAGATTTTGCTGAAAAACATCCTAACACCAGAATGGCTGGTTTTGATGTCATAAAATGTGCTGTTGGTGATCTTCGTGAAGGTTCTGAGCATGACGAGATTTTTGATGTTCAAGTTCTTTCTTCTGCGGTGGAGCGTAAGAATCCTGACGTTGCGAATGTGGGTCTGAGTGAATCAGATGTTACTGATGTTGCTTATGCTCATGCTCCGAGGTGTACGACTTTTAGTTATACATGTCCTGAAGGAAATAATTTCTCGGCCCTTCCTGCAAATCCGATTCCTCTTGGTCGGACGAATTGTCCTCCAGAAGATTGCGATTGGGTTCTCGAGAGAGCGGAGGAAATGCAAAAATTATTTCAAAAATAATTTTCTTGAAACTTTTTCAAAAAGAAAGTGTATTCATGTCCGAACACTGATCAGTTCGGTTCCTCATTTTTTATTTCTTAATTCTTTTCTTTATGAAACGATCCGTTCTTGCTTTTACTTCGGTATTGATGGCTTTTTCGCTTGCAGCGCCGACATATGCTCACTCTGGTTCTCAGGGAAATCTTTTTCGTGCTATGGGAAAAATGAAAGTTGTTGCTCATCAGGAGAATAAACGTTCTGAGTCCCGAGAAGATCGTCATGATCATGATAACCATGCTCAGAATCATCAAGATAAACATGATGATAGTCCTAAAGATGATCAGTTTTTTGGGTTTAGAAATTTGGTTGGGATGATTACTGGCGTAGATCTTCAGGCAAAAACGCTTTTGGTGACAACCAATGGAAAATCAACTCGAACGGTCAAGGCTGAGGGTGCTGTGATTCTGAGTGTTGGTGCTGATAGTGCAAAAGTTATCACTTTTGCTGAATTGAAAACTGGTCAAAGGGCTTCTTTCTTATTGAAAAAACAGCGTGGAATGGGAGTGCAGAGCACTCATGAGGCTTTGTTGATCACGCAATTTTCTATGCCTGTTCCTCCTCCAGCAACACAGCCGCAGCAACCAACAGTTCAGTTCTCTTCTGCTGTTTCTACCGGTGCTGAGAGTGTGACTCCTGTGAATATTCCTGTGACTCTTTCCAAAGTTTCTTCACATGATGTGAAAGTTCAATATACCGTCGCTGGTACTGCCACTGGTGCTGGTGTTGACTACACTTTGTCGAATGGTGAATTGACGATTCCTGCTGGTCAAACAACAGGTAATCTTTCACTCGGCGTGACGAATGATACGATTGATGAATCTGATGAAACGGTTGTTGTGACCCTTTCGGGAGCAACGAACGGAACTCTCGGATCAACTTCCGTCCATACTTATACTGTTTTAGATAACGATTAATTCTTCTGTTTATTGTCTTATTTTCGAAAAGCTGTATTTGAGAGGGTGCGGCTTTTTGTTTATTTCCCCAAGCTATTTTCTTTGGGAAGTCTTGTTTATTTGACAATATTTAAAAAACTGTTATTATCACTCCTATTGTGTTCAATATTGATTACAATTGGTCGTATAACCCACTGCGATGCAACGCTCTTCTGAAATTATTGATGTTCTCCTGAAAGACGAAATTGCTGTTTCCAATGATTCTTTGTCTCATGATCTTCTTCGTTTGAAGGCGCGTTTTGCAGAACAGGCGGGTAGAGTTGTTGGGTCTCCTCGTCAACTTCGAACGGTTGAGGAAATTATTGATAATGCTTTTGAACAGGGGGCTCGTAGATCTCCTCGAGAGACTGACATCATTGTTCATCCCGAATTTCCTTTTGATTCTGGGTCTCCAGGTTTGAGGTCAGCTCTTGCAAGAAATGGGCTTCGATCCCATATGGTGGATACGATTATTGGAGACCTCAAAGATGAATTTGCTCGAGATATTACTCGTGTTCTATCTACTGCGCCAAATTCTGTTGTTATTGCTTATTTGGGATCGCGACAATTTTGTGATTTCCCTTATACTTCTGCGCAAAATGTTCTTTCATGGCATCCGTCTTCAGGGATGATTTCTCGAACTGAGTTTCCAAAATTTTTATCACTCCTCGGTGGCTTGAATCCAAATGATCGTTTCAGAATTCATGGTGCTAATTTTGGTCAATGTACTTCTCGAGCGGTACAGCAATTATATGCTGCTCTTCATTTTGGTGGATTCTATGGTCCTGATTACGATGGCGTTTGGACCGGTACTGATCGTAGTGCTTTTGATGTTATTTTTGAGCATGAGCCATTTTTCTTTGATCAGACTCTTACTTCTTTTGATTTATTGAAAAATAGTTCTCTCCGTCTCGGATATGTTTTTGATGGCGCTGGATTACTTTCTTCTGGAGATTATGACCATGGAGATGCTCAGCTCATCGATCATCAGACAAAGATCTATCCAAATTTTCCTCATCCTTCTATAGTCCCAGCAGTACCGCCGCAATCCATGGGAATGCGACCGTGACGTCGCTCTGGATGACTTGGTAGTAGCTCTCTGTGGAGAGTTTGTCCCAGGTGATTTTTTCTTTGCCGCCGGCGCCGGAGTAGGAACCGTACGACATTGGGGAGGAGCCGATTTCGATGAATCCTGCCCAGTCGCGGACTTTATTGTGGAGTTGGAGATCGTGTTTGATGGATGGGACGACGCAGATCGGGAAATCGGCTGCGATGCCGCCGCCGAGCTGGAGGAAGG
>ERZ1292633.1778-Hain-H41-02um-R1-1778-length-22824-cov-9_pt1 | contig 22824 bp, 17 predicted proteins | sample MGYA00564406_ERZ1292633 | MGnify/ENA primary metagenome ERZ1292633 (study PRJEB36523, sample SAMEA6512639) | groundwater metagenome | collected 2019-01-08 | study: AquaDiva: Metagenomics assemblies of 32 groundwater samples
TGTAGGTTTGCAACACGGGTTCCTGGTCCTGCTCCGGGCGGTAGCGCAGGACCTCGATTTCGATTATTTTCTCGGCATCAGCCATTGCCTGCTCCCTCGCGCTCGCGTTCCTCCGCTTCCGCCTTCTCGCCGGCGGCGCCGTAGGCGCGCGTGCCCGGCTTGGACTTGGTGATTTTCACGTCCCCGTACTCGATCCGCGGCGCGCCGTCTCCGGTGTAGTAGGCGAGCGAGTGCTTGAGGAAATTGACGTCGTCGCGTTTCTCATAGCCGTCGAGGCGCTGGTGCGAGCCACGCGACTCCTTGCGGTTGAGCGCCGAATACACGATCGCCTCGGCTACTTCGAGCAGATAGCCGAGCTCGATGCCGAGCAGCCATTCGGTGTTATACACCTTCGAGTGGTCGTCTATTTTCAGGTTCTTGTAGCGTTCCCTGAGTTCCCGGAGTTTGTCGCAAGTGGCCTGCATGTCGGCCTGGAGACGGTAGATGCCGCAGCCGTTCTCCATGCTCTGGGCCATCTCGGTGCGCAGCACCGCCAGGCGTTCTTTGCCGCCGGACTGGGTGACGACGCCGAGCGCGCGCGCCTGCGCCGCCTCGGCCTGTTTCTCCAGCGCGGCCGGATTGCCGATCGCGACGGACTTCGCGAATTTCGCGGCCTCGACGCCGGCCACCTTGCCGAACACGATCAGTTCAGTCAGCGAATTCGAGCCCAGCCGGTTTGCCCCATGGATGCCGACGCTGGAACATTCGCCGACCGAATACAGGCCCGGCAGCGACGACGCCGTCTTGCCGTCGGCCAGAATTCCGCCCATGGTGTAATGCACCGCCGGCAGGACCGGAATCGGCGTGTGCGCCGGATCGACACCGAGGAATTCCTCCGCCAGTTCGCAGATCAGCGGCAGGCGCTCGTGCAGTTTCGCCGCGCCCAGGTGGCGCAGATCCAGATTTACCACCGCGCCATGCGGACCCTCGATCGTCCGGCCCTTCTTTTTCTCGTGCCAGAAAGCCTGGCTCAAGCGGTCGCGCGGCCCGAGTTCCATCGCCTTGTTGCGCGGCGACGGATCGGGCGGTCCGAGTCCGTAGTCCTGCAGATAGCGATAACCGTCCTTGTTAAGCATAAATCCGCCTTCGCCACGGCACGCCTCGGTGAACAAGAGGCCGGTGCCCGGCATGCAGGTCGGGTGATATTGCATGAATTCCATGTCGCGCAGCGGCACGCCATGGCGGTAGGCGAGCGCCATGCCGTCGCCGGTGACGATGCCGCCGTTGGTATTTTCGCGGAACACGCGCCCGGCACCACCGGTGGCGATGATCACGGCTTTCGCCTGGATCAGCCTGAATTCGCCGGTGGCGATCTCGATCGCCACCACGCCTTGAACACGGCCGTCCTCGACCACCAAGTCGACGCAGAAATGCTCGTCGAAGCGCTTGATCGAGGGATATTTGATGGAAGTCTGGAACAGCGTGTGCAGCATATGAAAGCCGGTCTTGTCGGCGGCAAACCAGGTGCGCTCGATTTTCATGCCGCCAAAGGCGCGCACGTTCGCATGGCCGTCCTCCTTGCGGCTCCACGGGCAGCCCCAATGCTCCATCTGCACCACCTCTTCGTGGGCGTGGGCAACGAAGTACTCGACCACATCCTGCTCGCACAACCAGTCGCCGCCGTGCACGGTGTCATCAAAATGATAGTCCAAGCTGTCGTCCGCCCGTGTCACCGCGGCGGCACCCCCTTCCGCCGCCACCGTGTGGCTGCGCATCGGGAAGACTTTGGAGATCAGCGCGATTTTCAGCGTCGGATCGGTTTCGGCAACCGCGATCGCCGCCCGCAAACCTGCGCCACCCGCGCCTACAATCGCTACGTCCGCCTTGTAAACTTCCACTGCTTACCTCCGTCTGCGCGAAACCAGGGGGATTTTAACTGCAATTTCGTCTCGGTGCCTCGGCCGCCGAAACAACTCAGTCGCCGGTTCAGGAAATCATGCAAGCGGGTTGCACTAGCCTCGCGCGTCCTACCGCGATGATGGGCGCCGTCGCATGCATCGGCTCGCCATCCTGCCGCCGCCAAGCAGCGACAACCGGCCCCCGCTAAACTAACGCCCGCGACGCTTTGCTTTGTTGATCCAAATCAAACGCGAAGCTGAAACTTCGAACAACATAAACAGTTAAAGTGTCGTTATACGCCGCGTCATCAATCAAAAGCCGGGCGAAGCCGGGCAGCGCTGCCGGAAGAACAATGGCGACAAATCAAGATAGGAGGTGCTGATAATGTACGAAAAACCCAATGCCAACGGGAAACAAGCGATGCCGTCTGGCCTCGCTCTATTACGTGACCCCGCCCTCAACCGGGGCACCGGCTTTACCGAAGCGGAGCGCGACAAGTTCAATCTGCGCGGCTTTCTGCCGCCTCATGTGCACAGCCAGCAAGAGCAGGCCATTCGCGTGCTCACCCGACTGCGCAGGCTGACCGACCCGCTCGAAAAATTCATCGCGCTCAATGCGCTGCACGATCGCAACGAGTCCCTCTTCTTTCGCGTGCTGTGCGACAACATCGACGAGATGCAGCCGCTGGTCTACACCCCGACGGTGGGACTGGCGTGCCAGAAATTCGGTCACATCTTTCAGCGGCCGCGCGGCCTGTTCATTGGAGCGAACGACCGCGGGCGCATCGCCCAATTGCTGCGCAACTGGCCCTACCAGGCCGGCATCATCGTCGTCACCGACGGCGAGCGCATTCTCGGCCTGGGCGATCTCGGCGCCAACGGCATGGGAATTCCGGTGGGCAAACTCTCGCTCTATACCGCATGCGCCGGCGTGCACCCGCAGCTATGCCTGCCGGTCACCCTCGACGTCGGCTGCAACAACGCGGCGATGCAGGAAGACACGTTTTATGTCGGCCTGCGCCAGCGCCGCGTCGGCGGCGCGGCCTATGACGAGTTGATCGACGAATTCATCACCGCCGCATGCGAGGTATTTCCGGGCGTGGTGATCCAGTTCGAGGATTTCGCCAACCACAACGCGTTTCGTTTGCTGAAGAAATACCGTGACCGCATCTGCACTTTCAACGACGACATCCAGGGTACGGCAGCGGTCGCGCTCGCGGGCATTTTTTCGGCGCTGCGCATTACCGGCGGCAAGTTCACCGAGCAAAAGCTGCTGTTCCTCGGCGCCGGCGAAGCCGCGACGGGCATCTGCGACCTGGTGGTGTCGGCGATGATCGCCCAAGGCCTCACCGAATCCGCCGCGCGCCTGCGCTGCTGGACCGTGGATTCGCGTGGCCTGGTGGTCAAAGACCGCACCGTTCTTGCCGAGCACAAGGTGCCTTACGCTCACGACCACCCGCCGGTCGGCGACTTCCTCACCGCGATCAGGACGCTCAAACCCACTGTCATCATCGGCGTGGCGGCCGTGGGCGGCACCTTCACCCAGGAAGTGCTGGAGGAAATGGCGCGTATCAACGAGCGGCCGATCGTGTTCGCGCTATCCAACCCGACCTCACAGGCCGAGTGCAACGCAGAGGAGGCGTATCGCTGGACCAAGGGACGGGCGCTGTTCGCCTGCGGCAGCCCGTTCGACCCGGTGAAATATGCGGGCAAGACCTACGTGCCGCGCCAGGGCAACAACTCCTACATCTTTCCCGGCGTGGGCCTGGGCGCGATCGCCAGCCGCACGCGGCATATCACGGACGAGATGTTCATGATCGCCGCGCACACCCTTGCGCACCTGGTCACCCAATCAGACCTCGAGCAAGGCAGTCTGTATCCCGCCCTGCCGCGAATCCGCGAGGTGTCCGCGCACATCGCTGCAGCCGTCGCGGAAACCGCGTACAGGAATGGGCTCGCCGGCAAGCCCAGACCCGGCGACGTGCTGGCCGACGTGCGCTCGCAGATGTTCGATCCGCATTACTAGATGACAGCGAGCGCTAGCGCGGCGTTCCCGCAGAGGGAGAGCGCCGCGCGCGGTCGTTTGATCTACGTCAATGCTCAGACCACTACTCGGACTATGCTCTTGGTATCGTCGCAGGAGGACGCAGCGTTACCGATGTTGACTCGCGGCAGCGGCAAACCAGGCTGTTGCGACCGCAGTAGAGTTGCGGCGGATCGCGGCGTTCGACAGGCGCCGTCACGCTGATCACCCGAAAAACGACGCTCCTTCGTCCGACCAACCCTTTTCTGTAGCCGCAAGGCTTTTCTATGTACACGATCGTCCGCCGCGAAGTCTTTTCCGATACGACCTTTCTCTGGGAAGTGATGGTCCCCGACGTGGCGAACTCCGCGCAACCCGGCCATTTCGTCATGGTGCGCCTGCACGAAGGCAGCGAACGCATTCCGCTGACGGTGGCCGATTTCGACCGCGACAAAGGGACGATCACCATGGTGATCCAGTCCCTCGGCAAGACCACGCTCGAGATGCGGGATCGCTACAAGGAAGGCGACCGCTTCGCCGATTTCGTCGGCCCGCTCGGCATGCCGCAGCACGTGAGCCGGGTCGGACACGTGGTGCTGGTCGGCGGCGGGCTCGGCGTCGCACCCGTCTATCCGCAGTTGCGGGCATTCAAGAACGCCGGCAACCGCACCACGGGCATTATCGGTTTTCGCAACAAGGACCTGGTGTTCTGGGAGGACCGCTTCAACGAGTTCTGCGACAACCTGGTCGTCTGCACCGACGACGGCAGCTACGGCACGCCGGGCTTCGTTACCGCGGCGCTGAAGGAGGTGCTCGAGCGCGACCAGCCGGATCTGGTCATCGCCATCGGGCCGCTGCCGATGATGAACGCCTGTGTCGAAACGACACGACCCTATGGCGTCAAGACCATGGTGTCGCTCAACGCCATCATGGTCGACGGCACCGGCATGTGCGGCTCCTGCCGCGTGAGCGTCGGCGGCGAGGTCAAGTTCGCCTGCGTCGATGGACCGGACTTCGATGGCCATCTGGTCGACTTCAAGGAACTGGTCCTGCGGCAGCGCCGCTTCAAAGGGCAGGAGTCGAAGGCGAGCGAGGATTACGCCCATATCTGCAATGTGGAGAAGGTGCTGTTCGAGCAGAACAAGCACAATTACAAGAAGTACAAGGACCTCTCGCCGCACGCGGTGAAGATGCCGGAGCGCGATGCGCTCGAGCGCTCGCGCAACTTCAAGGAGGTGAACCTGGGCTACAGCTTGCACGATGCGCTGGAGGAGGCCGAACGCTGCATCATGTGCACCAAGGCCGTCTGCGTCGCCGGCTGCCCGGTGTCGATCGACATCCCGCGCTTCATTCGTCACCTGCTGGTGCGCGACCTCGACGGCGCGCTCGGCGTCATCAACGAATCCAATCTCTTCCCCTCGGTCTGCGGCCGCGTCTGCCCGCAGGAATCGCAGTGCGAGGCCCAGTGCATCGTGGGCAAGAACAAGAATATAAAGATGGAGCCGGTGGCGATCGGCCGCCTGGAGCGCTTCGTCGGTGACAACGCGCGGGCCCCCAAGGCCGTGCCGCCGCGCTTCGAGCGCAAGCTGGGCCGGGTCGGCGTAGTCGGCTCCGGTCCCTCGGGCCTCGCCGTCGCCGCCGATCTGGCGCGCTACGGCTGCGACGTAACGGTATTCGAGGCGCTGCACGTGGTCGGCGGCGTGCTCCAGTACGGCATCCCGGCCTTCCGCCTGCCGCGCGACATCATCAGCCGCGAGGTCGAAAACCTGAAGAGCATGGGCGTCAAGTTCGAGACCAACAAGGTGATCGGCAAGACCTTCTCCATCGCGCAGCTCATGGGCGAGATGGGCTACGACGCGGTCTTCGTCGGCGCGGGCGCCGGCGCGCCTTCCTTTCTCGGCATCCCGGGCGAGTTCGCCGGCCAGGTCTATTCGGCGAACGAATTCCTGACCCGCGTCAACCTGATGGGCGGCGACAAGTTTCCCTATCTGGACACGCCGATTACCCTCGGCCAGAGCGTGGTCGTGATCGGCGCCGGCAACACGGCCATGGACTGTTTGCGCGTGGCGAAACGCCTGGGTGCGCCGACCGTGCGCTGCGTCTATCGCCGCTCGGAGGCCGAAGCCCCGGCTCGCATCGAGGAGATCCGCCATGCGAAGGAGGAAGGCATAGAGTTCTTTTTCCTGCATACGCCAGTCGAAATCATCGTCGACGGCGACGGCAGCGTGCGCGGGATGAAGGTGCAGAAGATGATGCTGGGCGAGCCCGATGAGAAGGGCCGGCGCAAGCCCGTGCCCCTGGACGAATTCGTCGAACTCACCTGCGATACCGCGATCTACGCGCTAGGCACCAAGGCCAACCCGATCGTCACGCAATCGACGCCTGGGCTGGGGCTCAACAAATGGGGCTACATCGTCGCGGACCCGGTGACACAGGCCACCACCCTGCCCGGGGTGTTCGCGGGCGGCGACATCGTCACCGGCGCGGCAACCGTCATCCTTGCCATGGGCGCCGGCCGTCGCGCGGCCAGGTCCATCGGCGCCTATCTGCAGAGCGGCAAGCAGAAATGGCCCGTCACCCAGGAAGACGCCGACGCCTTCGTGCCGCCGACTGCCCTCGGCGGGCCTTCGCCGGCCGCCGCGGCGCCGACCACCACCCAGAGCGAGAGCCATCCATGATCTCCTGTCCAAGGTGCCACCGCCCGATCGAAGGCGAGGAAGTCTACATCTGCTGCGCCAACCTCGAACTCCGCTGGAGGTGCAGCGCGTGCGGCAAGGTGAGCGAAGGCTTCGCCTTTCCCTATGGCATGTGCCCGCATTGCAAAGGCAAGCTCGAGATCCTCGAGCGCGGGCCGATCGACGACACGAAAGGCCTAGCCGCCATCCGCGCGGCGTTCGAGATCGAACTCGGCGGCCATGCCTTCTACCAGCGCGCGGCGAGAGAGTCGAAGGAACCGGCGCTGCGCGAGCTCTTCGGCCGTTTCGCCGCGATGGAGCAGGAGCACATGGAGATTTTATCCAAGCGCTACCACGCGGATCTGCCGCAGCCGGCCGAGGACTTCCAGATCGATCGCGCTGCCATCTTTGCCGGCGTGGAGCGCAAGCCCGAGGATCCGGCGAACCTGTTTCGCATCGCCATCGCGTTCGAGGAGCAGGCGGTGAAGTTCTTCAGCGAGCAGGGTTCGCACGCCCCCGAGGGCTCGGTCGAACGCGATCTCTACAAGGAACTCGCCGCCGAAGAGCGGGAGCATATGGCGCTGCTGACTACCGAATACGAGCGCTGGAAGGCCGGCAAGGCCGGGCTTCTGTAGCGGCGCGGACGCGGTCAAGAACATGATTGAAAGGAAACCATGAGCACACGCCTGGCCGTCCTCGAAGGCAACGAGGCCGCGGCACGTATCGCCCACCTCACCAACGAGGTGATCGCGATCTACCCCATCACCCCGTCATCGGCCATGGGTGAGTTTGCCGACGCGTGGTCGGCAGCCGGACAGAAGAACCTGTGGGGTGTGGTGCCCGAGGTGATCGAGATGCAAAGCGAGGCCGGCGCCGCCGGCGCGGTGCACGGCGCGCTGCAGGCGGGCGCACTCACGACGACCTTCACCTCGTCGCAGGGTCTGCTGTTGATGCTCCCCAACATGTTCAAGATCGCGGGCGAACTCACGCCTGCGGTGTTCCACATCGCGGCGCGCACCCTGGCCACGCACGCGCTGTCCATCTTCGGCGACCATAGCGACGTGATGGCCGCGCGGACGACCGGCTGGGCCATGCTCGCCTCGGCCAGCGTGCAGGAAGCCCAGGACATGGCCATGATCGCGCAGATGGCGACACTGCGTTCGCGCGTGCCGTTCATGCATTTCTTCGACGGATTCCGCACCAGCCACGAAGTGAACAAAATCGATCTCCTGCTGGAAGAGGAGGTGCGCGAACTGATCGACGAGGACCTGGTCACGGCGCACCGCGCGCGCGCGCTCAATCCGGACAAGCCCGTGCTGCATGGCTCGGCGCAGAATCCGGACGTGTTTTTCCAGGCGCGCGAAGCGTGCAACCTGTTCTATATGGCGGTACCGGGTATCGTGCAGCAAGCCATGGACCGGTTCGCTGCGCTCACCGGCCGTCACTACCGGCTGTTCGATTACCAGGGCGCCCCCGATGCCGAGCGGGTGCTGGTGCAGATGGGCTCCGGCGTCGGCGCCTCGGGCGAAGCGGTCCGAGCCCTGGTCGCCCGCGGCGAGAAAGTGGGCCTGCTGACCGTGCGGCTCTACCGGCCGTTCGACACGCAAGCCTTCGTCGCGGCGCTGCCGCGCAGCGTGCGCGCCATTGCAGTACTCGACCGCACCAAGGAGCCCGGGGCGATCGGCGAGCCGATGTATCAGGACATCGTCATCGCCCTGGTCGAGGCGTGGCCGCAGGACCTTGCGGCGCCGCACGTGATCGGCGGCCGTTACGGTTTGTCGTCCAAGGAGTACACGCCGGCCATGGCCAAGGCAGCCCTGGATGAGCTGGCGCAACGGCTGCCCAAGCGCCATTTCACCGTGGGAATAGTCGACGACGTCACCCGTCTGTCGCTGGCGGTGGACGAGAGCTTCGACACCGAACCCGAAGACGTCACCTGTGCGGTGTTCTACGGTCTGGGCGCGGACGGCACCGTCGGCGCGACGAAGAACTCGGTGAAGATCATCGGCGAGAACACGCCGCTCTACGCGCAAGGCTACTTCGTCTATGACAGCAAGAAATCGGGCGCGATCACCATATCGCACCTGCGCTTCGGGCCCAGGCCGATCGAATCAACCTACCTGATCCGCCAGGCCGACTTCGTCGCCTGCCACCAGTTCGAATTCATGCAGAAGCTCGACGTGCTCGCGCTCGCGCGCCCGGGCGCCACCTTCCTGCTGAACAGCCCCTACGGGCCCGGCGAAGTATGGGACAAGCTCCCGCGCGAGACACAGGAGCAGATTCTCGCCAAGAACCTCAAAATGTACGTGGTTGACGCGCTGGCGGTGGCGAAGGAAGCAGGCCTCGCGGGCCGCATCAACACCGTCACCCAGGCGTGCTTTTTCGCGATTTCCGGCATCCTGCCGCGCGACGAGGCGATCGAGAAGATCAAGTCCTCGATCCGCAAGACCTACGGCAAGCGCGGCGAGTCCGTGTTGAACCGCAATTTCGCTGCCGTGGACCAGTCGCTCGCGGCGCTGCGCGAAGTGCGGGTACCCAGCCGGGCCGACTCGGCACTGCGCCGCCGGCCGGTGGTGCCGCGCTCGGCGCCGGATTTCGTCCAGCGCGTCACCGCGATGATGCTCGACGGCAAGGGCGACCTGCTGCCGGTGTCGGCGCTGCCGATCGACGGCACCTTCCCCACCGGGACCTCGCAGTGGGAGAAGCACAGCATCGCCCACGAGATTCCGATCTGGGATGCCGCCATCTGCACCCAGTGCGCCTTGTGCCCGCTGATGTGCCCTCACGCGGCCATCCGCATGAACGTGTATTCGCCGGAACAGTTGAAAGGGGCGCCGGCGGGCTTCAAGAGCGTACCCTGGAGGAGCAAGGACGGCGGCGCGTTCGATGGCTGGGCTTACACCCTGCAAGTGGCGCCGGACGACTGCACCGGCTGCGGCATTTGCGTGGACATCTGCCCCACGCGCAGCAAGGAGATGGTCAAACACAAAGCCATCAACATGGAGCCCAAGCTCGACCACCTAGAGGTCGAGCGGCGCAACTACGAGTTCTACCTCACGCTGCCGGAAACGCGCCCGTCGTGGGACACGATCGATCTGCTGAAAGGTTCGCAACTGCGCACGCCCTTGTTCGAATATTCCGGCGCCTGTGCCGGCTGCGGCGAGACTCCGTATCTGAAACTCCTGTCGCAGCTCTACGGCGACCACCTGCTGGTCGCCAACGCCACCGGCTGCTCCTCGATCTATGGCGGCAACCTGCCCTCGACGCCGTGGGCGCAGAACGGCGACGGCCAGGGACCGGCGTGGGCGAACAGCCTGTTCGAGGACAACGCCGAGTTCGGGCTGGGTATGCGTCTCGCGCTCGACGCGCAACGCGGCCTGGCGCAAGCGCTGGTGCGCGAACTGCGCGGGGAAATCGGCGAGAGCCTGGCGACGGCGCTGCTCGAAGCGCCACAGGAGTCCAACCAGCAGATTCGCGAGCAGCGCGAGCGCGTGAAACAGCTCAAGACTATCCTGGCGCGGCTCGGCTCCCTGCGGGCGCAGCAACTGCTGGCGGCGGCCGACAACCTGATAACGCGCAGCGTGTGGATCGTCGGCGGCGACGGCTGGGCATACGACATCGGCTACGGCGGCCTCGACCACGTGCTCGCCTCGGGGCGGAATGTCAACATCCTGGTGCTCGACACCGAGGTGTACAGCAACACCGGCGGTCAGGCGTCGAAGTCCACGCAGCGCGGCGCGGTGGCGAAGTTTGCCGCCGCCGGCAAGTCCTCGGGCAAGAAGGATCTGGGCATGATCGCCATGGCCTATGGCAACGTGTACGTCGCCCAGGTGGCGATGGGCGCGAACCCGATGCAGACGGTGCGCACCTTCCAGGAAGCGGCATCGTGGCCGGGACCGTCGCTGATCATCGCCTACAGCCACTGCATCGCGCACGGCATCGACATGGCTACCGCCATGAGCCACCAGCGCGATGCGGTCAAGAGCGGCTACCTGACGCTGTATCACTATGATCCGCGCCTGGGAATGGGCGGCGCCACTCAGCCGTTGAAGCTCGATTCGCGCAAGCCGACCATGCCGGTCGAGCGCTTCACGATGAAACAGGGCCGTTTCGCCATGCTCGCCCAGGCCGACCCGGAACGGGCCAGGCAGTTGATGATCGCCGCGCAGGCCGATGCCGATGCGCGCTGGCAACTCTACGAGCAGGTGGCCGGCGTGCAACGCACTGTGACCAAGCACGGCAAACACGAAGCGGACAGCGGCAACGCGGCGCCAGCAGCGCCCGCGCCCAGCCCCAAGGAGGTGGAACAATGAGCGCCAATCTGCGCAGCCGGTATCTGGGCCTGGAGCTCAAGAATCCAATCGTGGCCGCGGCCTCGCCCCTGACCAGTTCGATCGAAAGCCTGAAGCGGCTGGAGGATGCCGGCGTTGCGGCCGTCGTACTGCCGTCGCTGTTCGAGGAGCAAATCGAGCACGAGGAGATGGCCACGCACAACCTGATGCTGGCGGGAGCCGAGCTGTCGCCGGAGGCGCGCGGCTTCTTTCCCGAAATGCAGAACTACAACACCGGGCCCGACAATTATCTGAAGCTGATCGGCGAGGCGAAGCAGGCGCTCTCGGTGCCGGTGATACCCAGCCTGAACGGCTACACCCCAGGCGGCTGGACGCACATCGCCAAGCAGTTCGAGCAAGCCGGCGCCGACGCGATCGAATTGAACATCTACTTCCTCGCCACCGACCCCGAAGACACGAGCACCGACATAGAGAAGCGATATATCGACCTGGTGGCATCGGTAAGCAGCATGGTTTCGATACCGGTGGCGGTGAAGGTCTCTCCGTATTTCAGCGCCATGGCCAATATGGCGGCGCGGCTCGCGGGCGCCGGCGCGTCCGGGCTCGTGCTGTTCAACCGCTTCGTTCAGCCCGACATTCTGCTCGACGAACTTGAGGTCGCGCCGCGTCTTGTGCTGTCCAGTTCCGACGAGCTGCGTCTGGCGCTGCGTTGGATCGCCATCCTGCGCGGTCGCGTCCAGGCGAGCCTGGCCGCCACCGGAGGAGCGCATACCCCGGAGGACGTTCTGAAGCTGCTGTTGGCCGGCGCCGATTGCGTCATGATCGCGAGCAGCCTGCTGCGCAAAGGGCCGAACCATGTTGCGGCTCTGGTGAGCGGCGTCGAAAAATGGATGACCAAGCGCGAATACGCTTCGGTCGAGCAGATGAAAGGCTCGCTCAGCCAGCAGGCGTGCCCCGACCCGGCCGCCTTCGAGCGCACCAATTACATGAAGGCACTGATGTCGTATACCAGCGACCCGGTCTAGAGAACGCGACGTCTGATCCGGCTGAGGACCGGGCGGCGGGCAGCCTCTGCCGACGATGGGCACGCGCCAAGACTTTCTCCCCGCTACATCATGCCGAGCAGCCGCGGCAACCAGAGCGACATCCGCGGCAGAACGTCACTTTGCGGCCCCTCAGCCGCCGAGATACAGGCGCTTGACCTCCGGATCGGCGAGGAGCACCTGGCCGCTGCCTTCGAAGCGGTTGCGTCCCAGCTCAAGCACGTACCCGCGGTCGGTCACCGAGAGCGCCTTGGCCGCGTTCTGCTCCACCACCATCATGGTGTAGCCGGCGCGCTTCATCTCGGTGAGCTTCTCGTAGATGAGCGTGACGAATTTCGGCGACAGTCCGAGCGACGGCTCATCGAGCAGGATGAGTTTGGGGGTCGTCATGAGCGCCCGTGCGATCGCCACCATTTGCTGCTCGCCTCCCGACATCGTGCCGGCCTTCTGATCGCGCCGCTCCGAGAGGATGGGGAAGAGCGCGTACACGCGCTCCAGCGCCGCCTGGACGCGGGCCGTATCGTTTTCGATGTACGCCCCCATCTCGAGGTTTTCGAACACCGTCATTTGGGGAAAAACAATCCGGCCTTGGGGCACGTAGGCGAGTCCAAGCCGAAGCACCTGGTCCGGCCGCAGCCCGCTGATCTCCCGGCTGTCGAAAACGATGCTCCCGGACCGGGGACGCAGCAGGCCGACGATGGCCTTGAAGGCGGTCGACTTGCCGGCGCCGTTCGGGCCGATGACACTCACCATTTCCCCGGGGCGCACCGTGAGGCTCACACCATGAAGGATTTCCATCTTCCCGTAGCCCGCGAAGATGCCCTCCGCGCGCAACAGCGCGCCGTCGAGCCGGCTATCGTCCAAAGTACGCCTCGATCACGCGCTCGTTCGTCTGGATGACCGAGGGAGGCCCCTCGGCGATCTTCTCCCCGTAATCGAGCACGAACACCGTATCGCAGAGCCCCATCACGACCTTCATGTCGTGCTCGATGATCAGGATCGTCTTACCCTGATCCCGCAGGTTGGTGATGGCCGCCAGCAATTCGTTCAGGAGCGTGCGGTTCACGCCCGCGGCGGGCTCATCCAGCAAAATCAGCTCCGGGTCGGTCATCAGGACGCGAATGAACTCCAGCAGCTTTTGCTGCCCGTAGGAAAGATTCCCCGCGTACTCTTTCTGGAGCCGATCGAGGGTGACGAATTGGAGGAGTTCCAATGCCTTGCGGTGCGCCACCTCAAACGGCTCCGCCGTAACGACCAGGAGGTTCTCCAGCGCGCTGAGCTCGGGGAACACCCGGATCATCTGAAAGGTGCGCCCGATGCCGCGGCGGGCGACTTGATGGGGCTTGAGCCCGTCAATCCGCTCCGCCTTGAAGTAAACCTCCCCATCGTCGCGGCGCTCCAGTCCGGTGATGCAGTTGAAAAGGGTGGTCTTTCCGGAGCCGTTGGGGCCGATCAGGCCATAGATCTTCCGCGGGGCCAGCGCGAGCGAGCAGCTATTGACCGCGGTCACCCCGCCGAAGCGCTTGGTGAGATCGCGGATTTCGAGTATGTGGCCCTGGTCCAACTCAGATCGTCCGTGGCAGGCGGTAACGCTCCTGCAGCATCCCCAGGATCCCCTTGGGCATCAGCAGCACCACGACCACGATGATGGCGCCGAAGAGAATCTGGTGGAGATAGAGGAACCGGACCCAGACCATCTCCTGCAAGACGAAGAGCGTAACCGCGCCCAGGACCGGCCCCCAGATGGTCCCCTTACCGCCGAAGAGGACCATCACGATCATCGTAATGGTGGTGAGGAGCGGAAAGACGCTGATCGGCTCGATGTACCCCGTGTCCTGGGCGAAGAGCCCGCCCACCACGCCCGGGATGAAGGCCGAGAGCAGGAAGGCGTAAAGCTTGTAGCGCGCCGTGTCGATCCCCATGGCTTCGGCGGCGATCTCGTCTTCCCGGATGGTCATGAACCTGAGGCCGACGCGGGAAGTGATGATGAGGTGCGCCGCCGCGGTGACGGCGAGGGCGGCGAGCCCCATCGCGTAGTAGATCTGGCCGGTCGCGGCGATGGGCGGGAGCGAGATGCCCGAGCCCCCTCCTGTAACGCTTTCGAAGTACGAGACCAGCGCGCGGACCACCTCGTTGAGCCCGAGCGTGGCAATGGCAAAATAGGGCCCCTTCAGCCGCAGGCATGGGTAGCCGATGATCAACGCCAGGATCACCGCCGCGACCCCGCCCATCATGGAGGCCGGCGCCCAGTGCCAGCCATGGCTGGTGACCAGGATCGCTGCGGCATACGCGCCGGTGCCGAAGAAGGCCACATGGCCGAAGGAGACGTAGCCCGTGAGACCGGAGATGAGGTTCCAGCTTTGGGCCAGGGCGACCCACATGAAGAGCTGGAGCATGAACCGGATCTCGTAACCGCTGGCCATCAACGGGTACAGAACGAGAAGGAGAAGCCCGATGACAAGGACGGCCGGCGCTACCCGCTTCACGTCGAGCGCCCTCCCAGGAGCCCGGCGGGGCGCAGGAGGAGGACCAGCACCAGGAGCACGTAGGCCACGGCCTCGGAGAGCTGGGTGGTGAGGAAGAGGGACGCGAGCTGCTCCACCAACCCCAGGAGCATCCCGCCCAGGAGCGCGCCCGGTAAGTTCCCCGCCCCGCCCAAGACGATGACCAGAAATGACTTGAACGTGTAGACCTGGCCCATCTCCGGCTGGATGGCAATCATCACTGCCACGAGGCTCCCGCCGGCCGCCGCCAGGGCCGACGCGATGCCGAAAGAGTAGAGGTGGATGCGCTGGACATTGATCCCGCAGACCAGGGCCACCTCGCTGCTCTGGGAGGTGGCGCGGATTGCCTTGCCGAGCTTGGTCTTCTGGAGGAACCAGAACGCGAAGAGCGTGATCGCCACCGCGAAGGCGAACGAGATTACCCGGGATTTGGATAACGCGATAGGACCCACCAGCCAGGCGCCGGTCAGGTATTCCACCGAGCGCAAGTCGGAGGTGAAGGCGAGCTGGGCCAGGTTCACCAGGGCGATGGAAATGCCGAAGGTCAGGAGCAGCGATGAGAGCTCCGGCGCATTCACCACCCGGGTCACCAGCGTCCTCTGCAGCAGCACGCCGAGGAGGAACATCAGCGGCATGGAGGCGAGCAGCGAGAGGTAGGGATTGATCCCGAGAAGCTGGGACCACCAAAAGGTCGTGTAGGCCCCCAGCATCAGGAACGTGCCATGGGCGATGTTGATGACCCGCATGACCCCGAAGATCAGGGCCAGGCCCAGTGCCACCATGGAGTAAAGCGCGCCGGCCAGAAGCCCCGAGATGATCACCTGGCCGACCATCTCAGCCGTTATGCTGACGCTCATGGATTCCCCTGAGGCACGGACTTCTTACGCGTCCGGCCCCGGCAACTCGCGTCTACCGCTGGTTCCACTGCGGCGTGGGGAACCGCAGCTTCCCCGCGGCCAGCTCATCCGGCCAGACGATGACTTTCTTTCCGTCCTGCCACTGGAACATGACCATTTTGTGGGAGACCTGGAAACCGTCCTGGTCCACCTTGAAGCCGCCATAGACGTTGCTGATATCCGTTTTCAGGATCGCATCGCGGAGCTTCCCGCCGTCCAGGGAGCCCGCGCTCTTGATCGCCTCGACGAGAACCTGGCAGCCCGCGTAGCCTCCGGCGGCGTGATAGGACGGATCCGCCCCTGGAAACTCCTTCTTGAAGGAGGCGGTGAACTCCTTCGACCCTGGATACGGCAGCTCCGCTTCCCACTGGGTCGCGCCGTAGACGAACTCCGCGTTCTTGCCGAGAAGCTCGTAAAACTTGGGAAGATCCCCGCCCACCGTGACCCCGTACATCTTCGGGCTCACATTCAGCTCCTTCATCTGGCGGGTGATGGCCACCGCGTCGTCAAAGTACGTGGCGGCACCCAGCACGTCGGGGTTCGCCGCACGGACTTTGGTCAGGAGCGCGGAGAAGTCGGTATTCCCTTTGGGGTAGGCTTCGACGAAAACCACCTGCATTCCCTTCTGTTTGGCCAGCTCAATGGTCCCCTGCACCGTCGCCTTGGGAAAGAGCGTGTCCTCGTTGATGATGGCCACCGTCTTGAGTCCCCGCTTGACCGCCGCGTCAATCAGCCCTTCCAGGTACACTTCGGCGGGGGATTGCACCATGAAAATAAACTTCCGCCCCTTCTTGAAGATGGAGGTGGTTGAGGCCATGGGAGCCACCATCGGCATTTTGTACTTCTCGTTCACGTTGGCCACGGCCTCGGTGATGGCCGAGGAGTACGGGCCCAGGATCGCGTCCACTTTGTCCTGGGTGATCAGCCTCTCGTAGAGGCGGACCCCGGTAGCGGGCTCCGATCGGTCGTCATAGAGCACAAATTCGATCTTCCGCCCCAGCACCCCGCCGCTCTCGTTCACGTGCTTGGCGCAAAGCTGGTAACCCCGTTGCTGGTTCTGCCCCAGCGCAGCGTAGGTGCCGGTCATAGACAGCGAAGCGCCCAACTTGATTGGCGCCTGCGCCGCGGCCGGCGGCACCCCCAATCCAATCCCGAACGCCAGGGCCATGGGTGCCACACGCAGCAGCTTGAAAATTATCCCGGATTTCATGATATGTCCCTCCTTTATTGGTAACTACTCAGGTGGCTGTCACCACGATGCCACCAATAGGACGATATTCTACGCCCCGTGTCAAGGCAAACGAGAGCGAAAAACGAGAGCGAGAAAAAAATTGAATGGCTGATGACACCCTGCCGAGGTTCCCCAAATTCGTCCCAGGCGAGCCTCTGCGGACCCTTGGTTCAGTGACCTATCCGGAACCTATCGGGAAAAATTTGGTAGGCGCGATTGGACTCGAACCAACGACCCCCACCATGTCAAGGTGATGCTCTAACCAGCTGAGCTACGCGCCTCCTAAAAAGCAAAAAGCATGCGCATTCTATCCCAACGCGGGTAGCGGCACAAACGGCGTGCGACAACGGTGCGCGGCATCCGGTGCGCAGCGTGGTAGGCAGGCGCAAAAATGGTATCCGGTTACCCGCCCCAGGCCCGCGATTTGGAGTCGTACTGATAAGGCTTGGACTTGAACAACACGTCCTGGCAGGTGAGCGTGTATTCCGCCCCGGCCGGCTTGTACCCATAGGCCTGGCCGTTGGGACACTTGGCCAGCGCCGGGAGGTACTTGGGCACCAGCTTCTCCAGCGAATCGGGCAGGCTGCCGGTCTCGCGCTTGTAGCCCGACAGCGCACCGACGATGGCCCCGCCGCGTCCTTCCACCAGGCTCGCATTCTGCTGTCCGCCGGTATAGAAATCCAGCGCAACATAGGCGCAGACGAGTATCACCACCAGTACCACCAGCGATATTTCGCGCGCCGACCCGGCCGCCGACTTGAACGATTTCAACTCTTGCATCACCCTCTCCCTCTTGTTGAAACAACCCTTGTCCGCAAGCTTAGCGCAGACTCAGCATTTCCGCTGCATGTTTGCGCGTGGTGGCGGTAATTTCAGTGCCGCCCAGCATGCGCGCCACCTCCTCGATCCGCGCTTTTTGGTCTAGTACCGAGACCATGGTCTTCACCCTGCCCTCGATGCCGAATTTGCTCACTGACCATTGCTGGTCGGCCTGCGCCGCTACTTGGGGCAAGTGGGTTACGCACAGCACCTGGCGTTCACGCCCCAGGGTCTTGAGTTGGCGGCCGACGATCTCGGCCACGCCGCCGCCTATGCCCGCGTCCACCTCGTCGAAAATCAAGGTCGGCACCAGCGCCGCCTTGCTGGTGATGACCTGGATGGCAAGACTGATGCGCGACAGTTCGCCGCCGGAGGCCACCTTGGCGAGCGCTCGCGCCTCCACTCCCGGGTTGGCGGCGACCAGAAACTCGATTAGTTCCGCACCGCGCACACTGCCTTCCGGCGGATAAGGATTCAGCGCCACTTCGAACCTGCCCCCTGCCATGGCGAGTTGTTGCATCGCCTGCGTGACCTCCTTGGCTAGCTTGGCGGCGGCCTTTTTTCTGCCGGCACTCAGCTTGGCCGCCAGGTCGAAGTAGCTCGTGCGCGCCTGCTGCTCCTCCCTCACCAGGGCCTCCAGGTTGGAGGCGATCTCGAGTTCACCCAGGCGCGCTTGCAGCCCGCGCAGGTGTTCCGGCAGTTCCTGCGGCGCAAGGCGGAATTTGCGCGCGCTGCCGTGGATCGCCTCCATGCGCGCCTCCACCGCGGCGAGACGTTGCGGATCCAGCTCGACGCGATCCGCGTAATGACGCAGCGCATAGACCGCCTCCTGCACCTGCGCCTCGCCCGAGCGGATGAACTCAAGCGCCTCCCGCAGGCGCGCGTCGTAGCCAAGCAGAGCCTCCAGCCGCGCGCCAGTGCCCGAGAGCAGCGGCAGGCAGGCGGCATCGGCCTCGGACAGGGTATCCAGCGCCGCCTGAACGCCCTCGATCAGGCCGGCCGCATGCGCCAGACGGGTATGCTCGGCCTGCACCGCGTCCCATTCGCCGGGCTGCAGCGCCAGCTGCTCGAGTTCATGCGCCTGCCACTCCAATTGCTCGCGTTCGGCGTTGCGCTGCGCTGCATGGGTCTCGTATTCGGTCCGCGCCTGCGCCAGCTTCTGCCATTGCCGATAAGCCCCCGCCACCTGCGCCGCGAGTGGCGCCAGACCGGCGTGTGCGTCGAGCAATGTGCGCTGGGCATCGGATTTGAGCAAGGACTGGTGCGCATGCTGGCCATGAATGTCCAGCAACCATTCGCCTGCCTCGCGCAACTGGCTCTGCGTGGCCGGCCGGCCGTTGACGAAAGCGCGCGAGCGCCCGTTCCTGTCGATCACCCGGCGCAGCAGCACCAGGCCGGGATCGCCTTCGAGGTCGGCCGTGCGCAGCCATTGAACGAGTTCGGGCAGAGCCTGAACATCGAATTCGGCGCTGATGTCGGCGCGCTCGCATCCGGCGCGCACCACGCTCGCGTCGCCGCGCTCGCCCAGGGTCAACGCGAGGGCATCGATGAGGATGGATTTGCCGGCGCCCGTTTCACCCGTGAGCACGGTGAAGCCTGAGTCGAATTCGAGTTCGAGCGAATCGACGATAACGAAGTCGCGGATGCTGAGCGTCCGCAGCATGTCTACATTTCGCTCCAGTGCAGCTTCTCCCGCAGCATGGCGTAGTAGCTGTAGCCAGGCGGATGCACAAAGCGGATGGAATGCGCCGCGCGACGCACGATCACCTTGTCATCGACCGCCAGTTCGGAATGCGGCTGGCCATCGAAATGCAGGCTTGCGCCGATGGCGCGCTGCTTGATGGTAATCTCGATCACACACTGGTCGCTTACGGTAATCGGGCGGTTGGACAGCGTATGCGGGCAGACCGGGACCAGCGCGATGCCAGGCACATTGGGCTGCAGGATAGGCCCGTTGGATGAAAGCGCGTAGGCGGTGGAGCCGGTGGGGGTGGCCACGATGATGCCGTCGGAGCGCAGATCGTAGACGAACTGGCCGTCAATATGGACCAGGAACTCGATCATGCGGCCGGTCGCACCCTTATTGACGACGATGTCGTTGAGCGCCTGGGTGCTGAAAATTTCCTTCTCCCCGCGCAGCACCTTGGCCTCGAGCATGGTGCGCTCTTCGATGGTGTACTGGCCGGAGAGGAGCAGCTCGATGGTTTCCCGCATGGGCGAGAACGCGATGTCGGTCATGAAGCCCAGCCGCCCCTGATTGACGCCGACCAGAGGCACCCCGTGGGCGGCCAGGTGACGCGCGGCCGAGAGCATGCTACCGTCGCCACCCAGCACCACGGCGAGGTCGGCCTGGGCGCCGATGGCGGCGTAGTCGCCGCTGGCAAAACCGTTCCCACCGATATTGGCTGCGGTTTCTTTTTCGATCAGCACGACGCAGCCGCGTTGCTGCAACAGGGTCGCCAAACCCAGGAGCGACTCGGCGATTTCTGCGGTATTGTAGCGGCCGATCAGGGCAACGGTTTTGAAGGCGGGCGGCATCACGTTGAAATTAAACCACATCGTCCCCATCTCGTGTTGATGGAGACGTGGAAATTTTGGGTAGAATGCCGGTATGCTTGACCGCCGCGCTAAGATCCTGCTCAAAACCCTGGTGGAACGCTACATCGCCGAAGGCCAGCCGGTGGGCTCGCGCGCGCTGTCGCGCTATTCCGGCCTGGACCTGTCGCCCGCGACCATCCGCAACATCATGTCGGACCTGGAGGAACTGGGCTTCATCTCCAGCCCTCACACCTCGGCCGGGCGCATACCCACGCCGCGCGGCTACCGCATTTTCGTCGATACCCTGCTCACCATCAAGCCGCTGGAGCAGGTTGAGTTGAGCCAGATGGAAGGCAACCTGCATCCGGACAACCCGCAGCGCCTGATCAGTTCGGCCTCGCAGTTGCTGTCGCAACTTTCGCATTTTGCCGGTGTCGTGGCCTCGCCGCGGCGCAAGAGCGCAGCCTTCCGCCACCTCGAATTTCTCGCGCTTTCGGAAAAGCGCATCCTGCTCATCATCGTCACCCCGGACGGGAACGTGCAAAACCGGATCCTGTTTACCGAAAAGACCTATACCCCGACACAGCTCACCATGGCGGCGAACTTCCTCAACCAGAACTATGCGGGGCTTACCTTCGACGACATCCGGGCGCGCGTGCAGCAGGAGCTGAAGCAACTGCACCAGGACATGACCGCGCTCATGACGGCGGCGCTGGAAGCGGGCGACCAGGCCTTGAACGAGAACACCGAGAATTACGTCATCTCGGGCGAAAAAAACCTGCTCGATTCGACCGACCTCGCCTCCAACATGGCCCGGCTGCGGGAATTGTTCGAGCTGTTCGAGAAAAAAACCCTGTTCGTGCAGATCCTCGACATGAGCACGCGCGCGCAAGGCGTGCAGATTTTCATCGGCGGCGAATCCGGCGCCTCGCTGCTGGACGAGTGCAGCGTGGTCACCGCGCCCTACACCGTGGACGGGCAGGTGGTCGGGACCGTGGGCGTGATCGGCCCGACGCGCATGGCTTACGAACGGGTCATTCCCATCGTTGACATTACCGCGAAGTTGCTCTCGAGCGCGCTGTCCAACAACTAATCCCTCTGCTGCAACTGATCATGCCTTTCCTCGCCGAACCGGCCTTTGCGCACGGAACGTCAGCGCACACCGCAATCCTTCTGCTCAATCTGGGCACGCCGGAGGCGCCGACAACGGCGGCGGTGCGCCGCTACTTGAAGGAATTTCTTTCAGATCCACGCGTGGTGGAAATCCCCAGGCCGCTGTGGTGGCTGATCCTGAATGGCATCATCCTCAATTTTCGACCCGCCAAATCTGCGGTGAAATACGCGCAGATCTGGGACCAGGACGGCTCGCCGCTCAGGGTGCATACAGAGCGCCAGACCAAGCTCTTGCGCGGCTATCTGGGTGAGCAGGGCCACGCTGCGCTGCTTGTGGACTACGCCATGCGCTATGGCAATCCCTCAATTGCCTCGGTATTGGCCCGCTTGAGGGAACAGCATTGCGAGCGCATTCTGGTCTTGCCGCTTTATCCGCAGTACGCCGCGAGCACCAGCGCAAGCGCGTTTGACGCGGTATCCGATTTTTTCAGGCAGACGCGCAATATTCCCGAGTTGCGCCTGGTCAAACACTTTCATGACCACCCGGCCTACATAGCGGCACTGGCCGAGGGCGTGCGCAAGCACTGGGCGCAGCATGGCAGGCCGGACCGGCTGCTGATGAGTTTTCACGGGCTGCCGCGCTACACGCTGGAGCGCGGCGATCCTTACCACTGCGAATGCCAAAAGACCGCGCGCCTGCTGGCCGGGGCGCTGGCGCTCGCGCCGGAACAATATCAACTCAGCTTCCAGTCGCGCTTCGGCCGCGCCGAATGGCTGCAACCCTATACTGCAGTGGCGCTGGCGCAATGGGGCAGGCAGGGTTTGCGCCGAGTCGATGTCGTCTGCCCCGGTTTCGTCGCCGACTGCCTGGAGACGCTGGAGGAAATCGGCATAGAAGGCAAGGCCGAGTTCCTCAATTCAGGCGGCAAGGAATTCCACTCCATTGCCTGCCTGAATGAAAGCGATGCCTGGATCCGGGCGCTGGCGCAAATCGCGCTGGAGCATTTGCAGGGCTGGAATGCCTCTGACCCAAGCCCGGATGCGCTGCAGCAATCGCGCCGGCGGGCGCTCGCCCTGGGCGCCCGGATCTAGGCAGCCTCGACTGTCGCGGGCCGGGGCGCCGGCTCGTGCCCAGCGCGCGAACCGATCAAGGAAGTTTGCCCGGCATCCGGACCCTCCCCCTTGAAATACCCCGGCTTGTCCCCATCTGTCCAAGGGTCATTAAAAAAGCAGAGATTAGCAATGGCGGATCAAGAATTTAACCATTCCCAGGCTGCGCCCGGCCAAGACGCAGCCACGCCTGAAGTAGATACCGGTGCCGGGCTGAAAGCCGAAGCCGCGCCCGGCATGGAACAGCAGCTGCGACTAGCCGAGCAAAAATCCCAGGAGCATCACGAGTCCTGGCTGCGCGCCAAGGCGGAGACCGAAAACCTGCGCAAACGCGCCCAGGCCGATATCGCCAGCGCGCACAAGTACGCCGTGGAAAACCTGGCCGAAGCGCTGCTGCCGATCAGGGACAGCCTGGAGGCCGCGCTGGCGATCGAAAATGTCACACTGGAGAGCCTGAAAAGCGGAGTTGAACTGACTTTGAGGCAGATCAATGCTGTGTTCGAAAAAGCGAACCTCAGGGAAATCAACCCGGTCAACGAAAAATTCGACCCGCACCGGCATCAGGCGATGACCATGGTGCCCAACGCGGGCGAGCCCAACCAAGTGGTGAACGTGATGCAGAAAGGCTACCTGCTGCATGATCGCGTCATCCGCCCGGCTCTGGTGACGGTTTCAAAGGCAAAAGACGCTTGAAGCCCGGGGA
>ERZ1292633.1779-Hain-H41-02um-R1-1779-length-22823-cov-6_pt1 | contig 22823 bp, 19 predicted proteins | sample MGYA00564406_ERZ1292633 | MGnify/ENA primary metagenome ERZ1292633 (study PRJEB36523, sample SAMEA6512639) | groundwater metagenome | collected 2019-01-08 | study: AquaDiva: Metagenomics assemblies of 32 groundwater samples
TTCACATCTCAAACGCTGCCATATTGTAGGCTCCACAGTGGGAGATCTCTCCAGTGAGCGCGCCTTCATTCGCCTTGAGAAAATGAGCTGCGTGGATATCAGGACAGGGCAAATCATAGAGACCGATGTTTCCGGTTACATAACGGGAGAGGACGGTAAGAATGGCTTAGCCGGCGTCGTTGTCGATCGTTCTGGCCGGATGATTAGCCGCGCAATGATCGTTGGCATTTTAAGCAGTGTTGGCAACGTTGTTCAAGGATTTGCAGCCGCCAAACTCAATGAAAGCTTGGCCTCAAAACTCGGCAATGGCGGCATTCAAAACAATGTGATGACAACTGATCCCAGAAACAGTATTCAGGGCCTCGGCGGTATGGGAAGCAACAGCGGCAATGCTGGAAGCGGGGTTAATCTTGGCGGCGGCGCCTTCGATAAGCTTGCTGATTACTACATCAAACGGGCAGAGCAATTGCAGCCCGTGATTCAAATCAACGCCGGCCGCGTGGTTCACATCGTATTCACCAAAGGCTCGAACTTGGGCACAGAGAATGTGCTCGGGGTCGCGTCATCATCCACCCCAAAAATGTAGGAGTAAAAAATCATGAGACACAGAAATACAGAAACGCGCTTATGCGGCAATCAGGGTATACGTGAACACGTTGTCTCCCTCTCTACTCCAAAATTTATCGCCATGGCAACGCTCCTTCTTTTGGTGTCAGGCTGCAGCGCGCATAGCAGCGGCAGCACCTCTCCAGCCAAGCAAGGGCTTCCCAACCAAACCATCGACGCAGTTGTTGCGGGCATTCATGAAGAAAACCACGGTGACGATGCCATGGGCTCCACAAAACAGAAAAAGTTCCAGGTGTTCATGACGGGCCTTCCTGATGAAACGGGTAAACGCGCTGATCCAGGCCTCGTTATCTTGTCTGGAGCCTCTTCATGACCATTATAAATCAATCTTTAGAGCAGATGCGTCGCTTCTTCTCTCAGAACACTACCTGGAAGGATGGGGTATTTCCGTTTCATACGTATATCCCGTATGAGCATTACGATATCCAAAGAGATGTTTACAGCTATGAGCAAAACGGCAAATCTCATATTGGTTTTACGTGCGAGATCATGCCCTACCCCGGCATCGATGATACGATCCAAAGTGATCTACAGGCGCTTCTTGAAGAACTCCTGCCTGAAGGAAGCAGCCTTCAAGTAATGCTGTTTGCAGATCCGGGTACAAGTGACCAGTTTGACGATTGGAAAACCTCTCAAGTATACGACTTGCCGCTCCTACGCGAACTCACCGCCAGGCGGATTCGTCACCTCTCTCCCTGGCCGCTCTGCGTAAATTTCCGCTGCATTATCTCGGTTGTGATACCCGGCATGCGCGATGCCATGAAGCCTCTTGAAGAGCTAGAGAGGGTAAGATCCCATCTCATCAAAGCCCTGCCCCATTGCCGCTCGCTCACGCCAAATTTACTGCTCTCCTTCATGGACAGTTTGTACAACATCAAACCAGATTACAAAGTGAAGCAAAAAAACTGGAACCCAAACGAACTTCTGTCTCACCAGATCATGTCACACGAAACCCGGATGGATCTGAATGAACACGCCCTCTCCCTTTGCGAAGGCACGATCAATCTCCGCACCTATACCGTCAATGGTTTCCCTGATGACTGGGCACTACATGGTATGGGATCTCTCATTGGAGATGGGTTTAATGAGTGGCTCAAAATCCCCTGCCCTTTTGTGTTGCATTACGGTTTGCACGTTCTACCTCAAGAACAGTCTCAGGATGCTTTGTTTCAAAAAATGAAAATCATTGAACACCAAGGCCGCTCGAGCCAATTGATCAAAGCTATCCCGCAGCTGGACCGTGAGGTTCAAAATGCCAACCATGCCAGAAAGCAGATCTACGCTGGAGAAAAGCTTTTGTGGACCCAGTTCTCACTTGGCTTTTGGGATAAAACAGCGCAATTGGATAAGTCCGATGCCGTAATCAAAAGCGTGTTTCGCTCAAAGCATTTCAGTTTGGATGAGAACACATGTTTGCATGGCTGCCAGTATCGTTCTTTTATGCCGATGCTCTGGAATCAGGATTATGTCAGGGAACTGCGGCGATTTGGCTTACTGAAAACCACACTATCGGGAGAAGCCGCCAATATGCTCCCCATTATGGCGGAATGGAAAGGAACCCCGACCACGGGCATGCCGCTCAAAGGCAGACGCGGTCAACTTTTGTTTTGGCATGCCTTCGATAATAGCAGCGGGAACTATAACGTCATTGTGGTCGGGAGAAGTGGCTCTGGCAAATCAGTCTTTATGCAAGAACTACTCGTGAGTACGCTCCGTTTAGGCGGGAGAGTATTCGTTTTGGACGTGGGTCGTTCTTTTGAAAAAACGTGTCTTCTCTTGGAAGGTCAATTCATCGCGTTTGAGAAACATACACCTCTTTGTTTGAACCCCTTCTCGAATATTCCCACAGATGATATCGAAGTGCAAGACGACATGATTGCCATGATGAAATCCCTGGTCTCTATGATGGCCGCACCAACAAACAGTACAGATGATTATGACAATTCTTTGATTGAAAAAGCCATCATGGCCGCCTGGAAGAGCAAGGGGCAAAAAGCCACGATTACCGATGTGAGCGAGTGGCTTTCCAAGCAAAAAAACGAAATCGCTAAGCGCCTTAGTATTATGCTGACACCTTTTACCAAAGATGGCATCTACGGCAAATACTTTGAAGGTGACAACAACGTCAACTTCATGAATCCCATGGTAGTGATTGAGCTTGAAGAACTGAAAGAAAAAAAAGATCTACAAAGCGTCGTTCTTCAAATGTTCATCATGACCATCAGCAGCCAGATGTTTTTGGGAGACCGGAAAACACCGTTTCATATTTGCATTGATGAAGCGTGGGATTTACTGCGGGGCGCACAAACTGGCCCCTTTATTGAGACATTGGCCAGGCGCCTTCGCAAATACAATGGATCCCTTGTGATTGGAACGCAAAGCATTGAAGACTTCTACCAAACGCAAGGTGCCATGGCCGCTTACGAGAACAGTGACTGGATGTGTTTGCTTTCACAAAAATCCTCATCAATTGAGCGACTGAAAGAGAACAAACGCCTGGCCATGGACGCTAGCCTGGAAGCCGCGCTAAAGAGCCTGCGTACCCGGTCAGGAGAATACAGTGAGGTCCTCATCTACAACACCCAAGATGGCTATGCGACCTTGCAGCTCCATCTGGATCCCTTCTCTGGGCTCTTGTATTCCACCAAAGCCGCTGACTATGAGCGCGTCAAACACTACAGGGCCCTTGGACTCAGCATGGCTGATGCGCTGGATAGAGTCCTTTCGGAGCGGGGCAACAATCAAATCAATAAGGGCGCAGACAGTGTAGCAAATGAGACTGCACTTCATGAAGCACAAGAGGTAGCAAACGAAGATAACCTTGAGGATGAGAACGCCTTTGATCATGAAAGAAGAGCCTCATGATCGCTGCTGCTGTCACCTTAGGCACCACCTTTCCCATTGCTGAAACCAGCCTCACCGACTTTATGATGGAACGCATGAAACAGGTGGATCTTAAGAAAGCAGAGGAAGAAGTCAAAGCACGGGTGATTCACACTGTCAGAAACCCAAAACCTATTTTTACAGACACTGCTGTGTGCAAAGAGAATCGTGTATGGCACATCGATCCCACTGTGACATTAGACAAAGATGTTGTTGATCATACCGGCAAGGTTTTGGTAAAAAAAGGAACGACTTATAACCCACTTGAACACAGGATTTTATCAACAAAGCTGGTTTTTATACTGGGAACAAACCGGAAACAAGTCCAGTGGGCTTTGACTCAAACAAAAGCAAAAATAGTCTTGGTAAGCGGATCTCCACTCGATTTAGAGGAACAGCGCCACACTGCCTTCTACTTCGACCAAGGAGGCATTCTCTGCTCGAAACTGGGTATAACAGCTTTCCCGGCTTTTGCTGTTCAGGACAAAAGCATACTTCGATGTGAAGAGGTGACGTTGTCATGATGATCCTAATCCTCGCCGCCACTGAAATCAATAGAGATGTAGAACAGATTTCGCAAAAATGGGAAAATATGGCAGCAAAACCCATCACGAAAGAGGTTCAAGCCTTCGTTGATGAGCTCAATGCAAACACAGATTGCTGCACTACAACTACGAAAACTTTCACAAAAAATTCGTTAACAGATGAAAGTTATGAGCCAGAAATCCATACGGGATCTAAGATTGCGGGAACTTCATCGTCTGATGATGCGAAAAAAGAACAAAACAAAATCATCATATTTATGTCTTACAGCGTCCCCAAATCTGTTTGGCAAAAATTGAGGGATGAAGCCAATGCACTGAAACAACCCATCCAGTTTGTTCTACGCGGCTTGCCTTCCAACAGCTTTCAGGAACTAGCAAAAAAGGTTATGGAATACGAATGCCAGGTCTCTATAGACCCGCCGCTATTTGAACGTTATGGCGTCACTGCTGTGCCTGCATTTTTAATAAAAGAGAAAGAAATATTCGTCAAAAACAACAACGACAAACAGGATCACAACCACGCTTATGCCCTGGACAAAGGACAAAAACCAGGGCAAGAAACAATCTTCTTTGGCAACGTATCTCTCGCTTGCGTGGTAGAAAAAAGGGCAAAAACTACCACAAAAGGAGGGACACACCAAAAACCACCACAGCAGACATCTCCGGCAAACCAAAATCCAAAGGAAACAAGGTTATGATCCTACCACTTTTTTCCATTCTCCTGGCCAAGTGTCAAGGAAAATTCGTAAACCCGTTTACAGACATTTCGTGGACATGTTTGTTCCCAATTACGATTGGTGGCCAGAATGTCACCAAAAAGCATCTAGATTATGAAGATTATGGAGGACAAAATCCGCTCTGTACCTGTGGACTTCTGAAAGCGCATGTGGGTATTAAGGTTTCATTTTGGGAGCCTTTGCGTCTTATTGATGTCACGCGAACACCCTACTGTTTAGTAGGACTTGGCGGGGTTTCTGTCAGTACATCCACAGTAAAAAAGCATGGCACCGTCCATTACAAACAAGATACAACACGCTCAAGCTTTTATCAGATGCACTGGTACCTCTATCCCCTCATCTATTGGCTTGAACTCCTCACTGATTTTACTTGCGCCGATAAAGGTAAAGTTGATATTGGCTATATGTCTGAGTTCGATCCACTTTGGAACGATGATGAATGGAGTTTTTGGCAGCACCCTGAGGCAGGGCTGTATACATCGCGCCCTTTACAACTCGCCTGCGCAGCTGATTGCATAAAATCTTCAGTGAGTTTCCGCCCAACAAACACATTTCATTGGTGCGCTGGGTGTTTAGGATCACTTTACCCTTTTACGGGGGCTGTGGAACACCATGTTGGTGGGATTCAAGCTTCATCACTTTTAATGACACGTATGATTGCGAAGTTCCACAGTCTTGGCACCTCCAAATCCTATATCGCACTTGATAATTTTTGTGATGTTGAATATGGCAGAAGACTCCCTAAAACACTATACAAAACCCACCTCGTCTATCCAGTCAATGCACCTTGTCAACCTTTGGGTAAGAGTGATGCGCTTTGGGGAATTGGCAAAAGTTTTCCGTATAGGGGAGAGGACTTTGTCTATCTTCTTTGGAAGAAGAAAAAGTGCTGCATGGGTCCCAAACTCTGGGATACAGGCGTGGAGGGATGAAATGATTATAAACATGGCACTATTGTTTGTTTTTAGTATGGATGGGACTAATCAAGCAGGGACAGCCTTTGGAGACGCACAGCAGAGAAAACACGCCTTAACACCAAGAACCAAAGACACCCATGAGATCTTGTCAGAACCTCACAGTGAAACGCCAGACACAAAGCCACCAGAAGAGATTACATTCATGCAAACAAAACGCAAAGAGAAACAAACTGAAACCCTCCATGAGCTGGAAGGCGATAGGCTGATTGAACAGATGGTCACACAAGGAGAAACACTCGTTAATAATCCAGCAGGAACCCTGCATATCGGTATCAGATCACATAACAATACCGAGGAGATTGTGAACTGTATAGAACCAGTCAACAAAATAACCTATACCTATCCCACCTATGAACGCACTCTGAAACTTAACATATCCCATCAGGACAAAATCGAGAAAAAGCGCTGTGTACGAAAAATCAAACGCTGCACAAACGGATGGCTGTCATTCTGGGGCACATCCCATGATGACGATGATCCCAGCTGCGGTACATATCGATGGATTGAAAATGTTGAGACAAGAGATATAGACACCCATCAAGATTGCGAAAGAACACTAGGCTGGCGTTATTTCGATTGTAATATCGTAGAGACACAATCAGAAAGAACTGAATGCACGGGTGAATACTGGCAAATACACGATCCGTATAACCTTGTTGCACACGTCAAAAACAACGAATGTAGCGTCATAAAAACAGAAATCATCAGAGGAAGAGATACAGAGTATCACTACGGCAAAGGTTTTACCCGTGATCTTTGGCATCAACGCATTACCGTAATGTGCCCTAACCCTGCATCTAAACGTCCCAATCCTTGTTTAGATTTGCGCAAAAAAGGCTGCGAAGAAATCAGCAGCCACCCTGCAACGTATGGAGCCGATGGTCACTGCTCATCTTACGCTAAACGGTATCTCTGCCCAGCGCGTCAAGAATCCACTATCGATGCAGGACCAGGCGGCATTCATTGCATTGATGGCGGAAACCTTGTTAAAAAGTATGAAAAATACGACGACATGGCTGACGCACTCACCCAACTCAACATCCTTTCTGAAATGCAAAAAGAGACCAGAAATTGGAACAATGCCGAAGTCTTTAAAGGAACCTGTAACAAATGCAAAAAGAACATTCTTGAGAATGTGCTCTATGACTGCTGCAGCTCTTTAGACGGCTTTGCCATCAGCCTGTGTCTAACCAACTGTAATGCGGAAGAACGAGAGCTGGCCGTACGCAAAGCCGAAGGCAAATGTCACTACGTAGGCTCGATTCAAAACGAAATTATTGCCGGGTTTCACAGTTCAGATTCACAAGTCTATTGCTGCTTTGATTCAAAACTAATGGCCATTTTACAAAAAGAAGCCAGAAAACAGCTAGGTATCAGCTTTGGGACACCACATCAACCTGACTGTGGTGGTTTGTCCATTGAAGAGATTGGCAAACTTGATTTTTCAGCAATGGATCTATCCGAACTGTTTGATGACGTCATGACCAAAGCCAAAAAAGGCGCTGAAAGGGCTGACACAGCAAATCTTCAAACACGCATGCAAAGCAAACTCAGAACCTTGAACTACAAACCGAGAGAAAGGAGATCAGTATGATCTTTCTTATGAGTTTTGCCCATTTCTTTGACACCAAAGATCAGGGATGGCATTTTTACCACGACCACATGCTTTCAAGGAAAGCATCAAATCCTTTGGAAAAAATACCTAAAAACTTGAAAGAGCTCAAAGCACGGGCACAAGAACTGCTTGAAGCCGCCATATGGAACCCAACACTACAGAATATTGGACAATATCAACGCCTTCAAAAACATATCATGGAGAAAAGTGAACGATTTGCGTATTTGTGGGCCGAGAATCTTTTGCTGGAACCAGACTTGGATACCACCATTGATGCACCAACGTCCTATTACGGTATCTTGGCGCAAAAAGAAGCAACAACTCACCAAAAACAAAGAGATATTCAGAAAATCGCAGAAACTTGCGCTCTGGTTTTGCTGATCGATGATACGTACCTATCCAAAAAACTCCACGCAATTGTTACCAGTATGGGCAAAGAGTATAAGATCCCCTTGATCACTGTTGATGCGAGGTATGATCCGGAAAAACAAAAATTTCAGTGGAAAATCAAGCGGATTCCTGCCTTATTGATGATCGATCGATCAAACGGCTCTTCTTCTCTGATCACCTATAGCCTTCAAGCTCAAGACGAACTGGAAAAACGGGTGATCCATGTTCTTGTGAATTCGATGATGACAACAAAGGGGGGACCATTATGAAACGTATTACATCAATCCTCATATTTGCAATCTTTCTTGGCATGAGCATTGCCATCTACTATGCGCGATCATCCAAATTTTTTTGGTTGCCTCATCGCTCAAAACAAACACTGCGCATAGAAAACACACCCACGATCGTATCCAAAAAAGACTATGGTCTAACGTACGGCAAAAAGACCGCTCCCCACCATCTGATCAATTTCTTTGATATGGGGTGCACACACTGCAAGACCTTCTTTCGTACAACTTGGCCAATCATCCGCATGTGCTTTGTTGAAACAGGGAAATTACAAGTTACCTTCACCCCCTATCCAATTCATACCGAAACACTGATGTTTATGACGTGTACTGAAAAACTCATCGCCATTGAACAGCAAATTTTGTTTGAAATCCTAATGGAAACAGACACATCGGCAATGGCAACCATGGAACAGTCCATGGAAACTTTTCGAAAAAGTGTCGTGACACCAACTCCAAAGACAATTAAAGAGGCTTTATTTCTGACACGCCAACACGAATTTACAGAATTACCCATGCTCTTTTTGGACGGCAAACAACTATCCAATACAGAACAAGACCATATTATTAATTTTTTAGAGGAATCCTTAAAATGAATAAATTCGCAAAAAAATCACACTTGTCATTCTTGTTTTGTATCGTTTGCTACGCAAATCTAGCTGGCTGTCAATTACCAAAAGAACTGTTCCCTGAAACAACCAAATACAAAATAGAGCAACAACAAGCACAACAAACAACTATTCCCCCCTCTGACACACACAAACAACCGTTTAAAAAAGTCACACAAGAAGAACAGGATCGCGCAGAACGCGAAGAATACGACCGAAAGAAATGTAGAGAAGCTTTCGAGATGCTACGCGCCCTTTCATAATCCACTCAAAACCAAGGGAAAGGAAACTCTCATGATTCTGTTCATACTCATGACCGTAACAGCTACCAGTAGTGGTGTTATGAGTAGCACCACCAAAGCCAGTTATGTTCAGAGTCAAAAAGCACATCATGTTGTTTTGGGAAATACGGCTAAAAGATGGCCTAGTCAGAGAATAGCGATGGCAGGGATACAACTTCCCTCCATCAAATCTGATTGTAGCGGTATTGATATTTTTCAAGGTGCGATGAGCTTTGTTAATGCCGAAGAACTCATTGCTATGCTCAAAAACATTGGCAGTTCCGCTAAAGGTTTTGCATTTTACTTAGCGTTAGAAACAGTTTCTCCTCAAATTGCCTCTGGCCTTAAGCATTTATCCAAAGTGATGCAAGATATGAATGCACTCAACATTGGTTCTTGTGAAGCAGCAGCCGGACTTGTTGGCGCCGTTGTCCCCCGTCATTCAAAATTACATGAAAACACCTGTAAAATTATGGGCGGCAACAGCGGCCGTATCTCAGACTTTGTCGCCGGCAGAAAAGGTTGTAGCGAAGGCAGCACGGACCGCGCAAGTATCAACAACTCGACAACCAATGCCCTCAAAGATGTGCTGCAAGAAGCATGCAATGTGGCGTGGTACGTGATCAAACAGAATACTGCCTGGAATCAACAACTTCAAGAAACGTTGATGTCTGTCACAGGTACCGTTATTACACAGCCAGGACAACCCTTCAAAATTCTACCACCTTTGGCGCTCAAAGGAGAATTCTTTGATGCTTTTGCCACAGGAGGAACGGCTGAAGTCTACACCTGCAGCGGTGATACCCACAAATGTCTGACCGTTGGCACAACAAGAAGGAATTTTACCATGGATACAACCCACGCCGCAAAAATCAAAGAACTCATCGCCAGCATCGAGAACAAAATTTACACCAATGTGGCACTGGATGCAGAAGAAACAAGTCTTGTTGAACAAAGTCGTATACCGATTCTGAAAATCATCAACGTCATGTCAACGTATCACAAGGGTAAAGCGCCCATCAGCATTCAAATGTACGAAGATATCATCGCCCATGATTTATTAACCCAGCATATCAAACACATGGTCGGCATTATTCGGCAAATTGCCAGTAGCGTGCGCAGCACACAGATCAATGATGAACCACTTAAACAATACGCAGAACAACTTAAAGTTGTTGAGCAGAAATTACAAGAACGAGACACAGAGATCCACAGAAAATCGGATCAAATCTTACAGCTCATTCAAAAAATACAACTTTTAGAACAATCTATTTACGCGAATATGCGCGTCTTAGCACCGGGAGGATGAACTATGCCTGAAATCATTGCTTACGGCAGTGGAGAAATGCTCACGCAGATCTTTACGGCAATTTCTATGCTGATGAATGATCAAAGTGCTCATTTTTACAAACCACTTCTTCGAATGGGAGCTGTCGTAGGCGGCTTATGGGCCTTATCGAAAGCCTTTTGGGAATCGTCGATCAGCGGTCTGATCTTCCACTGGATGATCCCAATGGCGGCTTTTGTGGGAATTTGTTTAATCCCCTCGACTTCGGTCACCATCATCGATGTCTTAGCGGGTGGACCTCTTGGCGTAGCCAGAAAAGTAGACCATGTCCCCCTCGGCTTGGCCAGAGCCGCACAATCAATCAGTTTTATTGGCCACCTTGTCACAAAAGCTGTTGAAACAGCGTTTCATGCGCCTGACCATAGCCTGTATAACAAAACAGGGATGATCTTTGGTGCTGAAAACCTCCTTGAAATGAGTCGTTATGCTATTACGGATGAACATCTGGCAGACACCATGCGCGAATTCATTCACAATTGCGTCACCTACGATCTGACACTAGAACTTTATTCCATTAATGACCTCAAAACAGCGCCGAATATTTGGGAACTGATCAAGAACAACACATCAAACGTGAGAATGTTTTCGTTATGTACAAAACAATCAGCCTCTTCGGAACAGGATAAAAGAAAACGCTGTAAACTTGTCTCTTGTAAGGAAGGGACTGCAGAATTAACCACGCTTCTTAACGCTTATAAAGACAAACTGAAAGCAGATCATCTTCTCCAGCATCTCCCTGCTTTTTATCAACAACTAACAGGCATGGCACAAGATGCGAACGTGCTCATTGCACAACAGATGATGATGCACAGCCTCATTGACGCCGTAGAACGCAAATGTGAAGCAAATGGGATTGGCACTAATTTTGCGATTAGGCGTGCTTATCTGCAACAACGTAACACGTATGAAGTGGTTGGAGGACTCGCTGCTAAATCCCTTGTAATCCTCCGCAATATCCTAGAAGCCCTCATCTATGCAGCCTTTATCTTCATTATGCCATTTGCACTGATGCCAATGGGCTTTAAAGTGTTTATGAAGTGGCTGTGGCTCCTGATGTGGATTCAGCTCTGGCCGCCGTTCTACGCCATCCTGAATTCGGGGATTATGACAGTCACGAAGCATCAAGCCCTGCAGATTCCTGGCATTGAAAACGGTTTAACATTGCTGACCTCGACAGGTCTGCACAACTTAGCCTTGGATATGCAGACTTATGCAGCATACGCGTCACTCAGCATCCCATTCCTCTCCTATGCGCTTTTGCAAGGCGGAATCTCATCTATTGCGCAAGTTGCCGGCTCCATCACGGGCGTTGGACAGAGCGCAGGCAGTGCGGCCGCACATGATCTGACCACGGGTAATTACAACTATGGTAATGTTCAGCTCGAAAATCTTTCTTATGGCAACCAAACAATGCTCCAACACAATTTGGCACCATCACTGGCCACGGGGCACTACACAGAAAACACAGGTAATAGCAGGACAATTCATACTCCAAATAGCATGATTGTAGACGCCCCTGTATCCCAATTTGGAATCGATCTCAATGGTGCAGAAATGCTCAGTCAAGGCATGTCTCACAAGGCAAACGAAGAAACTTCATTTGCCGAGCAATCTCGTGAGTCTTCTGTTCTCTCACAGATGTCAAACACGCGCGCGCATGTAGATTATTTAAAACACACAGCCATTTCAAAAAGTTACGACAACAGCATTGTTGCAGGAACAAACAAGAGCATCTCTGAACTTTCTCAAGAAACCCTTAAAGCGGCAGAATCATTTGGTCAAAAATATGGCCTTGATACCAAAACAGCCGCTGAGTTTATTATAAATGCAGGAACAGGCCTGTCTTCCAAAATGGGTCCAACCGAAAAAGCAAAATTTGAAGCTTCACTGGGCGCCACCTTTTCAGGAAGATCGTCAGCCTCTAAGGATAAAATGTATGAAAACGCCAAAAATATTTACAACGAATCCAGTTTTAGTAAGTCTTTTCAATCCGTATCTCATGCGGCTAATAATGAACAGTTCAACGCCCATGATGAAAAAGGGGCAAGGTTATCACACGACATTGCTCAATCAGCAGAAGAATCCCATCAACATCAAAAACAGTTTGAGAAACACATTCAAAGATCGCAACATCTTTCTCAATTGGCTGAAGTAGCAACACAACAATCTACTCATATAAATCGTCGTTACAATCAAGAATTTGTCGATTATTTAGCGAATCAAAAAATGGTTAATGGGCAAATACGAGGAAGAATGGTAGCTCAACACATCTTGGTTCATAGCCCGCATGAACGTGATGCAGCCATCGGCCAATTCATGGACATGAAACAAAAATCATTACTCTCCCGCCATGATCTCACCACTAAAGAAGGTTTTGAGAACTCAAGCACAGAACTATTGCAAAAACCTATCACTATCCAATCTCCCGTTCAAACAACTGTAAAAGAAACTGTCCCTCAGGCAATCCAAGAAAAACTAGGCGCTACTGGCGCCCAACCTCTTAATCTGTGGAATTATAAACCAAAAGATTGGGCCGACATTGATCAAAAGCAGAATCAGCTGGAAAACACCTACAAAACAATGAACGATCAAATCACGACACACAACAACGATACAAAAGGCCAAAATCAAACTAAACACACCACTTTGGAAAGTAAGTTTCAAGATGAAAATAAACGCTCCACGATAGGTAGAGCTTTCTTCAATTCTTATGGCGTTAGTACCGTTGTTGACACTGTCTCTAGCGTCGCCAAATCATTCTCCAGAAAAGAAAATCCACCTCAAGACCATGTGTCGCAAGACTTTGAACAAAACATGAAATCAAACAATAAGGAGAAAAAATAATTATGCGCCTCTCACAACCAGTCACTCAAGGCGGACAAACATTTTTACACCGTATGCGCATGCTTGGACAAATTATACGATTGGCTTCCTTCTTTTCAACAATGGTCATGTTATTTACTTTTGGCGTTTTATGTTATCGCAGTTTTTCAGAAAAAAATGTTGATCAGTATATCTTGGCGTGGCATGTTCGATTCATTCAGTTCTTTTGGGGATCACAAGAAATTTTCAAACATTACCACGTATCATATTGGGTCGAAAGAACAGAGCAGCTTTTAAGTTGGGTTCACAAGACATTACGCGCACATCTCTACATTGCTATGATTGTGTGGCTTGTCATTTTTATCCTTATATTTTTGATTTGGAATCAACAAGGCATTCAAGCCCATAAAAAAAAGACCATTGCAGGATCATCAATTCAACCCCAAAAAACGGTGATCCGAATGATTGATCGAAAACAGAAAGCTTCACATCTTAAACTCATGGATCTACCTCTGATTAAAGACAGTGAAACGCAGCATGTGCTGATCACAGGAACAACAGGCAGTGGAAAAACAAACGCTTTTAAACACCTCATGAATCAAATCCGAGATCAAAAAGCTGTCATTTTAGATACCAATGGAGAATTTGTCAGTCGCTATTATGACCCTTCTCGTGATACCCTGATGAATCCTTTTAATAAACATTTTCCCGGTTGGGATTTATGGGGAGAATGCCAAACAAGTTACCACTATGATGAAATCGCCGAAAGCCTAGTACCACAAGCTGGAAACGATCCTTTTTGGTCACAATCTGCCCGCATTGTCCTTTCTGAAATTCTCAAAAATTTATGCATTCGAAACGAATGCGACATCAAAAAAATTATAAAAACAGCCAATATGATTCCCCTCAGCGAACTGCACGAACGTTTGATTAGAACAAAAGCAGCCGCACTCATCGATCCACAGTCAGAAAAAACAGCCACCAGTATTCGCATGAATTTAGCGTCTCATATAGCTTGCTTAGAACACTTACAAGAATTCCACGACAATCCTGTTTCAATACGGCAGTGGATCCAAGATGACAGTAGCAATGGATGGCTCTTTCTGGCCATGATGCCCGCACAACGCGCTACACTACGCCCTCTACTTTCCTGCTGGCTATCGATCGCTATAAAAAGTCTTATGGAATGCTGTCCCCATGAACAAAGACGACTGTGGTTTATGATCGATGAACTCCCTAGCTTACACCAGCTCACTGATTTACAACTGTGTTTGTCTGAAGGAAGAAAATATGGTGCTTGCATGGTTTTAGGTGTACAAAACATTCCCCAACTTGAGCAATTGTATAGCACGCAAGCAACCCAAAGCTTGGTAGACTTATGCTCCACCAAAATCCTTTTCCGGTGTGCTAGTTTTGCTATGGCACAAAAACTATCAAATCTTGTTGGCACCCAAGAACGTCAGGAAATCCAGGAGGGAATCTCTTACGGTGCTAACGATATGCGAGACGGCGTTTCTTTAAATGTTCAAACCAAAGAAAAACTGATTATTCCCCCACACGAATTCACCAATTTGCCCAATCTAACATCATATGTTCAACTGCCACACGGATATCCCATCACAAAAATCGATTGGAAATTTACGTGAAATTTCGCGAAAATTCTGATTGATTACAGAGACAACATTTGCAGATATTTATCAGCTTTGAGCACTTCGACTGATTTGGTTTTATACTCGTTTTTTAAGTGTCCAACGATTTGGAGTGCTCGCATTTCATATTTTTCATGTACCCCTATAAGAGCCTTGCTGGGAACAGTATCTGACATTTTGACTTCAATTGCATATTTGGCCTCTTTATCGCTCGCAATAACAAAATCTACCTCGAAACCATCTTTTGTCCTCAAATAGTAAAGCTTATTTTCTATTCCCAACTGATCCATCTGAGCGTGGATATCTTTTAAAAGGCTAACTGCGACAAAATTTTCGAGCTTGGCACCATCATCTCCGTCAACCAAACCACAATCATAAAAATAAATCTTTGGTTCTTTCAGTAGGCTTCTGGCGATATTTTTTGAGTAAGGGGTTATACGAAAAACGATATAAACCGCTTCAAGTATTTCGATATATCTTTTGATGGTTGCTGATGAAGTTCCGACGTCCCTTGCGATGGATTGATAAGAAACAGGTGAACCCACTCTTGTTCGCAAAAGATCAAAAACGAGTCGCATTGCCTTCAAGTTGTGCAAAGTATCGTATTCGAATATATCGGTACTGAGCAAACTGCTGACGTATTGCTGCCTCCATCGATCTGCATCTTGCTTTGATTCCTCTAAGAAGGGCTCTGGAAATCCTCCCCTTTCTAAAAAACGTTCTATCGTATATTGCTCTCCCGCTTGCGTCACTTCCGAAAGGGATAAAGGCAAAAGCCGATGCCGAAAATATCGTCCAGCCAGCGAGTCTCCAATATGGTCAAAGATATCAAGCCTAGCGCTTCCTGTAACCAGAATGGATTGATGTGCTTGCTTTGTATCAAAAACACCTTTGAGATAGTTTTTCCAATTGTCCATTTTATGAAGTTCATCGAAAATGAGCAAATCTGTCTTATCAATCCAATTCTGGTTTTTAATAATTTGCCTGTCTTGAATATTATCAAAGTTTAAGTAAAGACTGTTTGGATAATCTTTAGCAATTTCCTTGGCCAAGTGAGTTTTTCCAGATTGGCGAGGTCCGACAAGAAGTACAATCTTTTTTTTAAGATCTTTTTTGATCTGAACACTCTGTGGTCTGAACATACCTAAATAGAACCACCTTTTTCTACTATTTTGAATCACAGTTCAAAATAGTCAAGACTTTTTTGAAACACACTGCATAAAAGTCGGAAAAGATAGTCATCTTACTCTGCATCTAAACACTCTAAAAAATTGACAAAATATTAATTAAAAAATGATAATGAACCTTGTGGAATTCTTTTTATTCATATGGTTATTTTTACAACTTTCTCGTTGTTATTGTTTTCAACGTACGCGCGAACAGCTTCTGTATCCACAATAAAAAAAATTCCGTGTTGCAAGATGAATCAAAAAATTAAAACAGTAAAAAAGGACGCTCATGGTCAATCAGAAGAAGAGTCTCGTTCTTCATTGATGGACAAAGAAATACAAGTTGCAAATAACGTTTTTGCAGCACCACAGCGTGATGCCACAGTACAATTAAAAATTTCTGGTTTTTCTCAGTTTGATCTCGGTATGACGAGTCAAAGACAAACGAATGGTGATAAAACAGGCACGTCAAATACGCCTTATCTCCACATTGGCAACACCAACTTGAAGATGGAAGCATCTGTTAAAAAGGATAAAATGGTTACAGGATGGTTTTTACGCTTTAATCCTCAATTGAATAATGGATGTAGCTCTGTCGTAGATCGAAATGGTATTTTTTGGAAACACGATGATGTTGGCCAATTTGATGCCGGCAACATCAAAGGAGTCGATGAATGCTTATTTAAGTTCGCACAAGAATTAATTGGTGGAACCAACGGATGGGATGGTAGTCTGGAGACTTTATTTTGTCATCCTGACACCTCATTTCCTTGCGATGGGACAGATTTTGTAGGATCAACTCACACAGCCACAAAAATTTCTTACGTTACCCCTAAAATTGGAGATATGTTTACAATTGCTGCCACGTACACTCCAAACACCGCACATCGCGGCAATATAAAAATGAGCGGCTTAAATCAGATGGGTAACCGGGGAGCAGGTTCTAGCAATAATCCCAATGGATTTTCATATTTAACAGCAAAAGATGGCCAAGAATATAAACCTTTTGGTATCAACAATATTACGCTTGTTGCGCGCTTGGATAAAAATTCTAATGATTGGACTTTCGGCAGCGCTTTTGCTTATATTCACGATTCTGCGGAAGTATGGGCACAGAATAAAGATAAGATCAATGTTAAATATGCTTTGCGAAACACAAATGCTTTTGGTCTTTCAGGTTTGATTGGATATGGCAAGTTCAAGCTCGGTATTGAATATATGAACAATGGAAAATCACGCTTACCGATGGACGGTCAACTGTTCACAACAATGAATTATGCAGAAGTAGATCCAGAAAAAGACACGTCAGAAACAAACCAACCTTCCCCTATCCACAAAATTGAAAATGGTAATACAGGTCACGCAGGACACGTTATTACCACAACGGCACAATACAAATGGACAGAGAAACTCACCTGCGCCTGTGGATATCAATGGACATATCGCAAATTGAATAATGAAAGTCATACAACACGCCAGACTTTCACAAAAACCATAAACTATCTCTTTATGCCAGGATTGGAAGGATATATTGAAGGCGATTTGATTTTCTTAAAGCGTATGGATAAAGATAGAGAAAACAAAGACGCTTCAAACAAAGGGTTTGTACTTATTACCGGTGTACGCGTCAATATCTAGACACCTGTTTTGATGAATTGATTTATATGCCGATAAGTCTTGCATAATGAAAATCTAAAAGCACCTTTTATTTTGCTTGTTAAATGCCAATATAAGGACCTCAAGTGCGAAGTCATCCTGCCACCTATCTATTCTTGGAAATGATATCCCCAAAAGCTTGCAACCGTACACTATTATCAACTATGATTTTTTTAAAAATGAAAAATAATAATTCTCCCACGAGGCCTTGTGTTATGGCCTAAATTGCATTAAATTTTAATTAATAGCAAATCAAAAAGTGCATTAAGCTGCAAGTTTTTGATCTGCTACTTCCTTGTAATAATCCCTCAACCTCGCATTGGCTATCACCAAAATTTTCCTTGCTACAGCAACTAATACAACCATTGGCTTCTTCCCTTTCGCAATCAATCGATCATAGAAGACTGTTAAATCAGACTTTTTTTTCCGTACACCGATCATCGCTGATAATGTAAGTTTTTTTGTCGCCGTGTAGGTATGCAACAAAGGTGTTCTTGGCGATATCAATTCCAATGAAGTTGTTGTAGGATTGTTTTGTTGGGGACATCTCTAATTCTCCTTCTTATTGTAAACGAGCGTGGCTAGCTCAACCAACTATTCAAGTGTTAGAGGTTTTAAAAGGGACTGTCTCCGGATAATAACGAGTGTTACTCAAATTCATAACGAGCGTAATCCCTCCCCCCAACAAAGTCAGTAAAGCACATTTGCGTCTTACAATTCATACCGTCTGGTTGTTGGTCAGCGACTGCGCAGCCAGGAGCCTTTCATTGATGCGGATAACAGTGCAATGTCTCGTATTTATTTCCCCAAACAAATGGGGGATCAAAAGCCCCGCGCGCCCTTTGTTTGGGGAAATAAATACTTCTCGGTCTCGCCATGCAAAATTAGCCACGCATTGTACAATATTACCCACGCAAATCTTCATAGAACCCATAAAAACGGTAATTAAATAAGTTGCGACAAGCATGCAAAATTAGCCACGCATTGTACAATATTACCCACGCAAATCTTCATAGAACCCATAAAAACGGTAATTAAATAAGTTGCGACAAGAATGTACAACCGGGAACAACAACCGGCTGAGGTAGAGCAAAACAATCTATATCAACGTATGGCTCTTTATTGACAACCTGAAAAGCGAAGGGCGCTTTTGTGATTTCTTGAAAGTACACAAGGTTTTTTGCTAAACGCGTGTCTGCTTCTTTTGATTCCACCAGAATCCATGGTTTTTCATCTTTTGTAATCAAAAAATCGACTTCCTTTTGTTCTTTATCTCTAATGAAATAAAGACGAAACACACCATCACCACGATCTGTCCAATACTGCGCTGCTTTTAGCAAATGTGATGCCACAAAATTTTCAAATCTTTGACCCGTATCGGTCACTAAAGACCAATCCCATAGATATATTTTGGGCTCTTTAATTAGACTTCTTGGAATGTTATTCGACCATGGTGGTACGAAAAAACAATAATAGAGGTATTCTAAAGTGTTCATCCACCGCCCAATTGTTTGATGGGTCACTTGAATTTTTCGCCCAAGAGACGATCGATTAACAATGCCACCAACTTGATGTTTTAAAAATAAGGCTAACACCTCTAGGGATTTACGTTCTTGGATGTTCGTCAAATCGACCAAATCTTCATGAAATAATTGTTCATGTCTCAGCTGTCCCCATTGTTGGTGATATCTTTGATCCTGTCTTAAAAAAGGATCTGGATATCCTCCAAAAGTTTGTAAGTCTTCATACTGCTGACCAATATTTACGGGAGCATACAGTAAATCTGTTTGTTCTTCAGTATGTGCTAATTCTCCAACTGACAAAGGGTGAACGTGGTATAACAGGTAACGCCCCATCAAGCTATCATTGGCATGCCTATAAACATCCAAGCGTGCACTGCCAGTCACAATAATTTGTAATTGACGTTTGTATAGATCGTAAAAACCTTTGATGAAATTCTTCCAGTCTTTATGTTTATGCAGTTCATCAAAAACAATCAATGGTTTCTGATTACGCGCCTTATTCAAAGTGATCATACTTTCTATAAAGCGTGTACCCTGTAAAATAGCAGCCCGATCTTCTGTGACATCCCAATTAAGATAAACAGACTCAACCGTTTTTTCTTGTAATTGCTGAGCAATTGTTGTTTTTCCCACCTGCCTCGGTCCTGTCAGAAATAACATTTGCATGTCAGGATGCTTTTGTACAAGCGAGGTGTAAATTCTTTTCATTTTTTCAGCAGGGAAGAATAGACTAATTGATGATACATGAATAATTAGTCGTGACGCAATGATTGCACATCATCAATTGGTCTGCAAAATTATGAAAAACCACCGTTATGTGAGTTGTTTTTTATAATACTTCTATTTCAAAGTGTACCATTCAATGTCATACTTTAATCGTAGGGAGGATCCTGTGCGTATTTACAAAACAAAGTCATTCTTTCATTGGTCGAGCAAACATGAAGTTGAGGACATTCATCTTGTGAAAGCCATTGAAGAAATCAAAGTTGGCATAAATGTTGTTGATCTTGGTGGATATCTATACAAAAAACGCATAGCCACAAAAGGTCGTGGCAAAAGTGGAAGTGTCAGAACGATTCTGGCGTACAAGCGTGAAGAGATTGTATTTTTCTTGCATGGTTATGAAAAAGGAGAAAAAGATAATATTGTTGACCTTGAAAAAAACGCACTTAAAAAATTAGCAAAAGTCTTGCTGACGTTAACGAAAACACAAATTCAAAAAGCCGTTATTAACGGAGAAATCAAGGAGGTAAACTATGTCCAAGAAAAGTAGAATTTTAGATACTGTTCTTGAAACAGCAAAAGGACTACATGATATTGGTATTATTGACGGCATTACAATGCGGGAGTTTGAAGCCTTTACGTTTAAGCCGGTTCCACAATTTTCAGCGCAGGATATCAAGGGTATAAGGCTACGCGCAAAAGTGAGCCAGCCAGTACTTGCGCAACTGATGAATGTCAGTCCTTCTACTGTGAAAAAATGGGAAACTGGAGAGAATCATCCAGAAGGTCCAGCGTTAAGATTGCTTGATCTTATTCAGGACAATGGAATCAATATATTTCAATGAAATCTTGTTTCCACCTTTTTCCATAGAGAGATGTAGCAAGAACATTAGGTGTAACAACAGCAACCCTTTACAAGCACGTGAATGCAAATGGAACTCTCAAGGCAGCGGGACAGAAAATTTTAAACGAAAAGCTATGATCAAAACCTTTTATCTTTCGTCTGTTCATAAAGTCTTTACAGCAGATGTGATAAACTGATGATGAGTAAGAAAGATATACAAAAAATATGCGTATTCCTATAGGTATTAGTAATTTTAAAGAATTAATAAAAGATGTCTCTTCAACGGGAGAACATTATTTTTATTGTGATAAAACGTTAATGATCAAAGATATTATTGACGAGGGACCAAAAGTTCTTTTGTTTACCAGACCACGGCGATTTGGTAAAACATTAAACATGTCCATGTTGTCTTATTTTTTTGGTAGCAAAGAACCATTATTTGATGGACTTGAAATTTCTAAAAATCAACACATCATGGATACGTATCATGGCCAATATCCTGTGATATGTATTTCATTTAGAGGATTAAAACATATAGATTATAAAGACATGCTGGCAGCAGTCACTCGCATCATTCGTACCGCTTTTGAACAACACAGAGCCGCATTTACAGACGATGATTCACAATATGCTGTTTATTTTGATTCTGAAAAAACCATGTCTATGGACCAATTGTGCAGTTCTCTACTTGTTTTGTCAGAAAAATTGGAAGCCCATTATAAACAGCGCGCCCTTATTTTAATCGATGAATACGATGCGCCTATTCAAACAGGATACATCAATGGCTACTACGAAGAAATCGTGGCTCTGATGCGCAATTTATTTGAAACAGGGCTGAAAGATAATAACAGTTTATATAAGGGAATCTTTACAGGTATTACGCGCATCGCCCAAGCGAATCTGTTTTCAGGACTTAATCATTTTCAGATGTATGATATAGATTCTGAACAGTATAGTCAGTATTTCGGATTCACAGAAGATGAAGTGCAATCTGTGATTCCAGAACATTACCAAGAAGCCAAGAAATGGTATAATGGCTATACTTTTGGAAAAACCACTGTCTACAATCCGTGGTCTATTTTAAATTTCATCCACAGTAATTTTCATTACAAAGCTTATTGGATCAACACAGCAGAAAATGCACTGATTCAAAAAAGTCTGACAGCTGATAAATTGGAAGAAGTAAAGCAGTTGCTTGACAGCCAATCGATTTTATTAAAAATAGATAATAATTTAATCTTAAAGAATTTAAAAAAAAATAAAAATGCATTTTTTAATTTGCTCTATACATCTGGCTATTTAACAGCAAATGGAGGTTGCAGCGCAGAATATAACGAAAAACATGTGCGCATTCCAAATCGTGAGGTACGTGAGTTTTTTGAAGATGTTGTGCTGAAATGGTTTTCGGGACATGGTGAAGGTGATTTCTTCCAAGATTTTCTAGATGCCCTCTTAGATGGCGATATCGATGGCGTACAGAGCGTATTATCTCGGATTGTAAAAGAGGCCTTTAGTTTTCAAGATGGCACCAAGAAGCAACATGAGTCGTTTTATCATGGTATCCTGCTTGGTATTACCTTGAGTTTAAAAAAACGGTACAACGTTAAATCTAACCGTGAATCTGGTTATGGGCTTTTTGATATCGCACTGTTTCCCAAGGATCCACAAAAAGATCCCGGTGTTATTATTGAAATTAAAACAAAAGGTTCGGTAGATAAGGCAATTGAGCAGATTCAGCGCAAAGAATATTCAACAGATCTTCATGAGCGCGGTTGTAACATTATTTATTTATACGGGATAAAATTCGATGGCCAAAAGGTAACCACAAAACTGGTGACTGAAAAACCAAAAACATGACAGCAAAGTAAGCGCAGATAAATCAACGGGATAATTTACGTAAGAAAAACGCATCACACATGTTTATTTACACCCACAAGGTAACCGACCGTTAAGTAAGTGGTTTTTGAGATGATTTACAAACCGAAAAAAGTATCTGAAACTGTAAACGTGATTTAGAAAAATGAAGTCTTCCCATGAAACAATATTTCACAATTATATTTTTATTGATTTGATAAAAATATAATGCTGGGGGGGGGGGGGGGGGGGGGGGGGGGGGGGGGGGGGGGGGGGGGGGGGGG
>ERZ1292633.1780-Hain-H41-02um-R1-1780-length-22819-cov-22_pt1 | contig 22819 bp, 23 predicted proteins | sample MGYA00564406_ERZ1292633 | MGnify/ENA primary metagenome ERZ1292633 (study PRJEB36523, sample SAMEA6512639) | groundwater metagenome | collected 2019-01-08 | study: AquaDiva: Metagenomics assemblies of 32 groundwater samples
AATAGATACACAACGTTTTTAAATTAACCCCAGCTGGTTGGTTTAAATGGTAAGCGAATCAATGCAGGAATTAAGAGACAAGTGTAGTAAGAATTATTATGATCCTTATGTGAAGAAGCTTCATTACACTTTATTATATTTTACTCAATTTTTACTAAAGACAAATATTACTCCAAACCAGATAACTGTCTTCTGGCTTTTTCTTCAATTAGGTGCATCTCTGCTAATGATTTATGGAACTTATTGGCTTAATGTTTTAGGTATAGTTCTATATACTATTGCTGGTTTCTTAGACGCCATTGATGGTCAGATTGCCAGAATCAAGAAAAAATCTACCTATAAAGGTATATTTTTAGAATGGTTGGGGGTTTGTTTTGGTAGCCCTGTTTTGTTTATTTGTTTTTCGATTGGTGTTTCGGTTGCTTATAACAATTTAATTTATATTGTTTTTGGGGTTATCTCTGCTTTAGCTCTTTTGCTTAGTAAATTGATAGTCATAAACCCAGACGATTACAAACCCGAGTTCCGAGAGAAACTTCTTTCTTTAAAAAATAATTTATCTATGAGAAATAAGAACAAAAGATTTGCGTGGGTTTATTTGTTAACCCGAAGAAGCAATCCTTTTAATCTTTTATTTATTGGAATAATCCTCGGTTTTCCTAGAGAAACGCTAATTTTGTATACAGCATTATACGTTTTAGAATTGTTCAGGAGATTATTTACCCAGCTAAGAACGTTATATAAGTTAGACAAAGAATTATTGAAAGAAGAGCGGAAAAGAGAACTAAACTTATAAACAATAATTATAATTAATTTTAAAATATTTATAATTTTTTCAATAGCTCTAAACCTTCTTTAGTAATCGTAATTTCAATATAAGGCCTTTTATTTTGATTATGTTTTTCATATTTTTCTTTTTTAATAGCATTAAACAGAAGTAAATCACCAATATGATTTCTTACACTCTGCCAATTGGTACCCGTTTTTCGTTCTAAATCGCCAAGAGAATGAGGTTTACCATCTTTCAATGTTTCTAAAATAACTTTTCTTACTTCTTTAAACGTTCTTTTATACATACCACAATAATGTAGAAATATTTATATAGAAGTATTCCACAATATTGTGGTTAAATAAGGCATGAAACTAAACCTCGGTTGCGGAAAAGAAGTTTTTGAAGGGTGGGTCAATATCGACATCAACCCTTTAGATGAAAAAATTATAAAAGTAGATATAACAAAATCCCCTTTGCCTTTTAAAGATAACCAATTTGAATATGTTAGAATGAGGCACGTATTAGAACATTTATCGATAAAAGACCAACTCAACCTTTTTGATGAATTATATAGAATAACCGAGCCCAGGGGGAGAATATGGCTTTCTGTTCCCCACGAATCTGACTGGTGTAGAAGTATTGACCATCATAGGGGATACACCTACTTGGCTTTCAGGAACTTAGATCGATTTTGGCTTCAAAAGAAGAAACGATTTCAAGTAGTAATGGAAACAGACAAACCGACTTTTTTTGGAAGATTTTTTTTACATAAAAAGATTAGATATTATGCTTCGTATATTTTTAGCAAAGTAATCAAAGATATTATTGTTGAGCTGGAAATTATAAAATAAGTACAAACACAGATATTGCAGAAAAGATAATAAAAGTCTCTAAAATCATAAGTTTTTTAAGCAGTTTTAGGCAAATTTTAAGCGTGAAAAGATCTTATTTAAACCTATTAAAATATTTTGTTGTTAAAGAACCCAAAACGCCTTTTCAATTAATCCATTTTGTTACTTCTAGATGCAATGCTAAATGCAAACATTGTTTTTTTTGGAGCAAGCTCAATGCTCAAGATGAATTATCTCTGGAAGAAATTGATAAACTCAGCAAAACTCTTTCTGATTTAATAATATTAAATATTAGCGGCGGCGAGCCTTTTATCCGCCAAGATTTTGCTGAAATCATTAAAATTTATTACCGAAACACTTCTGTAAAAACAGTGGCAATTCCTACCAATGGCCTTCTTACCGAAAAAATAAAAAAAGATTGTTTAAATATTTTAGAAAATTGTCCGGGCTTAGAATTAAATGTAGTTTTATCGCTGGATGGTCCGGAAGAAACCCATGATGAAATTAGGCAAGTAAAAAATTGTTTTAAATTAGCTATCAAAACTTTTTATGAGCTCAAAGAGCTTCAAAAAAACCACCCCTTATTACAGCTTTCCATAATTTCAACTTTGACTTCATTGAATCAAGAAAAATTGGGCGAACTGCACGATTATGTGAATACTCAATTAAAACCGGATGTATTTGGTTTAAATCTAATTCGAGGCGAAGCCCGGAAAATGGATTTGTTTGGCGTCGATTTAAATCACTATCAAAAATTTTTCTCTTTACAGTCGCAGTCGAGAAAGAAAGGAGTTAAATCTTATGTTCGGGATTACTTAAACAAGCTTAGAACGGGCACGATTATAAACACAGTAGAAAATAAAAAATTCATCTTGCCCTGTAGAGCAGGAACTCTGATGGCTGTTATGTATGAAAATGGGGACATCTATCCCTGCGAATTATTAAACCGACAATTGATTGGGAATATTAGAGATTACGATTACGATTTTAAAAAATTATGGTCTTCAGATAAAGCAAAAAATACATATAAACTGATCAACAACACCAAATGTTATTGTACCCATGAATGTTTTTTGCGGTTTAACCTTCTTTATAATCCTAAATTTGTTGCTAAACATTTTTTTAAGAATCTATTCGGCCGGTCAGAAATAACTAATTCATTATCATTAACAAGCGAGGGATGCGGAAAAGACAGTTGCGAATCAATGATTAATATTGGCAAGATTAGGGGAGTAAGGTGTAAACAAGATCCCAAGGAAGAGAAAGGAGAGCAAAAATAACTATGGCTGGCGCAATTGTTAAAGGAACGATTTATTTGATGGTTTCGGTTTTTGTATTTTTTCTAGCTAATTATGTTCTTCATATTGCTATTGGGCGTTTTCTTGGTCCAGAAATGTATGGGGTGTTTGGAGTTTTAATGTCTTTATATTTAATCAGCGATGCTTTTTTTGGAACCGGTTTGCCAAAAGCAGTTTCTAAATTTATGTCTGAACATGAGGACAAAAAAAAATATATTTATAAAGTTTCATTAAGATTGCAATTAATTTTAACAGTTATATTTTCTTCATTTTTTATTGTATTTGCAAAACAGATTGCTCTCATTTTAAATGATGAATCTTTAACTAATTATATCGTCTTTATTGGTGTTATGATGATCTCGCTTTCTTTACTATCATTATATTCCTGCGGATTTTTTAATGGATTAAGAAAATTTAAACAACAAGCTTTAATTAGGATTGTACATGTTTCTTTGAGAACAATTTTAGCTTTATTATTTTTATATTTGGGCTTTAGGTTATTTGGTGTTTTAACTGCTTTTTTAATCTCCCAAGTTGTCGCTTTAATTTACTGTGTATTTTATTTTAAATCAAAATTATCTTCTAAAGAAGAACCTTTGAATTCAGAAGAAAAAAAAACCATTGGTGCCAAGAAGATATTTATGTTTTCCTTACCGATAGTTGCTGCTTCTTTAACTTTCACTTTAGTTAGAAATATAAATATTTTATTTATAAAATCTTTTTTAGTTGACAATTATTTAGTCGGATTATTTACTGCAGCAGCAACGCTTTCTAATCTTCCCTTCCTGGTATTTGCTCCAGTTTCTTTAACTTTATTGCCTTCCATTTCAAAAGCAGCCAGTACCAATAATATGGAACTAATAAAGAAATACATTTCCCAGTCGACCAGATACATATTAATTCTGCTTTTGCCAATTATCGCAATAACCATGACTACTTCTAAAGAAGTATTGCGGCTGTTATATTCCGCAGATTATGTTGCTGGTGCTGATGTGTTGAGCATCCTTTTAGTCAGTTCTACTTTTTTAACTATTTCCTCTGCATTATCTTCTGTAATAACTGGAATGGGAAAACCAAGATTTGAATTATATTACAGTATTTTATTTCTTTCCCTGCTATCTATCTTAAACTTTTTCTTAATCCCTAAGTTTGAACTTATTGGCGCTGCTTATGCTTTTCTAATAACTGCTTTTATAGTTCTTCTAATGGTCGGAATATACATATATTATAAATTTAAAACTTTATTAAACTTTATTTCTTTCCTACGAATAATGTTTTGTTCAATTATAATTTATACCTTAGCTTATTTATGGCCAATTGGAGGTTTTTTATTATTGTTAAAATATTCCTTGTTGTTTTTATTGTATTTATTCCTATTATATGTTTTTGGAGAAATTAAAGAAGAAGATTGGTCTTTAGTTAGGCAGTTGATTAAGATAAAATGAAGTATGTTGGTTTTATGTATGCATATTTAAGTTATTAATGTATTTTTTGTTTAATCAAAAAGAACGTATTTCCTTCTCCCGGGAAGTTTTTTTCAAGGAATCTTTCGTAAGTTAAAATAAATTTGTTGTTATATTTTTTAGCAATTTCGTCGGAAAGATGGTTATAAGTTTCAATTTTTAACAATTTATAATTAGGAAAAATTAATTGCGGCTTAAAGCCGTTCTTAGCATTTATGTCGGTTATTCTTTTTATTTCTTTAGGTAGGATCATTTTTTTGATTAACCCTTCTTTAAAAAGTATTTTGTTAATTTCTGTGCAAATTTTTTTATTGTTAATTTTTGGACTAGCGAAAGTGTAATACAAATATTCAAGTATATTCTCTAAGCCAATTTTTCTAAAAACTTTAGTTAAAGTGTGTTTTGGACAGAGGAATATTTTTAAAAAAGAAGAATGTAATTTAAGAAATAAATTACTATTAAATCTTTCATTAGGCTCATGAGCAATAAATACTAACCCTTTTGGGTTGAGAACCCTATCAACTTCCTTTAGAAAAGCATCAGCGTCTTTAATATGGTGAAGCGTGGAATTAATAGTGATTATATCGAACGAATTCTGTTTTAAAGGCAACTGGAGGGGAGATTGGGCATCTATTTTTATAAATTTAAACTTACAAAGAAAATTTTTCTTTTTAAGATGCTCTTCTGCAACTTTTAAAATCTTATTAGATATATCTGAACAAAAGAAAGTATCGGTTTTCTTTAATAAATCTCCGATTGTTAATGGTACAAAACCGGTCCCGGTTCCCAAATCAAGAATTTTTAACGGTTTTTGTGTGAGAAGAAATTGTTTTCCTAATCGCCTCCATCTGGTTGGAAGTCTTTTAAAAATTTCTGGGTGGGAATGGTCGTACTTTTCTCCTATTAAATCGTGATATAATTCGTTTACTCTTTGTACTAAGATGTCGGGATAGTCCATTGTGTTATTAGTTTAGTTCTTCTTTATAAGATTTATTAATTTATTTAATAACTCATCTCGGTTCGCAAAATTTAAATAAACGCCGCGATTTTAAGCAGCAATGAACAAATATGCGGAAGATAATCGGAGGATTAAGAAAGGAGTTAAAGTCTTGGCTGAGGAAGGTCTTCTTGTTTTTCTGGTGAAGAGCTTTAAATATTTTAAACGCTTTTTATTAAGGTTATTGTCACCAATTATTATCCCCTTAAAACTAAAAAATAAGTTTTTTTTCCAGAATCAAGTATTTAATTATTTTTACCATAAGAACAATCTTACTTGGACGAATGAAAGGGCTGTTGAAATTCCGATTGTAATGGGTTATTTAAACAATTTTAAAGCTGGAAGAATTTTGGAAGTAGGAGCCGTACTGCCACAATATTTTCCAATGAAGTGGGATGTACTTGATAAATTTGAAAAAGGGAAAGGCATAATTAATGAAGACGTTGTTAATTTTAAGCCCAAAAATAAATATGATTTAATCATAAGCATTTCCACTCTTGAGCACGTAGGCTTTGACGACGATATTAAAGAACCAGAAAAGATACTAAAAGCGTTAAAAAATCTTATTGTTAACGGTCTTAATAAGAATGGGAAGATGATTGTCACATTGCCTTTAGGGTATAACCATGCCATGGACAGTCTTTTATTTTCTGGAAAACTTAATTTTGATCGAATTTTCTTTATGAAAAGGGTTTCGAGAAATAACCAGTGGAAAGAAATCGATATCGAAAACGCCAAAGGAGCACGATATGGGAAACCTTATCTTGCTGCAAATGTTCTGGCTATAGGAATTTTAGAGAAAAAATAAAAAGAGCGAATATTCATTACTTATTTTTCTAGTTCTTTATCAGAATTTAATATTTTATCAGCTTCGATTAAAATAGCAACTTGCGTGTAAAGCCTTCTTATAAAATCAACTATAAACAGGATAAGATAAATGCAAAGAGTCAACTTTAACAACCCTAATAAAGCTCCAAAAAAAATTACATTAAATAAATGTTCTACTCTAAACCATTCATACGATTTAGAAATAAAGTTTTTTTCATCGCTTTTTAATCGGCTGTAACTAAGTTTGTTTAACTTTGGTTCGATGACGGTTTTTAAGACAAATTTGTCTTTTTCATATTTTAAATTGTAAATGCTAGGATTAAAAACAACCAACCGATTATAAACATAGAAGATACAAATTGCGATTCCTATCCAAAAAATATCTTTAGAGATTGCCAAAACAAGTAAGAAAAGGGGGTTAGCAACATTATGGAATATTTGGTCAATATAAAGCCCCAAGATGCTATTTTTTCCATGGAATCTATCCATCTGTCCATCTACAGCATCGAGGATGCTGGCGCAGAATTGGAAGAGAAAGACCCCCCCAATTACATAAAAGTAGCTCCCCTGAACGATTAAGTAGCAAGCAAATAACTGCAGAAAAAACCAAAGAAACATAACTTGAATAGAAGAAAAATTAATATAAAGAAAAAGTTTTGTAAAGTAAACAGCAACTATACTGTAAACCTTATCTGCCCCAACATAAGTTCCTTTTTTTAAACATAATTCTTTTAATTCTACAATAGAGGGATTTGCTTTTTTCATTCTTTCCTAAGAGAAAAAATTCTTTTTAAATATTATCAAACAATAATTTTATTCAACTTTTAGTTAAGTATATTATGATTATCCAAACGCATTTGTTCTCTAAAACCAAGATTATTTAATAAAGATAATAATCGTGCTGCCCTAATAAAATAATTTTTTTAAGTACGGGCCGTTTATGAGGTTTTTATTCTCCCGGGTATTTTTTTCAAATAACTAAAAAACCTTTTTGGTGGCGGAACATAATTTGTTAATCTGACATATTTTGAAAAAGATAATAAAGCCGGGTTTTTTTTGAATAAGTCCATTTCAGAAAACATTTTTATTATGGTTCTTGGTAATTTACTATCAACTAAATAATAAAGAGAAAGATAATAATAATCTTCATTACCTTTAGTAGCACTTAACTTTGAACGCCAGTTTGTAATTACTTTATGTTTTTTATTTTCCACATCTTCCAAACTTATAAACCCTTCTTCCAATGCTCTTTCAGTTAATCTTGTTTTAGGAAGAAACGTTAACGAAAATATACTTAATCTAAATGGTCTTTTTAATGACAATAATAAATTTAAAGTTTGCGTTTTATCCTCTTCAGTTTCAAATGGACAGTCTACAATCAGGTCATATATTTGTTTTATTTTATACTTTTTTAACAGTTTAGATGTTTTTATTATTTGTTCATTAGTGTAATAAGCTCGATTATAAACTTCTTTTCTAACTCGTTCAGAGCCGGTTTGAATACCCAAGTGTAAGGTTTTCCCCCCAGCATTCTTAACCAGAGCTATTCTTTGTTCATCGCAATGGTTAAATGTAGTTACAGCAGTAAAAGGTAACCCTATTTTCTGTTTATATTTTTCACTAAATTCTTTCAACCAATTGAGATCGCATAAAAAATCGTCATCAACAAAATAAATTTTGTTTAAATTGCTGTTTCTTTTCTTTTCAATTTTCAATTCTTCTATTACACTATCAACATTTCTTTTTCTTAACCAACGGCCCCCTTTATTATCATATATTTTATGAAAGAAACTATTTGTACAATAACTGCAACTGAAGGGACAACCTCTAGAAGTCATAGTAAACCAGGTATTTGAATAAATATTTTTAGACTTATCTTCAAATGAATCATTATCAATATATGTTGTTTGGTTTAATTGTGGAATAGGCAACTCATTTAAATTTACCAGTTCTTTTCCTAAATTATTTTTAATAATATTCCCTTTATCATTTATCCACAACCCTTTTATGTCATTTATTTCTTTTTTATTATTTATTTTATTTAATAATTCTAAAATTGTATTTTCGCCTTCACCTATACAAAGGTAATCTACTTCATTAATATACTGTTCTGGGTTAGTTGTCGGTGCTACACCGCCAACAATTATTTTAAAATTAAACTTCTTTAATCTCTTTATGGTATTTATAGTTATATCACTTAAAGAAGAAGATAATAAGCTAATTCCAACTAAGTCAGGGTTAAATTCTTTAATTTTTTCTTCTAATAATTTATATTCCTGCTCTGTTGGTTCTTTCATGCTATTAGTATATGATTCTTTAAAAAATATAACATTCACACTATATCCTTTTTTTTCAAGTAAAGAAGACAACACTTTAGCGGAAAAAGAATGATAATTATACATTATTATTAAGCAAATATTTTTTATCATTTTTTGTCACAAATTTTATCTTTTTAGGGATCCTGTTTTGTAAGCTTGCGTCTTTTCAATCCTTTTTTAGTCAGTTTTATGTTGGTTTCAAGCCCCTCGCGGGTTGTTTTCATTGTACTTATTCGGCGTTTATTTACTAAAAATTACTGGTATATAAATATTGTTAAATTACGGGCTCGCTTTTTGTTTAATTAAGGAGTAATCTTTAAGCGCCATATTTTTTCACGAAGTTTTTATTCCCTTATTTATTCTTTTTAAATAATAAAACAGTTTCTTGGGCGGGGGGATGTAGTTTGTTAATCTAACATACCTTGAAAAAGACAATAGCTTCGGCTTTTCCTTAAACAAACCAATTCCAGAAACGGCTTTTATTACAGTTCTTGGCAATACACTATCTACTAAATAATATAGTGAAAGATAATAATAGTTTTTATCATCACTAATAGCGCTTAACTTTGAACGCCAGTTTGTAATCACTTTATGTTTTTTATTTTCCACATCTTCCAAACTTATAAACCCTTCTTCCAATGCTCTTTCAGTTAATCTTGTTTTAGGAAGAAACGTTAACGAAAATATACTTAATCTAAATGGTCTTTTTAATGACAATAATAAATTTAAAGTTTGCGTTTTATCCTCTTCAGTTTCAAATGGACAGTCTACAATCAGGTCATATATTTGTTTTATTTTATACTTTTTTAACAGTTTAGATGTTTTTATTATTTGTTCATTAGTGTAATGGGCTCGATTATAGACTTCTTTTCTAACTCTTTCGGAGCCGGTTTGAATACCTAATTTTAAAGTTTTTCCTCCGGCGTTTTTAAAAAGGATTATTCTTTCTTCATCGCAATGGTTAAATGTAGTTAAAGCAATAAATGGTAACCCTATCTTCTGTTTATATTTTTCACTAAATTCCCTAAACCATTTTAGGTCGTATAATAAATCATCATCATGGAAATCAATTATTTTTAAATTACTGTCCCTCTTTTTTTCAAGTTCTAATTCTTCTATTACACTATCAACATTTCTTTTTCTTAACCAATAACCTCCTTTATTATCATAGATCTTATGAAAAAAACTATTTGTACAGTAACTGCAACTGAATGGGCATCCCCGAGAAGTCATTGTTGAATAATAACTCATTGAGTAAATATTTTTAGACCTATCTTCAACCGAATTGTTGTTAATATATGTGGGTTGGTTTAATTGAGGAATAGGCAACTCATTTAAATTTACCAGTTCTTTTTCCAAATTATTTTTAATAATATTTCCTTCTTCGTTTATCCACAACCCTTTTATGTCTTTTATTTTTTTATTATTGTTTATTTTGTCTAATAATTCCAGAAGAGTGTTTTCACCTTCACCTATACAAAGATAATCTACTTTATCGATATACTCTTCTGGATTAATTGTCGGTGCTACGCCGCCAACTATTATTTTAAAATTAAACTTCTTTAATCTCTTTATGGTGTTTACACAAATTTCACTTAATGAAGAAGACAATAAGCTAACCCCGACTAAATCCGGATTAAATTCTTTAATTTTTTCTTCCAATAAACCATATTCTTGTTCTGTGGGTTCTTTGATATTGTTATCAAATATTTCTTTAAAAAAGATAACCTTTACGTGGTATCCTTTTTTTTCAAGTAAAGAAGACAACACTTTAGCGGAAAAAGAATGATAATTATACATTATTATTAAGCAAATATTTTTTATCATTTTGTACATACCAAATTAGTGTTACTTGTAATATTTTTTCCTTCAGGGATATATCTATTTATATTATTATAATCAAATAATTCTACTTTCCCGTTATCAAAAAGATTATAAATTGTTTTAAAACCAACTTCTTCGATAATACGGATTAATTCTGTTGGATCTTCAAAGTAAAAAGGAGCATATTCCGTAATCAAGACGACCTGGTTTTTCTTAATCGTATCATTCATCCCTCTTAAGGCTTTTATTTCTCCACCTTCAATATCCATCTTTATTAAATTTGGTTTAATGTTTAGGTCGTCTAATCTGATTGTATCAACTTCAATAGACTGGGTCAGCTTAATGCTGGTTGAATTAATAAGAGAATTTCTACCTGTTTTATCAACATAAAATATATGTTTATCAGCACTATTAGAAACAGCTTTATTAATTAAAATTACATTTTTATAACCGTTCACATTAATATTTTTTTTAAGTAGTTCAAATATTTCTGGACAAGGTTCAAAAGCATAAACTTTTCCTTTTTCTCCAACCAATTTAGCAAGAGTTAAGGTATGGTAACCAATATGTGCACCGATATCCACAACAGTATCCCCTTCTTTAACATAGTTTTTGAATGATTCTGTAATTTCTGATTCAAAATAACCTCTTGTAGACAGTCGCATAGAGTCCGGTTTGTCTAAATAAATTTTATGCCCATCAATTTCTACGTGGTTCGTTTTTATTTTTTTAATAATAAATTGGTTTAGTTTTCTAATAAAAAGAGGGCGAATATTATGTTTATTAAGATACTCATGTCCATATTTATATAGTTTAATTATTTTATTGCTCATTCTTTTAGGTTTTCTTTTTTATTTTATATAATCTTTTCTATTTCCTTATCATATCTGCTAAAAATCCAAAAACTATGGTTTGCAATCCAAAAACCAGTAAAATCAGCATCAAGAACAGAAGGCCAGGGTGCCCTTTAATTCCAACGGTAAAATGAAGATAGACAAAATATAGCCCAATAACCATTCCAACAGATAAGATAGACAAACCAATCTTACCAAAAAAATTTAATGGTTCATAATCTCGATAAATCCTTAAAATGTTTATCCAGGCTTTAAGGGCATATTGGAGTGGGTTACGAAACAATCTGCTGGCTCTAGTCTTTCTAGCAATAATGGGGATTTCAGTAATTTTAAACCCTTGCTTTGCTGCTTTAATAATTTGTTCTTGAGTATAAGTAAAACTATTTATATAATGGATTTCTTCTGCAATTTCTCTGGTAAAAGCCCTAAATCCGGTCGTAGAATCGCTAATCCTTACTTTAATTAACGAGCTTAAGACGTGAGCGAAAGCAATATTTCCCAATTTTTTAATTAAAGGCATTCTTTTTATTCCGCATTTAAATCTACTCCCCAGAACTAAGTCGTATCCTTCTTCAACTTTTTTAATTAACTCAGGAATGTGTTTAGAATGGTACTGCCCGTCTGCATCGGTGTGGACGATTATATCTGCTTGGTGTTTAATACACTCTTCCATTTCACTTTTAAACGTTTCAGCCAATCCCTGGTGCTTTTTGTTGACTACTATCGCCCCATATTTTTCTGCAACTTCAGAAGTTTTGTCTTTAGAGCCATCGTTAAGAACCAGTATTTTGTAATTATGGTTATAATTAGTATTACGCATTACGTCTTTTATTTCTTTAAGTACAAAAGGCAGGGTTTTCTCTTCGTTATACGCCGGAATAGTTATGATTACTTTCATTTTTATTTGTCTCTTTAACCGATTCATTTTTAATTTTTTTTAATTTAATCCCGTTGGTTTATTAGTTTAGTTCAATAATTTTTTTTTCAGTAGCGGATTTTATCAACATTCTTGCTATGTTTAAAACATTTAATCCTTGCTCTCCTCCAACTAAGGGCGAGGTATTTTCTGAAATGTGGTTAAGGAATGATTCAATCTCTATTTGCAACGGCTCTTTTTTTTCAACATTAATTTTTTTCATATCCCCTTCGGTTACGCTGTTCCAATGATTTTCAACAAAAGATTTGTTTTCATAAAAATAAAGTTCCTGATTTAAATAATCGACTTTAAACATTCCTTTTTCTCCAAATATTTTTAAAACCCGGGTCTTTGTTGGAGAAAGATAATTAATGTTTAAAACTGCTAGGGTTCCGTTTTGATAACTTAACAGCGCAGTAACCGAGTCTTCGTGGTGTGGATGAAGTTTCTGTTGTGTTTCAGCATATATTCGTGAAGGTAGAGAGTTGATTAAGTAATCGATAATATCTAAATCATGAACGGATAAATCAATGATGACACCCACATCACTAATTCTGTGGGGGAAGGGACCAATTCTTTGGACATCAATTTTGTATATTTCTCCTAAATCTTTTTGTTCAAGCTTTTTTTTAAGTTCAATAATTGCCGGATTAAATCGTTCAATATGTCCAATCATTAGTTTAACTTTATTTTCTTTGGCACATTCAATTATTTCTTTTGCTTCTTCTTCTGTTTGGGCGATAGGTTTTTCCAGCAGAACATTAACTCCTTTTTTAAATACATAAACTGCCACCTCTTTGTGTAAGCTGGTTGGTACAACTATAGAAACCGCATCTAACTTTTCTTTTTCAAGCATTTCTTTATAATCAGAATAAGCCCTAACATTAAACTTTTTAGCTATTTTTTCTGCCTGTTCTTTATTGCTATCAGCAACAGCAACTAATTGTGTTTTTTCACAATAAGCATAAACTCTAGCATGGTTTTCTCCCATTGAACCCACGCCGATAACTGCAACTTTTATTGGAATTGTCATTTGATACCTATTGGTTTATTCTTTGATTGCATTTTGTTTAAACTAATCATTTAATTGCTGTTTTAAATTATTTAAACTAATTCTTTAATAGTTTTTCCGATCAATTCAATCTCTTCTGTTGTAACTGAAGGGTTTATCGGGAGAGAAAGAACTTGTTGGGCAACTTTTTCTGCTACGGGCAAAGTTAAATGGTTATATTCGGCAAACGATTTTTGTTTATGTACGGGTAGGGGATAAAAAACGGAGGAATCGATTCCTGTTTGCTTTAAAATTTCAATAATTTCTTCCCTAGTTTTTCCCAGTTCAGGCAGTATTCTTATAGTATATTGATGTAATGAATGCCCTTCATTTATCAAAGGCAGAACGATTCCCTGTTTATCTTTTAATATTTTGTTGAGAAGGATTGCATTTTCTTTTCTTTTCTGATTAAATTGGTTGATTTTTTTAAGTTGCTCAATACCAATGGCTGCAGCAATGTCCGTCATTCTAAAATTATACCCCAAACAGTCATGATAATATTTTTTTTCTGAACCATGATTAATAATCTTTTTAATTTTGTTAGCAAGGGCGGAATCATTGGTAGTAATTATGCCCCCTTCTCCGGTGGTGATATTTTTAGTTGGATAGAAAGAAAAACAGCCCGTTCCAAATGAACCGACTTTTTGTCCATCGAACGCAGCACCATGCGCTTGGCAGGCATCTTCGATTATTATCAAGTTATGTTTATCAGCACTTTCTTGAATTTTTTTCATGTCTGCTGGCAAACCAAATAAATGGACTGGTAAAATCGCTTTAGTCTTTGCGGTAATCACTGCTTCAATTAAATCAGGATTTAGATTAAGAGAATCTTCTTCAATATCAACAAAAACTGGTTTCGCACCAACCATTTTTATAGCATTAGCAGTTGCAATAAACGTAAAAGGTGTAGTTATTACTTCGTCATCCGGGCCAATCCCGTGTGCAAGAAGCGCCGCATGTAAAGCAGTAGTGCCATTCGAGGTTGCAATAGCATGCTTAACTCCAACATAATTAGCAAAATTAGTTTCAAATTCAGTTACTTTTTTTCCTTGGGCTAGCATTCCCGAGTTGAGAACTTCCAGAACTGCTCTTTTTTCTTCCTCACCAATGATTGGTTTAGCTATGGGGATCATACAGAAAAAGCTAAGATTTAGATTTATAAAGATTATTTAACTAAGATTTAGTTTGGCAAGTATAACAATTATCACCAGCATTTTTCCCTTCTTCTAACTTTCTTCCACATTTGCACACATATCCTTGTAACTTGGCCGGATTTCCATAAACTAAACCAAAATCAGGAACATCTTTGGTTACCACTGCACCAGCTCCAACCATAGCAAATCGACCAATAGTTATATTCGGCAGAACGACCACTCTTGCTCCTAAAGAAGCCCCTTCTTTGATCAATATTTTTCCTTCTTCCCAATCAGTATTATTTTTTAAAGAACCATCTAATTTAATGGCTCTAGGAAGTTTGTCATTAGTTAAAACGCAATGAGGCCCAATAAAAACACCATTTTCCAAAACCGCACCATGATAAAGAGAAGAGTTGTTTTGAATTTTGCAATTAGAACCAATAATTACTTTTTCATCAACATAAATATTCTTAGCTAAAATACAATTATCCCCTATTACTGCTCCTTCTCTAACTTGAGCCTGGTGCCAGATTTTTACATCATTTCCGATTTTTGCATAGGGTGAAACATCAGCGGTGGGGTGAATCATTTTATCTGTTTAATAACCTCGACTATTTTTTTGCTTACTTTATCATCATAAGGGTACTTTATTCCTTTAATTCTTTGTAATTCAGTTTCATCAATTAAAAATTTCTTGGTTTCATTAATTATTTTATCAGTATTAGTCCCCATCAAAATATTTTTCCCAGCTTTTACTAATCTAGTCCATTCGGTTTCTTCTCTTGGTATAAGACAGGGAATATTAAACGCCAAAGCCTCTTCTTGGATTCCTCCGCTATCAGAAATACAAAACGTACAGTTAGATAACAAAGCAAGGAAAGATAAATAAGGTTGTGGTTCAACGAGTTTAATACTACTGTTAATTTCAATTTTGTTTTCATTAATAACTTTCCTGGTTCTGGGGTGTATAGGAAATACAAAAGTAGCCAAATTTGATAAATGATTTAAAGCACCAATAATTTTTCTTAAATTATTAACATTATCCGTGTTTTCAGCACGATGCAAAGTAACTAAAACAAATTTTTTTTCTTTTAATTTATAGTTGTCTAAAACAACTTCTTTTTTGATAAACTCTTTGTTTCTTAGTACTGCATCAAACGCGGTACTTCCTAAAAGGGATATTTTATCTTCCGAAATTCCTTCAGCTAGGAGATGCTGAAAACTCTCTTCATCGGGCGCGATTAAATAATCTGAAATATGATCGACAATAACTCTGTTAATCTCTTCAGGCATTTGGCGGTTAAATGATCGGCAGCCCGCTTCTGCATGCATTATAGGGATATGTAATTTTGCAGCGGCTAAAGCCCCAGCCATAGTTGTATTTGTATCTCCCTCTACAATTATTAAATCGGGCTTTTCTTTGATAAGTACTTCTTCAATTTTTTCAAGCATTAATCCGGTTTGTTTTCCCTGGGGGTGTGATCCGATATTAAGAAAATATTTTGGTTTTAACAGATTAAGCTCCTCAAAAAAAACCGCATCCATGTTGTAATCATAATGCTGTCCGGTATGTATTAAAACGTGCTCAAATTCTTGATCTAATAAAGGGAGTAATGCTGAGAGTTTGATAATCTCCGGCCTGGTTCCAAGAATAGTGATAATTTTCATAAATTAACTCTTTTTTTTAATTTTCGATTTTAAGAGTTTAAATACAAATTTTTGATGGCTTCTAATGACTTGAAGGAATTTCATTTTAGAAGAGCCAAATTTCCTAATCGTCAGCGTCGCTGGGAATTCTTTGACTTTGTACCCTTTCATCAGAGAATAAACCAGCATTTCTGCGGTAGCAAGAAAAGTATCCGACTGAAAAGGAACATTTTCAATAACTTCCCTCTTTTGCACTCTAAATAAAGCTGTAAAGGTATGAATCTTTTTCTTTGTAATCAAGCGATAGATAGAGCTAATGCTCTTGCCTAAAAATACTCTGTAGCCGGGAACATTTTCAACTTTGCCTTCAGGATGATAAGGGGAAACAGTAACAATATCTGTGTCTTTATCTAACATTTGGAGCATAGGGATTAACAATCGGGGGTTATAAGTACAGTCGCTATCGATAGTTGCAATGTAGTCGCCCGTAGCATGAGCAAAGCCCGTACGCATAGCCGCACCCAAGTTTTTATTTTTCTCATGTTTAATGATTTTAGTCTTAGTTTTACTATCAAAATGCTCGTGGAGCAGTTGGTTGGTTTGGTCCGTGCTTCCATCATCAACAAAGATTAATTCGACATTATAATCTTCTTTAAGCTGTTCAATTACCGGGTTAAGTTGAGTCGCTAAATTAGGTATTTCTTGTTCTTCGTTGTAGCAGGGAACGATTATAGATAGATTCATAGTTTTATTAGCCGTTAGGTTGGTTTAAAAGATTTATGGATTTAAGATGCGGTTTAAGATAAAATCTAAATAATTCAAGATAAAATAACTCCTTTGTTTAAGAAATTATTTAAACCAAGCCTAAGAATAAGACTAATAATGGTATTTAACAGAAAAAAATTTGAACAGCAGTTTGAAACCGAATTTGCAAAGCGAGTACACGCTGAATATGCTATTTCGTTTAGTTATGGCCGAAATGCTTTATTTACTTTAATAAAAGCGCTCCGGTTAGAAAGCAGGGAAATAATTATTCCTGCTTTTACCTGTTCTTCCATACCTGAAGCAATAATTAAAGCGGGTGCAAATCCAATCTTGGTAGACGTCGATGATTCATTTACCATTGATCCCCGAGAAGTTGAAAAAAAAATTTCTGCTAGAACTAAAGCAATCTATGTAATTCATACCTTCGGCAATCCCGCCAATATAAACAAATTAATAAAAATAGCAAAAGACAATAAGCTGTTGCTTATTGAAGATGTAGCGCATGCTCTTGGTTCAAAATATGATCAAACATTAGTTGGGGGCTTCGGAGATTTTGCTTTATATAGTCTAACTAAAAATATGTATAACTTTGGGGGAGCAGTAATTACCACTAATAATGTTGAAGTAAAAGAAAAATTGATAGAACTTAGAAATAAATATGAAAATAAAGCTCGTTTTAGTTTATCAACATTATATTTCCCTTTATTTCGATTTATTGCTTCCTTTTGGGATAGCCGGGGAAATCGTTTGGCCCGGAGGGTAATTTTAAACGCCAAACGAACAGTAAATTTATTTTCCAGTAAAGAAGCAGCAGATTCAAATTTATTTCCCCATTTCAGGATGGGTTACTTAAGTTCAAAATTGGCTTTAAGTCAATTAAACAATTTAGATACCCATAATTCGAAACGGAAAAAGTTAGCCAAACTCTTTCAAGAACAGAAATTTAAAGACCAAAAAGTTCTTCCTTTTTCCGAACCAGTTTATACCTATTATCCTTTTTTATTAAATAGCAGATTAAAAAATAAAATTAATGTCGTTTCGAACATAAAATTAATGCCTGTTTGGGGCTGTTATCACCAACGTAAAGATTATATAAAACAGCATGGTCCCCAAGGGTTTCCAATCACCGAAAAGCTATGCAAGAATTTATCAATAGTTTCCTGCTCACCAACTTATCAATTAAAAGAAGCAAGAAGACTTGCGAATATAATCAAGACGGATAATCAAGGGAGGTAATTAAGAAATATAACTAATAACCTCAACTAAATTTAAATTAAACAAATTGTCTGATAACGAAAGGACTAATTTTATCAACAATCTTTAAAGGTAGTTTTTTCCAAATCATTCCTGCCAGCTTTATACCGGAAGTATTAGATAAGGGAATTTTTCCTGAAACTGAGTAATAATAGGAGGGGGCTGGTTTAATGCTATCCGCCCATTTTTCTTTAAAACCATACAATCCTCCGTCATTTGCTATTTTTGTAGATCCGCCCAGATCAAAAGTTTCATAACCAAAATTATGCCCTTCGGTAATAACTGTCCAGAAAAGGAGGTGATATGGCTGCATCTGGAGAAATCGTTTTTGCGGCTTCATTCCAGCATGAAAATACCTAATTCTTTTGTTATGGAATAGCATCATTACTGCTGCAATAGGTTCATTATTAAATTCGCAAACATATATTTTTATTTTGTCTTTGAATGTGTCTAAAATGTCAATAAAAAAAGATTCGGGATAAGCTGGCACTCCCCGATATTTTCTAGTTGTTAGAAAAAGACTATAAAAATTGTTTAATTCTTTTCTAGAATTTCCAGATCTTACGGTTAAATTACTTTTCTGCGCTTTCTTAATTCCCCAGCGGACGCTATTCTTGGGCAAAAATTTCCAAATATCTTCTAAAGACCGATTAATTTTTAATGAAAAATCATAAACCTCTTCTTTAACCGTAAATTCTTCGTCAGGAGAAGAGTCTTTTTCTTTTTTCCTAATTTCTAAAAATTTATAATTATCCAACTTAACTAAATCTTTAGCGTATTTAATCAACGCGGTTACTGCTCCTGCTTCTTTTTCATCAGATAGAATTCCAGTATGGACCGCAAAAGGTGTTGAAATTAATCTTTTACCAAATAAAAAACTATTTGCCTCAAACAAAGGGAGAACGGCAGCAATACCGCCGTTGCGGTCTGCATTATCTTTTTTTTTAGCGATTAGATAGATTGCTTTGAAACCAAAATTAGATTCAATTAATTTCCTCCATTCTGGTTCAAATTCTATGGGGGAATTATGTTTAAGAATAAAATTTTTATATTCCTGTTCGTTCTCTTCATTTAATTCGGTAATTTCGTAATCCATTTTTTATATCTATTATTATCGTTATTATTTCATAATCTTTTTTTTATGTCTTCGGCCAGTTCAGCGGTTGTTGAGATATCATAATCTTTAGTTATTTTATTCATGATCTTGTTACACAAATTAAACCGCCTATCAAAATTAAGGTTCTGTATAGGGGAAAATTTGGTCTGGATGTTGTCAGCCAAGTCAATAGCATGAAAAGAATAATTTAAAGGCGTTTTTGTTTTTTTCATCAAAGTATGTCCAAGGTTAAAATAATTTAATCCCCCTATAAAAGCATAGCTGCTATGATAAGGAAACCTGATTAAAGGCATGGCTGAGCAAGGGATTTCTAACAAACCCGAAGATCCTTTTTTCCATGATTTTCCCGTCCAGATACGTTTTTGAGGAGAATAGGGCCGGTTAGGTGCAAATCCCCAACTTACTTTTGGACCATGAGTTCTTATTTTTTTAGTATTTGATAATAACCCATTTATAATTTGAGTAACGGGATAAATAGAACTTGGCAGCATTGAGGAATCATAAAGATATCCTTTTTGAGTAAGAATATTCAACATCTCCCGGTCAATATCATAACCTGGTGCTTTAAAACCCACAATTTTATGGTGGCTTATTTCACTAATCGCTTGTTCAGCATCTTCTAATTCTTTAATTTTGTTTTCCGGCGAAAGTTTACTTAAGCCGAATATGTGATTCATCGTATGGTTAGCTAATTCATGTCCATCATTAACAATATTTTTTAATAATTCTTTTTTTTCTTTAATTAACGCATCTTTACCGATTACAAAGAAAGTAGCTTTGATTCCTTTTTCTTCAAACATCTTCAAAAAGCGAGGAATGGCTGTTTCATAAATAATATCTTTATTTGAATCCGTTTTTAACCCATAATAATTTGCAATGGTCCAAAAGCCATCTAAGTCCACTTGCACTGTTCCTTTTAGTTTCATGTTTCTTGGATTTTTTGTTAAATCTTTTACTTTTAAATCTTCTGCAACAGATGTCACGCCACAAGAAATCAAACAACGATTTGATTTCTGTGCAGAAATGAGATAGTTGTCTCATTTCTTGCATCTGGGAGGCGAACCCTCGCTTTAGCTCGGAAACGGTAGAACAACAAATCTATATTAGATAACTTTTATAAATCTTTTATTTGTTTATCTGCTTTATGATTTGGGACAGAAAAAAGATTTTTTACCTGCTTTTAGCTGTATTCATCTTAGCTTTATTCTTGCGATTATACCAATTGGACCAAGAAAGTTTTTGGTCTGACGAACTTTCTACATTGCAATATGCTCAAAATTTAGACAATATCGATCGGGGTAATCCGCCTTTGTATTATTTATTTATGAATAAGTGGATTAATCTTTTTGGCGTTTCTGAATTCTCAATGCGTTTGCCTTCGGCCATATTGGGTGCGAGTTTAGTATTGTTATTATATCTTGTTGGAAAATCTTTATTTAATAAAAAAGTAGCTCTGTTAAGTGCATTTATGTGTGCAACTTCGGCTATACAGATAGTTTATTCTCAAGAAGCTAGGGCGTATGCAATGCTTTCTGTTTTAACTTTGTTGTGTGCCTATTTTTTTATAAGAATTATTAAAACAGATAAATTGTATTATTATTTATTTTTTATTTTGCTAACTGTATTAACAATCTACCTCCATTTTTTAGGAATGGCTCTTTTCATTATGTTTAATATATTATTTATTTTCTTTAGAAAAGGGCATTTTCGAAATTGGGTTTGTACACAAGCGATTATCTTAGGAGCTATTTTTCCTCTTTTATACTCTTTCCTTAAAGTTTTTGTAAAATTATATCAAGTCGATTTTAAATCAATTTTTTCCGTCTTAGGAATACCTTTATTTGTTTTAGATTTATTGTTATTATTATCGGCAATAGTATTATTTTTAGTTATGTTCTATGTCATCGAAAAAAGGAAAATTATTAAGATTAAATTTGAAAATAGTGTTTCTTCCTTAAGTGTAAAAATCGAACGCAATCAAAAATATTTTTTAATAGCTTGTTTAATCTTGGGCATTTTATTTATCGGCGGTTACCTTTTTTCTTTAAAATACATATTAACTCCTTACCGGATGTTTTTATTGCGATATGCATTATTTATGATCCCTTTTGTTTATCTTATGGTATCTTTCTTTCTTCTTAAAATTAAAGAAAAGAAATACTTGGCCTTTTTTTTGATTGTAATCCTTCTGCTGAACTCCTTTTCATTATGTGGGTATTATTCTCAACCGACCAAGGAAGAATGGAGGGAAGCAGCAAACTTTATTGAAAATAACGCTAAAACTAATGATGTTATTTTGTTTGATGCCGGATATATGGTTCGGAACTTTGATTATTATAATAAAGATGCTATTAACAACAAAAACTTTTCAAAAATACTTCTATTATCTTCTACGGATAAAGAAGAAATGCATACAAGTTTCAACAGCGCACTTTCAAAACTATCTTCTGCTCAAGGCTCATGGTTAATTTTATCCCACAATTGGCGCTCAGAAGATTTTTATAAACTGCAAATGGATGCCCGATACAATTTAATCCAAGAGAAACATTATAAAGATATTGATATCTATCATTATTCCGGTCAACAGAATCAAAACTGAATTATTGGTTAACAAAGAGCACATTTAAACATGAGTAAATTAAAAGGCTGGATTAAGAAAGGAGCGATATTAATAATTAGTTTACTCTTATTAGTTTTAATAATTTCTTTTGGTGATTTAAATCAGATTTATGCACATCTAAAAGAAATAAGTATTTTTCAGCTTTTTATTTTATTAGCACTAATGAGTTTAGCCATGTTAGTGCGAGCCTGGCGATGGAAATTCTTTTTAGCTGATGAATCAAAAATTCCTTTTTTAAGAATTATACCTATCTTTTTTGCTGGAAAAGCTGTTACTGGCTTAACTCCAGGGAACGCCGGTGAACCCATCCGCTCGGTGTTTTTAAAACAAATGGAAGGCATTCCCGTTTCTAAAAGTATGAAATCAATAATCGTAGAAAGAGTTATTGATTTATTGATAGTCCTTTTTTTTAGCTGTTATGTTTTAATTTTCTATCTACAAAATTTAATTGGAAAATTATGGCCTGGCTACTTATTTTTATTAATCCTAATTTTAACCGCATTATTATTTTTATTTTCCCGCAAATTTAGTCTTTTTATTTTAACTACCTTAACTAAATTATTTAAGCGGCAGGAAAGAATAAAGCATTTTCTAGATTTATTTATAAATTCGTTTTGTGATTCTACGGTCAAAAAGCGAACTTTCTTTTGGGGAATAATTATAAGCCTTTTTATTTGGGCATTAGACGGGCTGGTATTTTTTATTATTTTTACCTTCCTTGGTGAAAAGATTAATTTTTTCTTTTTACTGTCAGCTTTCTCTTTATCGGTAATTGTGGGTTTAGTTTCACTGTTGCCGGGCGGATTAGGCTCATTAGAAGGGGGATTTGTCTTATTGTTGGTAATGGTTGGCATGGATAAAAACGTAGCCATTACTGGGGCTTTAGTGGGGAGGTTTGTAAATTATGTTTATCCAATGTTTTTAGGATATTTATTTTTTTTAATGTTACAAAAACACAGAAAAAAGGAAGCACTAAAAGAAGCACCAAAAATTGTCTAGTTTGTATTCAGTTAAGCGATTAATACTGCCAATACCATATATAGTAAGATATAAAATAGGCTTAGTAGAAAGTCATCTTGAAAATTACTCTTAGGTTGTAGGCTATTAG
>ERZ1292633.1781-Hain-H41-02um-R1-1781-length-22819-cov-6_pt1 | contig 22819 bp, 16 predicted proteins | sample MGYA00564406_ERZ1292633 | MGnify/ENA primary metagenome ERZ1292633 (study PRJEB36523, sample SAMEA6512639) | groundwater metagenome | collected 2019-01-08 | study: AquaDiva: Metagenomics assemblies of 32 groundwater samples
ACCTGAAGAGGCGCTCTTCTCTCGCACGGCCCTCGCCGATGGAGGGCTTCCCAGGGAAGGCGCGGCGGGGGGCTTCACGCCCTCACGGCTGGCGGTTCGTCGCGGAGGCAGGCCATGGGCCCTCCGCACGTGGTCCACGAACATATCCGGCATCGGGGGGTGGTAATCGATGATCTCAAAGGCCGCCGCGGCCATGCCCCGGCGCGACTCGTGCCGGAATGCGTGAGTCGACAGCCGCAGGTCCGCCGACGCGGCCGTGGCGTCGTCGTCGTCCTCGTCGTCGCTGTCGTCGTCGCCGAGGGGAGGTGCGCGGATGAACTTGACGACTTGACGGACGTGCCCCCAAACGGAACCTAGCCACAAGGCGGCCATGTGACGTCGTGACAACTAGGGCGAAAGAGATACCACTTGATGTGGGAAATAATTCGGGTGGTCGATACCTTTGTGAAACGGCGACGTTAGCAAATCATCATAACACTGCATTACCGCAGCGACGAGCTCGGGCTCGGTCGGTTGAAGCAATCGCCCGGAGAGAGGGAGGGAGGGGCGTCACATCACGTTATATAGCCACGCAGTGAAGCTGCAACACAACAATACTTTCCTCCCTTCCCGCGATGGTGTGCGGTGGGAGTCCAAATGGGCCGCAGTGTGTTATGCCTTCGGTGGCACGTACCCTCCACCGCTACCGCTCGCAGGCGTCGAGGATGCCGACGCGGCGGCCACAGAAACGATGCGACGTTCGAACTCCGCCTGCTTCGCGTGCTTCGGGTCGTCCAAGTCAGGCAGGCCCCAGTAGAGACTGGCGAAGAAGATCATGAGCGCGCAGAGCATCATCACGATGGCCGCGATGAGCATCACCACGGGTTCGGTGTTAATGTTGATCGTCGCTAGGAAGAAGTAGTAGAGTGCGCGGCCACGATAGCTCGCGACGAAGTAAACATACTTCACAATCGGGTAAACGAAGCCGCGGACGAATCGCACAAGCCGCAACTCGGCCGCGATGCCGAGCAAACCTAAGATCATGATGTAAATGTCCAGGATGAAGCCCCGGACGCCGCCGTCGAGAAGCATGAGCTGCAACACAGCGGCCGCGATCATGAGGCCGTTGGCGACGAGTCCCATGATGAGCAAGATGGTCGGGATGGAGTCCTTGTCACACTTGCACGCCGGTTCAGCATTCGCGGGCGGGGGTGCGGCAGCAGGCGCCGCGGCGGCGGGTTGGGCGGCGGCCATTCTTCTTTTTCCCCCCCAACTGAGTTCCGAGTGGCTGTGTAGGTGGCGCAGGAAGGGGGATTGACGATAGAGAGAGAGGGAGAGGGAGAGGGAGAGCGCACAATAGACCGCAAATTTGTTGTCGCAAAAAAAAAGTAAGACGTCAAACCGAGGTGGCGGCCAGCCAGGCACGGGTTAGCGGCTGCCGTCCGTGACCATGGGGGGGTGGTTATCAATCGTCCAAGGGGGCGGCCAGATGCCCTTTTTTTTCCGGTGTCCAGCCGATATCACGTCACACGCGAAGAGAGGGAGGCGGAGGCGAAGAGAGTGGAAAGAGTTCTCCCCTTCGGGTGTGTTACAGACGCAACGCGACAGTGTCAAGAAGGAAATCTCAGAGGCGTTATAGCAGGAAAGTCTCTCTGTGGAACACCACGTTGTCCTTCACCGACAACTGCTCTTCCCATGACGATATGGCCTCTTCGGGGCCGCAAACGAAGACCAACGTCGAGCCGCTGTTGGTGTCGCCCACGCACTGGTCGACGCTCGGCCGCCCGGCGTGAAACGTGACGGTGTCGTCGCGGGGGGACCTTCGCTTCGTCACCAGCGGCGCGATGTCGGTGTCGCGCTTCGCCGACGTGACGTACACGTGAGTCGACGCGCTGAAGTTCGAGATGTAAGGCAGCATCGCCGTCGCCAACTCCTTCTCGCGGACGCTCCATGTCAGCGTGGCGTCGGGGTGGGTCTCTCCAATGGCCGAGATGATCGCCGCCCCCGGGGTGATGCCAATGCCACAGCAAAGCAGCCGAACGCGACTGTATTGCGCGAAGTCGATGACGTGGCCACAAGGACCGTCGACGTGCATGTCGCCCACGAAGCCGTTCAACGACTGAGTGCCCTGTCGCTGCCTCTGCGCGGCTTGTGCGAGATGGAAGAGCTTGTGGGTCCACTGACCTTCGCCCTGGCTGCGGATGATTAGCGTGTACCCCTCGTCTTCATTGCCCGATACCACCGTGAACGGGTGCCACTCGAAGAGGCCTAAACGCGGAATGTTCACGAATACGTACTGTCCCGCCGACACACGCAGTCCTCGTTGCACAAAGTGCACCTGCGTCACCAATTCGGTCAGAGGCGCCAAGCCGCGCAGTTCCACGGTTCTCGACGAACGAGCGTACCGGATGCAGCGGTCGATGAACCACACGGTGACGCCAGGGAGCAAATACTCCCAGCCCGCCGCCGCGTGCCAGAGCACGATCGGAATGATGCTGTAAGCGGCGAATAAGTGAGAGTAGTAGAAGATCTCGAAGAAGCGACGTCGGACGGGGTTCAGCGCCAGCACGCCCATGCACAAGATGATCGTAAAGGTGCCGAGCGTGACGAGGGGAACCGTGAAATTATCGACGGACTCGGAAAGCGTCATCGGGACCTGCAAGATGTCTCGGGGAAAGAGTCCGAGCTCGTGCATACGGTACCACCACGCGATCATGTGCCCGATCGTGGCGGCGAGCATTGCGTAGCCGAGGACTCGATGGGCCCACAAAAGCCCCTCCCAGGAGGTGCCGCAGGCGTGGTGCATGACGGACCACCGTGAAGCCGGGAAGAACAACAGGCCGAGAAAAAAACTCGCCAGCTGTCCAAGACTTCGCGCCCAGTGTTCGGAGTCCGCCAAGCCGCGGTTCTCGAGCGTGTTGTCCGTCCCGCCGGTGCCAAGGCCGTTGAAGTTGTGGTCGTGGAGCCAGTAGAAGAGAAACAGCGATGCGGCAATGATGGCCATTGCCGTCATAAGGCCGTCCTTGTACGACCAGGAGCCCCGGAAGGGCATGCGTCGAGACTTGAGTTTAAAGTTAAGCTCGCAAATGAGTCGGACGGATTTCAGCGGATGCTGCACGCCGTCGGTGAAAACGAGGGCCGCCGTGAGGAGCAACACAGCGATCAAATAGCCGAAGAAGAACACGTTGCTGGGGTAGATCTTCGCGATAAGGACGGACGACACTTGCCAGTTCGCCGTGGTGAACACCGCCCAGGGGTACTCTGGGCACGCGTAGGACGCATAGTCATTCGCGCACAGCGTATAGTTCATCGACATTTGCAACATGGCATTCTTCGCGATGCGGCTCGCGACGAAATACTCCCAACTGTTGGGGATGTAGAAGGTCACGAACATAAAGACGAGCAACACCAGGATGGCGACGGCGATGGTGAGGAGGCGCGTCCTGTTGCGGTGCGGGCTCGCGGCCGCGAGTTTTGGCGGTATGAGCAACGGAGGGTCGGGCAACGGATGCGCCCTCAGCGACGTGTTCGTGGCATCCGTATCGCCCACCGCGTCGTACTGCACGGAGCCTCGACCCGCCCCGGAGCCCGTCGACAGCAACTTGTCCAGCGCGCCGCCGCCGCCGGTGCCGTTGTCGGCATCCACGTCCCGCCCCCGCCGGCCCCCCACGGCCTGGGTGACCGATGCAAACACGCCGATGGCGCCAAGGGGAATCAAGCTGAAGCCCATGGCGATGCCGACAATGGCAAGCCAACCGAATCCCGCGTTGGACTGGTTGAGGTGGGGATAGGTGGTCATGTCGAGGCAGAAGGCGCCCAGGCACCGCATCGTGCTGCCTCCCCAGAATACGAGGAAGTACGTGCCCACCGTAATGCCAATGGCAGAGAAGACGGGCAACAAAAATGGGAAGAGAAAAAGTAGGACGCTACCGCTCTCGTCGGATCTCGTTCGGGCCAACGAGCGCGAGCCGTTGAAAATAAGTAGCACGCCGGGAGTGGTGCAAAAGGTGAAGAAGACCAGCCCCACAAACTGAGGCACATCGTAGCCGATCCAGTTGGTTGGGTATTGGAGGTCATGAAAGTATCCGGCTTGGTTGAACTTCCACAGTCCGACGGCGCTCGCAGTCAGTAATGCGACGCCAAACAGAACGCATAGTCCGGATTGAATCGCGACGGCAGTGTTACTGACGATGCCTTGCAGCGCCAGTCCATCGCGGACCTCCTCTGTTTCACCGGTTTCAGGAGCGGCGATGGCGTGGGCCGCGGCTTGGGTGGTAGTGCCCGACATGCGACGATGACGGGACTAAGGGAGACACGTGGGTTGGGTTGCGTGTCTGTGAAGAGAGTGGCAACAGAAACCCGAGAGGAAATACCCACCGCCCCGTCGCGAGAAGCGAAACTGCAACCAGACCGACACCATCTGATCGGTGGGAGATCGCGTGCCACCTGCGACTGAAGAGGAAACAAAAATATTTTTAAAAACCAGTGCGTCGCAGCGCCATGAGGCCGTCTTCCTCTTCGATCATCGTCGGAGCCCCGTTCGCGCAAGACGACGACGATGGAAAGAAAGAGGGAGATAACACGAACTCATCCCCCGATCGAGTTTCGTTGGGACCGGAAATGAAAGCGGTGAAATCTCTCGGAAACAGAGAAAGGGGAAAGTGGGCCCCCAGGCACAGCCGCCAGAAGATCACGGGGTGCGAGGTTTCCCAATGGCCGTGGTTGTGCCCTGTGTACTACGTGGAGAGTTGGTAGGGGCGTAGGAGGCGCGGCGCTCGCGCTTTTGTGTACGATAGGGATCGCGTGAAGCGACGTCACACGTTCGTGCCAGAACACGGGGGAAAAACCTGCAGAGCCACGCCCAGGGATTTGGGGAGGGGAAGGAATAACTCGTAGGGAGGGGAAGGAATGCTTTTGGCGTCTGTCTTTTGTGTTGATGGGAAGGAAAGAAAGGAGAGACGGTAACTTGAAGCGCGCAGTATCGCGCGAACTGGCTCTCGGTTAGACCTTTGGGCGGCATGCTTCCAACTTGGAGAAGAACTCGCTCCGCTGATACGTGTCACAAAGTGCCAAATGATGCAAGCCCGCGCGCACCGTGCGCCGCAACTCATCTGCGGTGAGAGAGGGCACGGCAGCTGACGACGACGAGGCTACCTCCGAGGTGGTCGATGTGGTGACCGTTACGTTTGTTGAATGAGGTCCTAGTGACGGCTGCGGCGCTTGAAGAATCCAGTCGTTACGGTACCGTAGCATGTGGAACACACTCAGCACGGCAAAGTGCCCCGTGGCATGGGTGGACAAGGAGGCTAGTTGCTCGCACCGCTGCGGCGTGGCGAATAACTCCGCGAGCCACCGACGCGCCCCATCATGCGACACGAATGGGAAGTGCAGAATGCATGCCTCCACGACGTGGCTGGCGGTGCGGTCCCTCGCGAACTCCGAGAAGCCCGACGACAACCAGTCACAGAGTCGGTCGATCAGCTGCTTCCAGATGTTCGGGTGGATGGTCGCGCTTTTCGCGACGTGCATCAATGCTTGGGCCGTCGCGTCGTCTTGCTGCCGGATCCCTCCACCGGTTCGGCGAGCGGTCGACGAGGTCTCCGACGCCGCAGCGCGGATGACGCTCCGAGGTGCCGCGAGTGTCGGGTTGTTACGGAGCCCGAGGGAGCTTCCGGCGGACGAGGGGTCATCAGACGCGGCAGCGGTGGGTCTGACCGTTAGGGCAAGCAATGCGGCGGTCGTCAGCCGTGACTCGTTGGCGTCGAAGAGGACTTGGTTCAGCTGCGGAGGCGGCAACACACGGCGCGGGTCATACACATGCATCAGCTCGCGGGGCGGCAAGCACGCCACGGTGCACGGGCGTCGCGACTCCCTAACAGCCCCCCCGCGGAGGTACCGCATGTCGCTGTCCTCTGTCGTCGAGCGATGCGTGCCCTCCTCCTCATTGGACCGCGCGTGGGCGGAGGCGATCTCGTCGTCGCCGCGGAGGTCCTCCCCTGTGCTCGAATTGGGGGTCCCGTCTTCCTCCTCGCCATCGTCCAACTCACTCGCGCTGATGATATCCATTAGAATGTCACAATCGCCAGAAGATGGGTCGTCTCCTTGCCGCGGCCCGAAGTCACTGAGCAGCTTGGAGACAAGAAAATTGCCATGGGGGCATGCCGCGAGACGCTTCACTCGATGCGAGACGAACAGCGCGAAACTGCTCACAGGATTGCTGGCCTCGCTCGACGCGGTGAGCACGCGGAGCAGCGCGATGCTGCCGCGGCGCTCAGTCGTCAGCGCATCGAAATGCTTCATGATGACCGCGATCAAAGGGCAGAAGGAGAACTTCATCTCGGCGTTGTTGAGGTGGAGCATGGCACACGTGAGGCACGGGCTGGGTACACGCGCCAGAATATCGATGAGCGCCGCCACGATCGTTCCGCGACGCTGAAATGCGTCCGTGCACAACAAGCATCCATGCTGAGTGGCCATCATCGCTTCTCGCTGCTTGTCGAGCCCCGCCGCCGCGGCGGCTACCTCCGCCGCCCAATGGGCACCCGTCAGGTCGAACGACATGGCGCCGCATCGCTGTCGACAGTGATGGTACATGACGTCGCGCAGGTGGAGCGCCACGTGCACCGGGAGGACCGTCTTCATGAGGTCCATGAGGTCTCCGTCGGTGATCGCCTGCGAGCTCACGGCGGCCGTGTCGGCGGCGGCCGCGGCCGCGGGGTCTGCCAGGCTTGCCAAGAAGTCGAAAATGGCCATGCAGGCATCGGCGAGCGCGGACGGAGGGGACTCGAGCGGCAGCGGTCGAGTGACATCAAGCCCAGCCGCCTTGCTCGCGTCGCGTTTGAAAAAATGGAGAGGGGGGGCGACCGCGGTTACGGCGTCGACGAGGGCGCAGAGTCGCTGCTTGCGAGTCTCTCGTGCCTCGGCTAGAGCTTGTAGCTCAGCGGCCGTCGGCTGCACGGGTGCCTTTCCTCCGGCGGAATTATTCGTTGGTGACGGCTTTGATTTTGTCGCCGACCGGTTGGAATGCGTTGAGTCGGTTTTCCCACCAGCGCCCATCATCATATCGGCGGCTGGGGGCGGCGCAGCGGTGCGGCCGGAGATCACCGATGGCTGCGACGGAGCCGGCGGGGGGTTGAACCGAGGTGGTGCCATGATGCCCACATGGCTCAGCGGGACTTGGAAGCCCTGGGTCGCGCCGCTGAATGAGTACGATGGCGGGGCGGCGTGATACGCGACCGCGTAGCCGCCGACTTGCGGCATGACATTCGGGGCCGCGACGGTGTACATGTAGGTCGGGAAGGCAACTTGTGGTTGCGGCGGGGCGTAGGGCGCCGCGACGGTCATGAATGGATGCTGCGGGGATGCGCCAGCGGCGGAAGTCGCAAACGCCGCGGCCGTCACGGCCCCTGTGGCGGGATCAAAGAAGTACTGCAATGCGCCTGGTGCGGAGGGAGGAGCCGCTGAACCGTTGACGAAGCCCGTCGGCACGTAGCCGCCCACTGGTGCAGCCGGAACGAATTGAGCCATGTTGACACCAGGTTGCGGCTGTGGCACGGCGCAATACACGATTTGGCCTCCGAGCAACATCGGCTGCAGCGTCATGGGAGCTGGTGGCGGGGCCGGCAGTAGCACTTGTTGATGTGGTTGCGCCACGTGCGGGGCGACGTTCACCTGGGCGGCCACGGTCGTGCCGTTGCTGGATGGCGACGCCGCGGTCCGAATGTCCCTGTCGGATCGACCGGTGGCAAATGTGTGGCTTGTGCTGGCGAAGCTAGAGTCGTTGGTCACCGCGCTACTGCCTCCGGTTTCCCGTTGGTGTGACGCTTGACCGCCACAAGCTTGAAGAAAGTCGCGCGTCGCGAACGGTGTCCAGTCGACGTTGCCTTGACCGGACACACCCGCCACCGCCCCGGCGCCGGTGCCCCACACGGAATGGGCGGCGGTGCCTTCCCCTCCACCACCTCCACCTCCTCGCTCCGGCGGATCGTTGGTGGACATGAATAGGAATGGAGGCCCCAACAAGGTTCAGAGAGACCTAAGACAAATTGTAACAGGTGGGTTAGTAGTGTTATGGGCTATTTGATGGAGAATAGGCATCCCAAACAGATCGCGTTCAATGGCAGCAGGAGGTGGGACGGGCACGAGTTACGTGGTGGCGCCCCCCCCCCGTGTAGGTGCGAGCTGGGCAATGTCTATTCTCTCTGGAGGTTGCCCCTGCTGGCTCTGTCGAGAAGGTGAGTGTCGGGATGTGAGACGGTGTGTGTGGGGGAGTGCACGTCTTCGGAGTAAAGTCTAGTCGTGAACAGGGAGGAAAATTGAATCGTCGAGTCGCTGACGTATACAAACAACGCACCTCCCTTTCCGCCCGCGGCTCGACGGAGGGAGGGTATCCCGACCGCCCCCTTTGTCCCGAGGGGGACAGGATAAAGTGAGGTCTCTAACAGACGACCCCTTCAGGGGCAGACGTTCTTACCATCTCAAATGCGCAGACCGGGCGCCGCACGACGCCGGGAGATGGCCGTTGGCAGCGACAGTGCGCGAGACAGCCCCCCGGCTGACGCTGAGCGCGAGAGGGACGTGCTTGGCAACACTAGAGAGTCGGGGAACGCGGCGCGGAAGAAGGCGGCAAGCGGATCAGCTGCGTTGTGATGTGTGGCGCGATGTGTCGCGGTAGGATGAGCGCGACGGGTCGCCGTGGTGCTGTGGGCCGTCGCGGCCACAAGAGGCATCGACGCATCACGGCGAGCCGTCGTTCGCGACGGTGGAAAGTTCTCCCCCATGTTGAGCCACTCGTCCGCCTCAAGCATCACATCGGCAGCACGGCCTCGCTTCCTGGAAGACTTGTGGTCCGTAGGGGCCTCTTTGGTCGCCTTCGTGCCTCGTCCGCGATCACCGAGGTCGTAGCCTATTTTGCTGCTGACGGCGGCCGCTTTGGCCGCGTCATTCAGTGAGTCGCGTTGCGATAGCGCCTGCGATCGAATGAGGGCCCCGAGCGCGTCGGCGGGAGGACGGGCGCCGTAGGAGGGCCGCTGCGGCGTCGCATCGTCCTCGTCGTTCTCCACGACAATGGGAGGGGCCGCACCCTCCCTGGGCTGGTGCGGCGGTGGCGGAGGCTGCGGCACAATGTCTTCCCACTGAGCCTCCGAAGGGGCTGCTAGGCGCAGCGTGCGGCGGCGAACGATGACGGGTTCACGCGGCATCGACATGCTGTGGCCTGCGGCTGCTGCTGTGGCACTGGGCGGCGGCCGTGGCACGGCTGCTGTGGCGGAGGAAAATGGACGCTTGGTGACGTCAAGCGCAGAGGACGACGGGAGCGGAGCCACGGCGACGGCTAGACGACGGACAATCGTCTTGGCCGAGGATTTCGCGTTCCTAGCGCCCGCCTCGCGTTCGTGACCCGACCAGTCGCCGTCGTCATCTCCGGCGTCCTCTTCCAAGGCGCTGTCCTCCTCCTCGGTCGACGGCGCACGTCGGCGGCGGCCACGGCTCGCCTGGGGCACGACTTTGACGCGTTTCTTCTTCTTGGCGTCTGCTGCCGCCAGCGGCGCCACTGCGCGATCCACATGGTGACTATCGTCCTCGTGTTCGACGTCGACCACGTCGTGGTAGCGGCCGCGACCAACCTGACGTGGAGTCTCGAGCGGCAATGCCAACGCCTTGTCTACCGTTCGCAGCGCGGTGCAGCGGCCCCGAGGAGGGCTCGTCGTGTCGTCCGCCGCACCGCTGCGCGCTTGCTGACCCGTTGGTCGCGGAGCCGCTCCCGCTGCGTTGGCGGTCCGTTTCCGAATGGCGTCCGCTCGTCGCTGCTCCTCGGCGTCCGTCGCTTGCTTTGCGGCCTCCACCGCCACCTTGCGACGCTGCTCTTCCTCTTGGGCCTCGGCTTGCCGACGGCTGGCCTCTTGGGCCTCGGCCTTCCTCCGCGCCTCGTCAGCGTCCCGCTGCGCTTGCTCCGTTTCGAGGCGTCGCACATACGGCGTGACGTCGCCGGAAAACACCTGTCGGGGGCCGGCTCCTCGCCGCGGAGTCTTCGGACCGCCGGCTCTAACCTGTGTCGGCGGAGGGGTTGCGACCAGTGCCTCGCGGCCGCCGGTGACCGCTACGCCCCCGACCAATTGTGACGACGCCTTCAGAATAGAAGGCGGCACCTGCTGCGTGCCCCCACCCGCGGCCGCCACGATCGGCTCCGCTATTGGCGAATAGTTGTGAGGCGTAACGGCCCGTTCGTGAACGTTGTCGCCTTCGGCATTGACCATTCTGACGCTGCGTCGCCGCGGATACGGGGGTATCGGGCTTTCGAGGCCCACGAGGATCGAGTCGTCCAGGACCACACTACGCGCCATGCTGCTGGCGTTTGATCGGTAGGATCCGCCGTCGGAGAAGTCGTGGTTCATTTTTGAAAGATTCTCGAACAGGTCGCGCCCGTCCTTAGGTGGTGGACACGAATAAAAAGGGACGCGAGAAGTTGCTTGTTCAAAAGCGTCCGAGCGTTGCGCGAGAATGGGTGCAACCCACGTTGGCAATGCGTTGGGATATCATGCCTGAGGGACTCCCACACTGCCAAGGAGCGTGTGGCTTCCGCGTCTCTCTCGCGCCTACAAAAAAATATAATCGGTCGTCCGTTACGTTAAAAGGGTCGCCGTTACGAAGCGTGCAGTAACCGAGGGGGCGAATGGGTTGTTGCGAGGGATATAGGGAGGGGAAAGCGTGTGCAACGAACGGAGATGAAGGGCACTCCCCGCTGAGGGTGTGTGTGCTTCCCTCCCTCCAGTTGATGTTCCCCCCTTCCATCCGATCGTACGCGGCGAGAGGAAGAAGAGTCTCTAATTCGACTTCTTCGTGCCGACGGCATCCATCTTGGCGTAGAGAGCGTCCACCACCTTCTGCATTTCAGCTTGCATCGCGGCTGCCAAGGAGGCGCAGTCCAGATCCGCCTTCGCGTAGTCCACGTTGTACTTGTGGATCTCCACAAAAATGTCCGCGGGGAAGCCGCCAACCGGCGCGCTACCTGGCCACGTTTCCGCATTGCCGACGACGACCATGTAGTAGATGGGCATCTTGTTGTCAATCATCAACTTGAAGCTGCCATGGCGGAAGGGCTTCAGCTGGCGCGGTGTGACGTTCACCGCGCCCTCAGGAAACAGAGCAATCGGCTTCGCGTTGTCGACGTGTTGCTTGACGCGGGCCATGACGGCGGCCTGACGGTCGCGGTCGACGCTGAAGTCGTTGTCCGCCGACGAATTGAAGTACACGGGGAAGTGGCCGACGCGGTCGAAGACGCCGCCGAAGATGGGGATTTTTCGCAGCGACGCCTTCATGAGCGTCTTGCACCAGACGACGTACGACCAGGGTGACAAGGCCACGAAGAGCAGCGCGTCCATGAAGCTGGTATGGTTCAGCACCATCGCGGAGCCGAGAGGAATGTCGCTCCATTTTTGGTAACTCTCGTCGACGTGAATGCGAATGTGAGGGCTCAGACGAACGGCTAAGGCGAAAAAAACGCGGCAGTCGATGCCGACGAGCACCTGCGTCCACTTGCGCGGCACGCCGGCGTAACGCAGGAGGTCGATCACATACGCATTCACGCTGCAGATGAGGATGTTCACGACCACCGTGAGCACAAACCAGGCGCGCATGACAGCGACAGGAAGAAGTCGCAGGTAACAGAGTACCCACATGGCAGCGACGACACCAAGTGCCCAGCAGCTGCAGCTACAAAGCGAACAAGTCATGATAATGAAAGGGGGAGTGTCGGGTGGCTAAGGAGGAGGATTGAAGAGAGCCATGGAATCCCTCACTGAACACACAGTCGCGAGCTCCACCCGCGGCGCCGGGTGCTCGTCGCGCGGCATAACACGTCCTTTCGGTGAGAAACGGGTCACCTGGCACCATTCGACGTCACGCACGAAACCGTGCACCCCTTCCACCGGGGCCGCCAGTGATTTCCGTGGGATGTTTTGTGTGTGTGAAAAAAAAAGAGAATCTTCAGAAAGGGGAAGCGGCGAGAACCAAAAGAACGCACCGGGAGGGAGGGATTAAAATCCGCTGGAGATTGATTTGCAATGCGGGGAGGTCTGAAGAGCGACTGCCAGAATCCTGGACCGCGATGATGGCACGCGGGAGGGGGTTGACGCTGAGGGCGGCGGCGGGGGGGGTCGGAGGATAGTGGCTTGAAGCATTCTGCGAGACGGGAAAGGAAAAAGAATTGTTTACGTGCTGCAATGCGGCTCTGGGCGCGCGCTTGAAAAGAGAGAGGTAGAGATGAGCAGAGGCGGAGAGAAGGGGAGAATGGGTGCTGCACTGGGGCCAAAATATTGGGCCCAGTCAAACGATCGAAAGGCGGTCCCTTTCGTCTCTGAGTTTGCGACGACGCTGGGGTTTTCACAGGATGCCGGAACGAGTCACGCGCCCCACCACTTAATCCCCCCCACGAAGGGGATGGAGTTGTGGCGCGAAACCTTCGAACTCGTGGTGTTGTGCCGCCGAAATCGGGTGTGCCTTGTACGTTGCCGAGAGCGTTCTAGAACTGAGCCCAGAGTGACGCAATCGTGATCCGTAGCTGCAGCATGGTCACGATGGAGCACAACACGCAGACGAGGACCATGGTGCCATCGGTGGTCAGGCAAACGAGCGGCTGCGACGTGGCATACACATCCGAACCTTCTGTTCGGACCACACAGAAGGAAGACACGCCGACGCCCAAGGGACCAAGAATGGGGAGCGTTAACCCCTTATGCCAAATGGCGGACAGACGTCGCGCGAAGCATCTGCGCCGGCTCAACGGAAACCACACGACCGACGGCAGCATAACGAGGGCCCACAACGTCACCACTGATACGAGGGCCGGCTTGTACACGGTTTCGTGAAGGATCCGCATGCCGTCGGCGTCGACGATGGGATACGGGCTGAAAAGCTGACCCGGCTGCGCGACGAGCACCACGTCTTCGGCGTAGGTGCCGCGACGGGAAGTGAGATCTGCCAGCATCGCAGGATCATGCACGGAACCAAAAACTGGCACTTGAAAGGCGGTAGCTAACGTCAAGCCTTCCGGTGCGACGATCTCCGCAAGCGCGAGGCCCATCTCCACGTTGCTGGCGCACTCGACAGGATCTTGACCGCGTCGTGACGAAAGAATGGCGTCGCTGCTGCGCGGCCAAAATTCCCGAACGCCGAGGACGTCGGGATTCGCGGGTTGGATCACCGAGGCCGGCATCCCGTCCCAGAACGGCGTCAACGAGCTGATCGCAACGACCGTGATCGGAATGGTAACGTACACAAGCGGGGCACCGTTGGTGAGGTTCGCGGCGCCGCCAGGACGATAGGGGGGTGCCGGAAGGTAGGCGCGGTATCGTAGCGCGGTCCACCACGACGACTGGGCACAGTCCACTTCGATGAAGGTGCCCATGGGAAGTCGAACGGCTCGCACGGTGGTGCCTCCTGCCGCAGGGGACCGGATGCGGCGCGCTACCTCCGACGCCTCGAGCTCAACGAGCACCGCCGTGCGGCTCGCAAAATCGGACGCGGGCGACATGTCGGCGGCCGGTGAACGGATCACGAACGGCGGGGTGACCTCGGCGGGGCGCTTCGGTGTCCCGACTCGTCCCGCCCCCCAGGTTGCGCAGACGAGCCCATAATCGGCCATGGCGGGCCATCGCGAGCTGCATCGCGACTGATTGGAGAGGCAACGTGTCGCCAGGGGATCCGGATCCACCGGCAGAGGTAGCACGGGGGTGGTACGATTCACGAACGTGTCGGCCGCCATCGGACCCACGGTCATTTGCGGCACGCATTGGAACGACTGGCTGAGTAGCAGGCGAGGGGGCCGTTGCGGCTCGCCTTCAACCGGCTTGGCGCGCCGCACGACGCGACAGAGGCAAGGATGCCGCCAAGACTGCAGCCGCACGACGTGATAGGTGGCGGCAAAGGACAGTCGGCTGTGCGCCTCGGAGGCACTCAAGTCGCCCGTGCGGTACCGCGCCGGCGAATCGACGCAACGGCGTTCTTGTGACGGATTCGACTCACACGGCAGCGGCGTGATCCAGAAAGAGTCTTTCGCGACCATCAGCTTGCTGCCGTTGGCATTCACTGCTTCTGTGTTGCGCTGCGCAGTCGTTGGATCAAACATCGACACAGTCGCGGGGTCGCTCTTGTCCCACGCCGCTATGGGCCAGCCAGCGGACCCCGAAGCGGCCGTCATGTTTCGATGCTCGATGAACATCACCGATACAGAGAGAGCCGCGAACGGCAACTGTGCCGACTTCCTTGCGTCGCCGGAGCGAAGGGTCGATGTGCTGCCCCACAGCACGTCGGAAAGCGAGGAGCTAACAACCGCTGCATCCGACGTACCACTCAGGGCCCTCGTCGGCACCTCCGCGGTGGCCGACGCGTTGAAAACGATGGCGGAAGGCAGGACGAGTTGGTCACTATCGCTTGGACGGACAGCCACGAACTCTTCGCCATCACGGACTATGGTTCGCAAGACGGCCGCGATCGTTTCCGACGCCAGCGCCTCTGACACAGTGACAGCGTCGCGCAAGTCAAAAACGGGCGCGGCGTCGTAGGCGAGCTGCCGGCTGCCCTCAAAGTGGCCCATGAGCATCATCGCAAGCGTCCCGAAGACAACGGCCGACGAGCCGACTGCGACTTGTGGCAGGACGAGCAGCGATCGAGACTTGGATCGGCGAGCGTTGCACAAAAACATCGTCGTCGCGAGAAGACAGGGGGCCACCAGGAACAATGGAAAGAACACCAGAATCGCGGTGTACGAGTAAACCGCCTGCGACCCGGCGCCGAGCGCGATGGCCACGCAACTGAGCCAGCCAAATGTGCCCAGCAGGCACGACGCGAGGCCGCGCAGCGTCGACCGCCGTCGTTGGGACGGCAGACTGTCTTCCACCTTGATCGTGACGGAGGCGACGTATGCCCTCAGCGATGCCATGTCACGAGGATGGTGAGCGCAGAGACCCTGTGAACATAACACGGCGCGATCGGCCGCACTAGGACTTGCGGGGGGCACTGGGTGGTGAGATGGATGCGTGTCCGAGCACTCCGACACGGGGGTTAGCCCGTCCTCCGTCGGCGTGTTCCATCCTTGCTCGGACGGTGGGGTGCCTCCACACCGCCGTAGGGTCTCATGGTAGGCCGTCCATTGCAACAAACGATAGGACGGCAGCCGGCTCCGCCAGCCAGGAAGTCGGTCGACGGCCGCTTGGAACGTCCGGCTGACGAGCCGTAGATGGAGGAGCGTCTCTGGCTCCTGGTCGACGAGCAAGAGCACAAGGCAGAGCACGGGGGGCGAGCGTAGCGGCATCCAACCCGAGCTGGCCTCCGCCCAGTCCCCGACGTCCATGCGGCCAAGGTACAGAGTCAGCTCCGCGTCGTCCTCCGCATTGCTCTGCGGCATGCTGAGCGAGGCGTGGTCGATCGTCACATCGTCGTCCACCGGTTCGTGGTCCGCCACGGTGTGGATGACGCCACCGCCACGCATCGTACAATGATCGTCCGGGCGGAGGACGACGCCTCTGTGCTGCGGAGCGAGAAGAGAGAGGGAGAGGTGGGAGCAAGTCTCGATCGCATGATAGACCCTTCGCGAGGGAGAGGGCGCCCTCCTGACAAAATCCGGAGGCGCCGGTGCGGTGTCTTCTACTCAGACCGGTGGTTGGGTAGCGGGTCGGGGGGCCGACTCCGCTGCTGACGTGCCGTCGGCGTACTGGGTGGGGTACACTCTGCGTAACGTGTTGCCACACAGGCTCCTCATGTGGTCCGTTAATGTCGCCAGGATCGAGCCCTGCGTCTGAGGGCTGCTTTTGACGCGGCCACGCGCCTCCACCATCATCGGCTCTGTCACGGCCCCCAGTGTCGTGTCGAATACCGTCGAGGGCGCGTTCGCAACGACGTCCCCATAGCGGTTCGTCTCCACCATCACCCGGATGGCCTCTCGAATTTGCTGCGGCGTCGCGTTGCGCAAGACGTCTTGCACATCGGCGTCGGTGACTTTGCCCAAGTCGGAAGTCGTAACCCTTCGGCAAAGGTGATCCACTTTAGCCGGCGTCGCCGACGGATGCTGCCAAAAGCTGGCCGGTGGCGGCGTCGGCGGCGTCGAAACGGCGTGGTTCATAAGTGGGGGCGGGGCTTAAATGAGCAATCTAATAGAACTCGGCTACTGGAGGAGGAGGAGGGGGGAGACACCACCTCACCGAACATGGTGTGTTGGGGGAGCGCTGCCGTCGCTCGGGGGAAAGGGGTTCGGGCAGGGGGGCGAGGGGTGCCAAGATACGACGCCGTCCACGTCACTCGTCATCCTGATCAGCGGGGCGGGCGGGATGCTCCGCCGCTGTCGCTGAGGGCTCCGTGGCCGCCGGCGGCGCAGCCGGCTCCGCCCGCGGTTGGTTGAATGCCTCCTCGTCAGAGTCCTCGTTCGCGATGAGCCGCCGAATCGCCTCCCGTCGTCGCCCGGCGGCGTCCACGGCAACCGGATCGGCTTCGCCCCGGCGATGAAAAGCGTGCCGCAGCGTCAGGTCGCGAAGGTTGTTCCACGGAAGGAGGGTGTCGAGGAAGAGCCTCAGCGGGTGACGGTCGCGTCCCAGCTGGACCTCCTCCGCCTCCAGCATATCGCCGTAGATGGTCATGCGTTCCGCCAGAGATAGATCCGCCGGAAGCGGCCCGAACAGAGCTTCGAACCGTTGAAGAGCACGCTGCCGGTCTCTTGCGACTTCCCCGTGAGCCTCATCGCCGTCGACATCTGGCGCTGCCATGCCCGCCTCCCCTCCAAATTCGTCGACTTCCTGCGGTCCCTCGAGCAATTCACGCGGGATTGCCCGTCCCCCGCCGCTGAGGTCACCGAGGATGTCGGCCTTCCGAAATCGGCCATAGCGGTCGATCGTGCGGTTCTCCAGGAGGCCAGTTCGACGCCGTCGAGCGTCGGCCAACTGACTTGGATCGGCCGCGGCGGCTGCCGCGATAGCTTGCTTCAAAAAGGCCGCAACGCGCTGCGGCTTCCACAGGTCGACGGAGCGAGCGATGAAAATGGCCGATAAGTTATCAAACGCGACGGCACTCCGGCAGCCGAGCAGCATGGCGCGCACGGCGGGGTCATTTGACTCGCCCGATCCGATGGCTTGCTCCAGATTGAGCGTGACGTCGGGAAACACGCGGACGGTGTCCACCAACAAGGCCAGCGCCGCGTCGTGATCATCGGCCGGTGAGGGCGGTGATGCGACCTTGCCTTTCTTGCTCCTAGCGAATGCGACGGATGGCATCGCACTGCCCGATTTGGCAGCGTCTTCGGCGAGACGGTGGGCCGCCAGTGCCGCCCCGAAGCTGAGCGATGGGAGGGCGAGAAGCGGTGACGACGACGCTACAAGGTCGCCGTGAACGTCGGAGAGCCATCTCCACTCGGACGACCGCAGCGCCGTGTACTCGAGGAGCAGCATCACGCCCATGGGGTCCGTTGGGTCGAGCGAGTACAGCAGCTTGGCGAGTTCGTGCGCCGTGCACGCGCAACCCTTACCGAGGGCGCTGTGCACACCACGGAATAAGATGACGTGGATCAACCGATTGCCCTCTGCGTTGACCCCCGTGCGGGCGGCGTCGCCTGCCCACGGCGCGGGACCTCGGAAGTCCTCGTACGGCAAGCGGCGCTCCTTGCACGTTCCGGCGACTGGAAAGCCGGCCAGGACGACTCCTGCGGTGTACAGCGCCATGTCAAGCATCTGCTGCGCCTCTGGGATGTCACCGGTGGTCACAAAGGCCTCCTGGAGCCTCAACAGCGTCGCCAGATGATAGGGCCGCCGAAGCCACAACGCCCAGAGGTCGCGAACGCCCGTTTCCAGTCGAGCGCTCAGCGCGTTGAGCGCCGCCGTGCCAGCCTGGTACTCTGCCGTCGCGACATCAACGACGAATAGTTTGTTGCCCTCCCCCCCTGGCGACGCCACGTTGACGAGCTTGACGCCGAGTCCATCGAAGGGCGGCCACTTGTTGGGATTGGCGCAGCCTAGAAAGCTTTCCCGATACTTTGGCGCGCCGCCCGCGAGGGGCTTCAGCGACTCCACGCTTGCCGCGCCGAAGCATCGAATGCGCTCGCTGCGGGGATCGTACACCCGTGCCCCGCCCAAGTGGGAGGCAGGGCGGAGAAGCTGCAAGAACGACGAACCCTCCGGTGAGTCCCCCGGTTCGCTGCCCCCCGTGCTAGCGACGGCGTCCGAGTTGTTGACGGCGGTGCCTCTGTGGTGGCCGCTCGCCCCTGACTGGTTAGCGTTCTCCGTCGCACGCCGAAGGTCCGTCAATATTTTGTCGAATTCACCATCATCGTCCTCGTCACGGTCCTCTTTACTGTTCTTAGCGTGTCGGGCGGCGCGTGACACTGCAGATGGCTTCCCTGGCTTGTTCGTCTTCGCATTGGCGTGTGCTTTTTTGGGCGACTTCGGCCGGCACGCTTCCGGTCGTTGGGCCTTCGAGACGACGGATTCCAGCGCCCCCTCGTCGGTCCGAGGATCCACGTGGCACGTCGTTGTGGGCCGCTCATCGACTTGCGGCGCGGGCCGCTCATCGACTTGCGCCGGTGGTGCCGGCGTCTTCTTCTTCGCCGAGCGACGGGCTCGAAGCGAGGATTCCGCCTGCGCAGGAGGAAACACTGTCGCATTCTCGTCGGATGAACTTCCTGACTCCTCGTAAGCCGCGGCGGCGGTGGTGGCTCTTCGCGAGGCGGATGGCAGCAGGGAGGAGAGGGCCGCCAGCCTCTTCACTTGCCGCGCTGACATGACGACTGGAACACCCGCCCCTTTGTGGTTGCCGTTTACTTTGGTGTAGTGATCGGCGGCTGAAATGAGGGAGGATCAGCCCATTTTTAAAAAACTGCCGCCGTCGTCGACTTGGCGAAAGATTGAGGCTCACGGGTATTGGGGGGATGAGACTGCGGATGGCACACTAAAGCGGTATCACATGCCCGCCGGTTTTCGGCGGTGTGCAGGCTGCACCGGAACGGTACGCAGTTTTCTCAGAGGTGGCAGAAAGTCAATCTGCAGCGTCTCCTCGAACCACGTGCGAGCCGCGGCCTCCATGTCGCCTCGAGCTCTGCTCTCTCGCGTCATCAGCGTTTTCCTTTCCACTTCCGCTTGCGTCTGCCGGTAGATCCACTGTTGCTTCAGCGCTTGAATGGCCTCCAGCTCGGCGGCCACGGAGTCGAGGAGAACGTCGTTGACCTGCAGCGCGTCTCGGAGCTGGCGCCGCTGAATGTCTAGTCTCGTGACCTTTTCGTTGCGCAGGGTCGCTTTGATGATACCCCCAAGCGGCCCTGAATGGTCACCCATTTGTTGAAAATGGAAGCACCTTTGTGGGAAGGAAGGACAATCGAGGGTAGGGACCGTTCGACGGTGGATGCTCCTGTCTTGGCGTCGAGTCGAGGGGAAGGCCACGCCTGGAGGACGAACCATTGCCCTCCTTGTTGCGGGAGATGGCACTCGAGAGGGAGAGGGAGAGAGCCGAAACGTACAAAATGATAAGTGAAAGGAGCGTAGAAGGGGAGTCTCCGTCACCATTGGCAACCAATCCCTGCGGCGAATCTGAGCTCAGCTCGCGACTCTCGGACTACGATGAGCGGCTGGCCTGTTGCTTCAATTTCAGCCTTTCCAGAGCGGTCAGTTTCTTTTCTGGTTCCGCGGCGGGTCGGACGCCAACGGACGAAGAGCCGAAGCCAAAGTCGTCGCCACTGGTCACTGCGGGAGGCGGTAGAGCGGCCTCCATCTCTTCCGGGGGCAGAGGCGGCGGCGGCCCTTTGGCTCCAGCCCCTGCCTCCATGAAGGCCACAAGGGACGTAACCTTTTCCGGTGCCGTGGGTGGCAGCTGGAATTTTTCTTGCTGCGCGCGGCGCGCATTTTGTTCACGCTGCTCGCGATTCTGTCGGTCGGCTTCGTCCATTTGGCGCCGCACATCGAGCATCTGTCTTGAATAGCTGCTTGTGACCGCCGTGCTGTACAACCACGCGTCCGTCACATCACCGTAATTCGCCCTCGACAGCTGCGCTTGTGCCTCGAGCCGATCTTTGTGGCAGAGCCAGTCCTGTTCCACGCTGTACACCATCGCCGCGTTCTTGAGCTGCCCAGCGCTACCTGGTCGCCCGGCGGTCGCCCAATGTGCGTCGTTCGACGGCACGGTCGCCTTCTGACTTCGCTTCATGGCTGTGCGGAAGCTGCGGGACCGGCGCTCTTCCTCGGCCAACACCGTCTGCGTCATCCCAAGCAGCGCCGAGGGCGGCTGCATCGCAGCGGCGCGCATGTCGGCGGGTCCAGTGAAAGACTGGGTGCTGTAGAGCGTCGCCGGGGCCACGGTGGATCGTGAGCGGCCCGCCGGCGGCGAAGCCGTTCGCGACGTCGAGCGGTCGTTCGCATGGTGAGTCGGAGCGCACAGGAACTTCGGCTCGTACCAAGCAAACACATCGCTCCGATCCCACGGCGTCGACCCCCCAGAGAACGGTGCCTGCTGCGGTCGCGCCGAGGCGGCGCCGTAGATTGATGTGCCACTTCGGTTGGCGCTGCTGCCCATGGGGGACTGCCGTGGGTCGCTGGTGGCGGCCGCGACCGCGGCTTCGGCGGCGGTGGCCCTCGAGACCAACGCTTGGTTCTGTTGCACTCGGCGCGAGTCCGCTCGACGCCGCTGCACCTCCGCTTCGAGGTTCCGGAGATGCTGCTCGACGATGAGTTGAATTTCATGGCGGAAGCCGCCGGCGGCCGCCCAGTCCAGCGACGTGCGGCCTTGGCACACGTGGTGCGGATCCGCGCCGGCGCTGAGCAGATGCTTCACGCACTGGCTGTTGCCCCGAAACGACGCCACCGCAAGGGGCGACACACCATTCGCGTTCATGGCATCGACGACCGCCCCACTCTTGAGCAGCGCGTGGACCACATCGGGGTAGTTTTGCTGTGACGCAATGAACAACGGAGACGTGCCGGACGATTTGGTCGAATTGGGATTCGCGCCGTGCGCTAGCAGCTCGTCGACCACGGCAGCGTGGCCATTCTGTGCGGCGATGAACAGCGGCGTGACGTCCCCTGGGACTCGCTTGGAGTTCGGGTTCGCGCGATACGACAAGAGCAGCCGCACGGTGTCCAGACACCCGCCTTCGCATGCCAACCACAGACCCGTGGTTCCGTCTTCCTGCGCGGCGTCGATGGGGAAGCCGGCCTTCAGCATCTGTTCGACAAGGTCGGTGGTGCCCCGCCGGCATAGCTGCCGGAACGCATGCCCTTCGTGCACATAGGCCTGCTGTGACGACATGGGAATTAGATCGCTGTTTCGCCGACGTCAACTTTGCGCAGGAAAAAGCATCAGAGAAGCCTCGAGTGCGAAACTTGTTGCGGGAGAAGGGAAGCAAGGGAACCACTGCTACCGCCCACCACGGTGGGAGGGGGGCGGCTGCCTCCTGGTCTCCTCCGCGGCGTCTGGATCCACGATGGTCTCCGCGGCCGCCCTGAGCTCCTCGTATCGCTCGAGGACTTGCTGTCGCTCCGCGTACCAAGCGTCGATGCTGGCGTGAAAGAACACCTCGGTGAGCTGAACGGCGGCCGCACAGTCGGCAAGCGTGGCGGGTGGCGCCAGCATGTCGTCAGCGGACGACGACGCCGGTGGACGTCTCTCCTCCTCGTGGGCAGTCAGGCAGTGGTGCAGCCGGTGGGCCTCTTCCCAGAGTGCCGCCATGGGCGCATCCTCGCCCCGGACCACCGTCTGGGTCCCTGTTGCGGTGGGGGCTCCGGTCGCGTCCGCCTCACGAGTGCCGATAAACGTCGGCATCGACGACGCAGCTTGACTGGCGATCCCGTTCCGCGTCGGTGGCGGCTTGCGGCGACCATCCCCTGTCACGACGTCAAGCGCCTCGATACGAAACGGAGGCCGCACGCCCAGCGTGTCCCAGAATTTCAAGATTGACTTTGACATGGTTTTGGCGATGAGAGAGTGCTCAAGCGGCGGCGGTTCAACGTCTGCCGCCGTCTCAACAGCGTTAGAGGTCGTCAGAGCCGCGTTCGCCTCCTTGTTGTTGAAAGTCATGTCGTCCTTACGAATCGGGGCTGCCTTCGGAGGGACCGTCTCAAGGACACCCTGCTCGCCACGCAGCACCAGCGCGACGAGCCGTTCGCTGCCCGTGACAGTCGCGCCCAGCAGCGCGAGCGCATCAACGAGCGCCCCGCGCAACGTCCTCTCGGAGAGAACCAACGCCCGAACGCGAAGCAGCAGCGAGGCCGTTTCCTCCACTGGCGCCGCATGGCTTTGGGGCTCGGCGGCATAGGGGCACCGACCGTGTGTCGCCGGGGCGGCTCCCACGATGTCGTCAAACGGGTGGCGGTCGGCGTCCAGAAGACTGCGCAACTCACCGAGGAACGCAGTGAGCACAGTGCCAAGCGGACTGGCCGAGGCACCGGAAGCCATCGGCGGACGAAATTCACTATCGCTTTTTTTGCCCGCCGCTTCAAGAATGGGGAAGTGTGGCCAACGGTCTCGCGCGCCCTTCGGCCGTCACATTGGAGGGGAAATGACAGTGTAAGGATGACGACCAAAACTTGACGGGGACTACACTTCCACGATGCGCGTGACAGGCGAAGATGGCGTATCTTGCTGCGGTGCGATTTTTGCGTCACCGGTGCGGACCTTGAGGGCAGATGAATGGTCATTTCGCAGACCTCTGCTTCCTGCTTGCGCCGATTGTGCCGTCGGCGGTGCGACTCGAGACCGAATCGGCAGCCCTCCTTCCGACAAGGGGTGCGCGGTGCCGTTCGCGGCTGATCGCCTTACCGTAGCGGCGACACTCGCCCTGGGTGTTGTTGAGCCGCTTGCACTGGGTGCGGGTGGTCGCGGG
>ERZ1292633.1782-Hain-H41-02um-R1-1782-length-22792-cov-6_pt1 | contig 22792 bp, 18 predicted proteins | sample MGYA00564406_ERZ1292633 | MGnify/ENA primary metagenome ERZ1292633 (study PRJEB36523, sample SAMEA6512639) | groundwater metagenome | collected 2019-01-08 | study: AquaDiva: Metagenomics assemblies of 32 groundwater samples
TCCGGAGGCAGGATTATTCAGTTCGCTTTTTCCCAATGCGCTCGGCATGAACGACGATGTGTGGGTTTGCCCAGAATCGAAGGAGAATTTGGGAACATTTCTCAACCACTCTTGTGATCCATCAGGGTACGTTGGTCACGGCATGATTATTCGTGCCCTTCGCCCGATCAAGCGTGGAGAAGAGGTGACAATCGATTACTCCACAACTGAAGGTGATCAATATTGGTCCATGACGTGCCATTGCGCATCACCAAAATGTCGCGGGACGTTGTACGCTAGTAACACCCCGTATTGGAAACGGGCTTCCCAAGAGCAGACAGTATGAAAGAATTCATCTTGTCTGGAAATCAGCCCGCACCAAACTTACACATCAACTACGAAACAGAATTAAATGCCGAACAGCTCAACGTCGTCACATCGCCGGGTGGGCCGACGTTGGTGTTGGCCGGTGCGGGAAGTGGCAAGACGAGGACGATTACGTACCGGGTGGCGTGGTTGCTCGAGCAGGGCATCCAGGCGGAGCACATGTTGCTTTTGACGTTCACGAATAAAGCCGCCAAGGAGATGATGGTGCGCGTGGAGGGATTGTTGCGAACATATCCGCACGGTTTGTGGAGCGGGACGTTCCATTCGATTGCCAATCGTCTCCTCCGCATGTACGGATCACAAACTGGATTCGGCAGCGATTTTTCGATCCTCGACGAGGAGGATGCGAGCGACATGATGAAGATGTGTATCAAAGAGTTACGGATCGATACAAAAGGAAAACGTTTTCCGAGTGTTGGGGTTATTCGAGGGTTGATTTCGTATAGCGAGAATGCACGAGTGTCCCTCAAGGACGTGGTTGAAGGACGTGCAGCACATTTTGCACATATCATGCCGGAAATTCAGATGGTGGCTGAGCGGTATGCGTCGGCAAAACGCACGGCGCGATCCATGGATTTTGATGATCTTCTCCTTCAACTTCTTCGTTTACTGCAAGAGAACGATAGCGTTCGTGAACAGCTTGCGGAACGGTTCCAGTTCGTCCTCGTTGATGAGTTTCAAGACACAAACATCATTCAGTCCGATATCGTCGACCTGCTCGCGAGCAAGCATCGTAATATCCTTGTGGTTGGAGATGACGCACAGAGCATCTACTCGTTCCGTGCTGCAGAGATTCGAAACATCCTCGATTTTCCTAAACGATATCCGGAAGCGAACACGTATCGACTCGTCACCAACTATCGTTCAACGCCGGAGATCTTGAATGTGGCCAATGCGGTGATTGCGAATAATGAGCAACAATTTTCGAAAGAACTCGTGTCTGCTCGCACTTCGGGGGAGAAACCGAGCGTTGTTCCGGCAAACGATTCCCGAGAAGAGGCACAGTACATCGTGGAGCAGATTTTAGCGCTCACCGATCAAGGATTTGAATTGAAGAATATCGCCGTGCTCTTTCGTGCAGCCTTTCACTCGCAAGCACTCGAATTTGAATTGATGAAGCGCGCGATTCCGTATGAATACCGTGGCGGCATGAAGTTTTTTGAACGCGCGCACGTGAAAGATGCGGTCGCTCATCTTCGACTCTTGCGAAATAGTCGTGATGTGGTGGCGTGGTTGCGAGCGTTACAGATCCAGCCCGGTCTCGGCTTAACGACGAGTCAAAAGATCGCCGAACAACTTTCAAGGTACGCATCAACGCGTGAATCCCTCGACGCGCCGATTCGTCTTTCGGCGCGGGCACAAGAAGGATTTCGTCAGACGTCGATTATGCTCCGAGCAATGCTCGGCGCGCCGTTGCCATCCGAAGCGGTGCGCGCGTTTGCGGCAAGCGAGTCGTATCGGCTTTACCTGGAAGCAGAGTATCCCAACTACCGAGATCGAATTGACGACTTGGATCAGCTCGCAATTTTCGCCGAGCAGTATCGTGAACTTGGTGACTTCCTTGATGCAATGACATTGGCTGGAGATTTCGGCGGGAGACTCGAGGACACCTCGCAGCCTGATCGAAACGAGGACGGGGAAGCGAAGTTGATCCTCTCCACGATTCACCAAGCGAAAGGTTTAGAGTGGGATGCGGTGTTTGTTGTTCACTGTGCCGGCGGGATGTTCCCGAGCGATCGGAGTATGGGGGAGCGGAATGGGCTGTAAGAGGAACGGCGATTGTTTTATGTAGCGGCTACACGTGCACGATCGAAATTGTATTTTACGTACCCGCTCACGACGGGATATGAGTCGGTAGAGATCCGTCAGCCGTCGTGCTTCATTGACGAGATTCCTGTGGGAATGGTGGAAACGGTTCGTTTACGTCGGTCTTTGCCAAGTTGGGCATCGTCCGCAGGGAATCGAGGATCGTATAATGGTGGATCGTCGACGGTGTGGAACGACCATGATGAACCCACCATTGTTCTCGACGACCTGGGTGAAAAAATGGTAAAAAAGAGTGCACCAGGATCGTTTTTGAGGGATATCGACGAACTTTAAAACGTAGAGAGGTTAAAGTGGTTAATCGGCGGGTTACCGCCTTGGTTAAACGGTTATCCGGATTTTCGGACAGAACGTCTTAACCGAGGCCAGCCCGGCTGGCCGATTAACCGCTTTAACCTCTCATTGTAAACGTATGACCAATCACGACTACGCGGCCCGATCCATTGAGGCGTTGAAAAAAGACGGTGGACAGTGGACCATGCACGGACTACTGCCGCTCGAAACTATCGAAGATTTATCAATCGCCTATACGCCAGGCGTTGGAGCGCCGTGTTTGGCTATTTCAGCCGATCCGTTGGCGGCGTACGACCTGACGATGAAGGGACGAACAATAGCTGTTGTTTCTGATGGCTCAGCGGTACTTGGATTGGGAAATATTGGTCCGCTTGCGGGCTTGCCGGTGATGGAAGGGAAGTCGGTGATGTATAAAAAGTTTGCCAACATCGACGCCGTACCGATTGTGCTTGCGAGTCAGGATCCCGAGCAGATCATCGAAGCCGTGCGCATGATCGCGCCAACGTTTGGAGGAATCCACCTCGAAGATATTGCTGCGCCCGCCTGTTTCGAAATTGAACGACGTCTGACGGAGATGCTCGACATCCCCGTGATGCACGACGACCAGCATGCAACAGCGATTGTGGCGACGGCGGGGTTGATGAATGCGGCGAAAGTTGTGGGCAAAGAAATCAGTACATTGAACGTCGTCATCCTCGGCGCAGGCGCAGCAGGAATCGCGACGGCTCGGTTGCTCCTCGACCTTGGCGTGGCCGATGTCACGCTCGTTGATTCAAAGGGCATCGTGAACGCCGCACGTACCGATATCAATGGTGAAAAGGCGTTGATGGTTCCATTGACGAACAAACGCATGCTCGAGGGTAATCTGGCGAGCGCCATGCGGGGCGCGGATGTGTTCCTTGGAGTGAGTAAAGCGAATTTGGTAACACAAGACATGGTGCGAAGTATGGCCACGTCACCGATTATTATCGCGATGGCGAATCCTGTACCGGAAATTTTGCCCGACGAAGCAAAAACCGCGGGTGCGGCAGTCGTTGCAACGGGTCGATCGGATTATCCGAATCAGATCAATAACGTTCTCGTGTATCCTGGTCTCTTCCGCGGTCTTTTGAATCGTCGAGCGAGTAAGCTGACGAGTGCCATGAAGATTGCGGCCGCAACGGCTTTGGCGAACTTGGTGCCGAATCCCACGGCGGACTACATCATTCCAAAAATTGTGGAGATCAATCCATCGGAAGCGATTGCCAAAGCTATTGAAAGCGTATGAGACAACAGAGCTATCGACATCGGACGAGGGGAGGGAGCCGCGCGGGCGGTGCGGTGTTGTTGGTTCTGTCTGTCGTGATTGGCGCTGCGTTGGTGTACATCCTCATCCTGTGGTTCCGTTCTGATACAAAAGAGAAGGATGTGAACGGTGTGCTCGCAGAGGCGAGTGCGGCAGCAACCGCTCCGGTGATTACCGACGTCCGAGCAACCGCGGTGATGACGTTCGCGAACGGAGGATCTGCTGGGACGGCATATCGTCAAGGAACGCCAGAATTGCCGTCGTATAATGTTCTCGTGAGTCTTCCCGCGATCGCTATCGAGGGAGACAGATACGAAATTTGGATGGTCAAAGATGGCATTTCGGATGTGAAGAGTGTGGGTATGCTCGATCCTCGTGCCGATGGAACGTGGGCCAAGAGCTTTACGATTGCGGATCCGCTCCAGTATCCCAACATCATTATCATGGTGGAACCGAATGATGGAAACAGTGGCCCGTCAGGAAACATTATTGCGCAAGGGAGATTTGAATAAGTAACCACGTCGCCTATGACGATTGGCGTCCTTGGTGCTGGATATGTGGGGTTGGCGACGGCGGCGAGTTTTGCTGCGCGTGGATTTGCGGTGATCTGTGCTGATGTGAATCCGGAACGCATTGCCCTTTTGAAACAGGGAGAGTTGCCGTTTTTTGAAGAGGGAATGCTTGATGTGTTTCGTGAGGCAGCCATTCCAGTGAGCTTCACCCTCGACAGTACTCTCGCGTGTAAATGTGATGTGGTGTTTTGTTGCGTTGGGACACCAAGCGCCGCAGACGGATCAGCCGATCTTTCCTTCGTGCAGGCGGCAGCGACGATGTGCGTGGAAGCGATGCCGGGAGCGATTTTTATTCTCAAGTCGACGGTTCCTCCGGGTACATCCCGAGCGATTCGCGACGCGGTTCGTGGTCGCTTGCGCGTGGCAGCGAATCCCGAGTTTTTACGAGAAGGAAGTGCGGTGAATGATGCGCTTCATCCGTCGCGTGTGGTAATTGGTGCCGACGATCCGGATGTGGCGACAGTGCTCTCTAATCTCTATCAGCAGACCGACGTTCCACTCCTCGTGACTGACACCATGACGGCGGAGATGGTGAAGTATGCGTCGAATAGTTTTTTGGCGACGAAGATTAGTTTTATCAACGAGATTGCGGCGCTCTGCGAAGCAGTCGGTGCTGATGTGCTTGCGGTGGCAAAGGGTATGGGATTTGATGATCGTATCGGTCCAAACCTGCAACCTGGTCCGGGGTACGGCGGAAGTTGTTTTCCGAAGGATGTTCGAGCGCTCATTCACCTCGGAGGTACCGTTCAAGTCCCTCTGAAGGTGCTCTCTGCCGTCGCAACGGTGAATGAGGAACGTCAGCGACTTTCGTTTGATCGTTTAGGAAAGCACCTCGGCGATCTTGCAGGGAAACGCATCGCCGTATGGGGGCTTGCGTTTAAACCGGGGACTGACGATATCCGTGATGCGCCGGCGGTGGCGTTTATTGAGCAATGTCTCGGAGCAGGGGCATCGATCACCGCCTACGATCCTTTGGTGCGGGAAGCGATCATAAAGAAGTTTCCAACGGTTCGGTTAGCCCCGAATGCCGTCGCGGCGCTCGATGGTGCAGACGCGCTCGTGGTGATGACCGATTGGTCGGAGTTTCGTGCGTATCGTTACGCGGATGTGACAACGCAGGTATCGTCAGGATTAGTGGTGGATCTTCGTTTTGTCCTGCAGCGATAACACTGTGTTAAAATAGAGACAAATATGTCTCGTATGAAGCTCCACCACATCTTAACCGTGATGTCCGGCGGAATCTTTTTCGCCGTTGTTGGATTCTCGTTTTTTGTTCTTCGTTACCCAGAAGACACCGTCGCCTACACAAATACGGACTTCGTCGCATCGAGTGATGGCGACTCTTTTGCTTTTGATAGTGCAACGAATGTTTTGATTGGATCGTTCCGTCTTCCGGATCCGGTGACCGATATTTTGCTGCATGACGGTTTGGCAAATACGGTGATTGCTCGAAGTACCCTCGCGAATTTTCCCTCAACGAACCAGATGTACGACACGAACGGCGATGGAATGTTTGGTGGCGTCGAAGGGATTGTTCAGTCGTCTGATACCACGATCGATAGTACCGATGTTGTTCTTATGACTGCGAGCGGAGCGCTCACGTCAATTCCTACCGTCGACGGTGCTGGTCTTATCGCCTACCTTGATCAAGGAGCAACCGTTGATAGTTACGACAGCGGGGAAGACATCTATCGCGAGGTGTATAACGGCGTGAATAGCGCGATCACGAGCGGTAACACGATTCGCCTGTTCCCTAATCCACCGTCCATGATGGATACGAACGCGAATGGTGTGGTGGATTTTAATGGTGTCGTAAACTATCAAGAAGCACTCGTCGCGGACCTTGATACGAATGGTCGTCCGTCGTCTGGCGATTCGGTGATTGTGGGTGGGACGGCAAATATCCGTGTTTTTGTGTCAGGTGACGGGGTCTGTTTTGATGGATCGATTGTCAATGATACCGAATTTGATGTGGGAGAGCGCGTGTGGAAAGATGCGGCGGGTGATTGCTCCAGTTTTACGTCCGGCGTTGACAGTATTTTATTGACGGCGAATACCCCAACGGGAACGTCAACAGTATTTGGAACAGAAAACGAAGTCGCCTATCTAGATATCGACGCAAGCGGAACATTCACGTGTACTCGTACAGGGACATGTGAACCGCTGGTGTCTTCAGGTGTGAGTGGTACGGATTTTGTGAACGACGGCAACCTTCCAACATTGACAACGTTTTTCAACTCTTCACAGGAAGCAACTGATGGCATTGGGACGACGGGAACGGCGTGGAATGAAGTTGGTGGCCCAGAGCGCATGATCGCCCTGAACACACTGAGTAATGGAAGCGATCAGCTCTACCTCTTTCTCGACGGAAACGCGAACAACGTCTACAACAGTGGCGAAGATATTTTGATGAATGTTTCTTCTGGCGTGACGGCAGTCGCCGCGAACGGCAACACGATTCGTACATTTGATACGAATGAGCGTCTTCTGTTGTCTCCTGTGGCATCGTTACCCACCTTCACGTCATCGAATGGTGTTGTTGTGCTGTCGGACGACGCAGCACTGACTGCCGGGGCACTTGATGGAACAGGAACGGATCGCGTACTAACCACGGCAGCAGTGCTGACGGCGATCCCATCATCGGTTCGATACTTTGATCACGATACGTCGGGAAGCTACGTAGCCGGCGATGACATCGTTCGTGATCTTGATGCGTCGGGATATTACAACGCCGATGACCTTCTTTCTCTCGCCGTGACGACATCTAGTTCATTGGCTGATATTGACGACACATACCTTTCGAAGATTTCGTTGTATCAGCAGGCGGGTTCGACGTGCGCGGGAAGTGGGACAGACACGCTGATTGGAACGGATACATCTGCGCCATTCCTGAACCAGGCCATTGTGGTAACAAAGGCACCGTACGTGGCAGTCGACCCCGTGATCAGTCGAACGATTTGTGTGTATGCGGACATCACGAACAATTCAGTTCACGGAAAAATTTGGTCTCTCGTTATCCCAACGAATGGTGCGGTCTTTTCATCCGGAACATCCCCAACGTCCCCATTCAGTGCAACAGCGTCCCCTGTGCAATTCGCGGCACCGCTGACCGTTGCGATTTCTCCTTCGCAACCGATGATTGCACGTTCCCGTCAAACCACGACGTATACTTTCACATACACGCTTTCGGAAGACGCGGTCCCAAATGGACAAGGACTTTTTACGGTCACTTTCCCGCCGGGGTATGCTACGAACGGTGCGACTGCGTCGTGTACTGACGATGGAAACGCGGTGAGCGGAACAGCGACGGTTGGTGTTAGTATCGTGTCCGTCGTGAATGCATCTGGCGCAACCGTCGGTAGTGGTTCCGTCATCGTTTGTACGGTAAACGGTGTTATTAATCCAAGTCTGGCCGGCTTGACCTCGCAGTTTCGTGTTGGGGCATACACCACGGGGGTTACCCGAATGACGCACGCGGATGTGATTCAACGTTTGGTGGTCGCCCCCCCGGGTTCCGGTGTGCAGATAAAACCAACCCTCACCATTCTCTCACCGAACGGCGCAGAAAGTTTTGTGCCCGGTGCTGATGCCACGATTCTTTGGAAGAACGAGGGAGTGGCGTTAAAATTTGTGAACCTCACATACTCCGAAGATGCCGGTCAAACATGGAAACCGTTGGCCGACGGGCTCGCGAATACGGGACAATATCGTTGGCTCGTTCCCCAGGAAAACACCGCGCAAGCAGTCGTGAAAATTGTCGATGCGAACGTCACAAACGCAGCCACCGAGGATGTGAGTGATGCGCTCTTTACGATTGGTACGCCTCCCGTCACCAGCTCCGATTCGTCGAACGATGAGGTCACGGTGATTGTCGATACCGATCCGGCAACAGAAACAGCCCCTTCGACCGACGTCGTTGTTCCTGCTTCGGAAACGTCATCTCCCACTTCAACGCTGGCAACAGGAATCTTCATTCGTCTCGCTGATGCGCCGACCATTTACTTTATCGACGAGGCGCGTGTTCGTCATCCTGTTTCGCATGTCTCGATCTTCCTCACATACACGGAGAGTCTGAAAAATATCATCACGATTGATCGCGGGACATTCGATCAATCAACTCCTGGATCGCCGCTGTTGCCGCGCATAGGTTCCATCATGGTTCGTTTTACCTCCAGCCCGTATGTCTACACGATGAATGCAGGAGACGACGGTAGCGTGGTGTTACGTCGGTTGCCGAGTGAAGATCTTATTCGTGACGTTCTGGGCGAGCAGTGGCAGGATTTTATTCTCACTCTCGATGACACGCTTTTGAACGGTGTAGCAATTGCTGCCGACGATGAAACGGAAGAATCGTTTCGTGCGTGGGTTGCCCAGGGCTTCCTGATGGATCGTTGGCACTTGATCTACCCTGATGCCTCGGAAGATTTGGACGGGGACGGTGCAGCAGCGTGGCTGGAAGCGCAGTGGGGAACAAATCCATATTTGTGGGATACCGATGGTGACGGTTTTGATGATCGCGAAGAACAAACGCTTCAGACGTAAGAAGAGGTTGGGGGAGGCTTGGTAACGCTCATGGTACAATGGTGCTATCTATGGCCTTGTTTCGTGGCGCAAAAATTCCGTTGTCCAAGCCGACGGGAACGTGCCGAATTCCCTTGAATCAGGAAGAGCGCGCGCTATGTGAGCAAACGGGAGTGGTGCCACATGCGTCAGAAATCACCTGGCGGATTTTTCGCATCATGGCAGAGTTCGTAGAAGGATTTCAGCTGCTGACGCGGACAGATCGGGAGATAAGTATATTTGGATCGTCTCGCGCAGCAGCGTCGAGTCATTGGTATAAAGAAGCGCATCGTTTGGGCGCGATGCTCGCTAAAAAAGGATTCGCGGTGGTGACAGGCGGTGGGCCAGGCATCATGGAAGCGGCGAATAAAGGCGCATACGAGGCCGGGGGAGTGTCGATCGGGCTTAATATTGAACTTCCGTTCGAGCAACACATCAATAGTTACACCACCTACTCCCGAGGATTTCATTACTTCTTTACACGAAAGGTCATGCTGGCAGCCGCGGCGCAAGCATACGTCTTTTTCCCCGGTGGATTTGGTACGCTCGACGAGCTGTTTGAATTGACAACATTGGTGCAAACAGGAAAATCTGCGCAGATGCCGATCGTGCTCGTGGGGAAGGATCACTGGGCACCACTCATTGCCTGGCTGGAGTCGAACGTGTACGGTACACAGGACGCGATTGATGCTGCTGACATTCACTTATTCACGATTGTTGATACCGCAGAAGAAGCGTTCGCAGTGGTATCTCGGGCCCCGGCTCGTCACCTTTTCTGATGTTTTATGTACGAACGACTCGCAAAATTTGCTGCCCGCCTTTCGCAACACGAATCCATAGTGTCGGCGGTGAGTGGAGAAGAGACGATTGAAGTGAGCGTGCCAGCCTCGACGGCGGCGGCGTTTTACGAAAAAGTTCGCAACACGCTTGATTACCAAGAAGAGCATTTGCTTCGTCGGAATGCGATCGAACGTATTCTTCGCCGGTATCGTGGCAGTGGTGAGGCACCAGACCGCATGGCGAGCGACTTGTTAAAAGAGTTAGTGTGGGCAAAGTATTTGCCCAACAAGAGTGTTCCGCTTTCTCTTGGTGAAACCGTTGCGGTTATTTTAGGAAAATACGAACCGCTGTTTAGTGCGGTGGCGATGGTGAAGGGGAATCGCGAGAAGTTTACGACGTGGTTACTCGATGTCGTTGCAACGGAAATTGAATACACACTCGCACCACCAGTCACCGACGAAGCACTCGCGAGTTTCATGTACGAAGAAATGCGTTCACGCATTGATTGGGATCCAAAATTCGAGTTGCCGGAAGAAACGAAAGATCTTCGTCTGTACACGGCGATTCATCGCACGTTGCTGAAGAGCAATCACGCAACGCTCCGCTTTCGTTTGTTAACATTGTATTATCCAACATGGGCCGGTGCACAGGCTTCGAGCGCATTAGCCGACGAACTTGCGGCGAATATTGTTCGTGTTATTGAAACGATCGAAGGAGAAATTTTCCATCCGCTTACTGATCGCTTGTCACGCGTGCTTCGACGAAAGGCGGGAATTTTTCGCGTGCTCCGCGATGCCTTTTCTCACGCCAAAGATCAGAAGGCCTTGCTCTCGAGCCCCGAGGCACTTGATGCCGCAGTAAAAGAAGCGCTCCATCTTCGCACGGACGATTTCAAAGTTCGTCTCCGTCGTACCGTTGTTCGTGCGGTTGCCTTCCTCTTCATCACCAAAATGTTGTTAGCGTTGGTGATTGAAGTGCCGTACGACCTTTTCATCGCGCAAGACGCTTCGTGGTACCCGCTGCTGATCAACGTCACGTTCCATCCGATTTTTCTGGCGCTCATTGGCATTACGGTATCGATTCCCCAAAAGAAAAACGCCGAGGATTACATGGCTGCGATTCGTGCAGTGGCAGTTGGAGCCCAACATCCGCTCCTGACGGTGCGTGTGAAACGAGAGACACGCGGAACGTGGTTCAATATTTTCGGTGTCCTGTACGGTGTGTTGTTCTTGGCGGTGTATGGCGCGATTGGATCGATTCTGCACAACCTTGGTTTCCACGGTCTCTCGATCGTGCTCTTCCTCTTCTTCCTCTCTCTTGTGACATTCTTTGGCATTCGTATTCGATCGTCCACCAAAGACATCATCGCTTCCGATGCGCGCAGCGGATTCCTGGGAACGGCTTTCGATATTCTTATGCTCCCAATCGTGCGTGCTGGTGCGTGGTTATCGATTCGCGTGGCAAAGATTAACGTCTTTATTTACTTCTTCGATTTTATTATCGAAGCGCCACTCAAAGTCGCAATTGAATTTGTGGAAAGTTGGCTGGCGTTTGTTCGAGAGAAAAAAGAAGAGATCTAAATCATGCCAAGGAGGGGGAACTACCGAGTGCGGGGACGACGGGAATTCGCGGTATTCGTCGGCGTCTTCTTCGTGACGGTGTTTTGCACAGGACTCCTCGCATTGGTGATGTTCGTCAAGCCAGGAGCACAAGATCTCGGCGTCACCTTTTCATCGAAGTATTCTCGGAGTTTAGGGTTGTCTCCTGTTGATGTGTTTACGGCGATCGTGAACGATCTTGGCGTACAGCGTGTTCGTATTCCGGTCTATTGGGACGATGTCGAAGTTGCGCCGCGCCAGTGGGATTTTTCAGACGTCGACGCGCTGATGGCGATTGCCGAACAAGGAAATGTTGAAGTGACATTGGTGGTGGGTATGAAAGTGCCTCGGTGGCCAGAATGTTTTGTGCCAACATTTTTCGATCAGTCACTCGTCGCATTCGATGAGGAACTTCTTCTGCATGTTCAACGCACTGTTGAACAGTATCGGCATCATCCAGCCCTGGCACGATGGCAAGTGGAGAATGAAGTGCTCTTTCCGTACGGCGAATGTCCTCCGCCGTCGTTGGAACGCGTACAAGAAGAAATCGCACTCGTGCGCGATCTTGACGCGAATCATCCGGTGATGCTCACGGTGAGCGGTGAACAAGAGTCGTGGCTCGACGTCGCCAGTATCGCCGATACCATCGGCGTGAGCATGTATCGTTTTGCATACAATGACGTCCTTGGTCCGCTCGTTTTTCCTCACCCGCCCTTGTACTATCGGTTTCATGCCATGATCGCGCAGTTCTTTTCGCACGATGTGATCATTTCGGAGCTGCAAATGGAGCCGTGGTTTACGGGTTCACCTCAAGATCCGTCATCGATCGCCGTGCCCTTCGATGCAGCAGATTTTCGAGAACACATTGTCTTTGCTCGAAACACTGGAATTCGCGAGGTGTTGTTGTGGGGAGTCGAATGGTGGTATTACACCAACGTTCATGGGGACCCGAGTTTGTGGAATGTTGCCCGGGATGCCTTTCGTCAGTAAAACCTTTGAACCTATGTTGACTCCGGATCAAAATACACTCCTTCTTCAGTTGACGACCAAAAAGGGAAGGCGAGAAGCAGAGCGATTTATCATCGAAGGGGAAAAGTTTGTGCGAGACGCAGGAAAATTGGTCGAATTTACATTCACGCCCGACGACACTCCACGATTTGCCGAGTATGTTTCCACGGAAACACCGCAAGCGATTGCGGCAGTTGCCCATATCCCTCGGTGGAAAATTCGTGATCTGCAGGATCGCGACGTCATCGTTGTTCTTGATGGCGTACAGGATCCGGGGAATGTCGGAACAATTCTTCGGGCGTGTTTAGGATTTGGCGCGAGTCTCATTTTAGTAGAGTCTGCAGAGGTAACGAATCCTAAAACGGTCCGATCATCGGCGAGCGCCATGTTGCGCGTGCCGTGGATGACGGTTTCCCGAGCAGATGCCGGACAAATGATTACATCGCTCGGTCGTCCGATTTTTCGATTAGAGCTCACGGACAACGCGATCGATCTTCCGCAGATGCCAGTGGGGCCGAGCGTGATTATTGCTGGAAACGAGGGTGCAGGGATTACTTTGCCGATTCCTGGAACGTCCGTTCGTATTCCGATCGATGCGGCACTTGAGTCGTTGAACGTGGGAATTGCGACGTCCCTTGCTTTGTATGAACAACGTCGACCCCGTCTTTAAAGTTCAAGGAAAAAACGGTGCGGCTCGCCAAGGAGCGTTGACGACGATGCACGGCGTCGTGGAGACACCGGTCTTCATGCCGATCGCGACGGTTGGTGCGGTGAAGACGTTGTTGCCGAGCGAAGTATCAGCTCTTGGTGCATCGATCATTCTTGGAAATACATACCATCTTCTCCTTCGGCCCGGAGAAGAAGCGTTGCGTTCACTCGGGGGGATTCGTCCGCTCATGGGCTGGGATGGTCCTTTGTTAACCGATAGTGGGGGATACCAGGTGTTTAGTTTGGCCAAGTTGAACAAGACCGATGAAGACGGCGTCACATTCCAATCCCACCTTGACGGGAGCTCCATTCGTCTCACGCCAGAGCGATCGATGGAGATTCAAGAAGCGATCGGATCGTCGATTCGTATGCAGTTTGACGATGTCGCTGCCGGTGACTCCACACGTGAACGATACGCCGATGCGATGCAGCGATCATTGCGATGGGCTGCTCGTTCGAAACAGGCATTCGATCAGTTGCCAGTCGGAGCACAGCGTCCGCTGTTGTTCGGAATCGTCCAAGGCGGTACGTATGAAGATCTTCGTGAGGAGTCACTCCGCGGTCTCCTCGACATCGGATTTGATGGGTATGCAATCGGAGGACTTTCCGTTGGTGAAAAACGAGCTGATGCTTTTCGTATCGTTCGGTCGTTGATTGCACAGATGCCCGCGGATCGTCCTCGGTACTTTATGGGTGGGGGAATGCCGGAAGAAGTTGTGTTTTATGTTTCGGTGGGCGTCGATATGTTTGATTGTGTGTTGCCCACGCGCAATGCCCGTCATGGCACGATCTTCGTGTGGAAGAGCGATCCAGCCACAGCAGTCCGTGAGGCATTCGCACGAGCGATGAACGGTGCATCGGATGTGCAGATCGCCGATGTTTTGTACGAAAAGATCCAAATTACCGGGGAGCGTTTTGCAGTCGATGCCTCGCCGCTCGATCCGTTGAGCGATGTTCCGACCTCTTTGCAGTTCTCTAAGGCCTATGTGCGACACTTGCTTCGCACCGGAGAAAGTGTGGGATTGCGCTTGGCAACGATGCAGAATTTGGGGTTTTATTTAAGAATGATGAAGGAATTACGCACATGCACAGCAAAAGTCTTGTGAAAAAGCCCTTCTTTGCCTAGAATACCGTCACTATGAAACGTACCGCTGTCGGAGCTTCTCTCTTGATCGTGTTCGGTGTTGTTGCCGGGATTCTCGTCTATCCGAAGACGTGGAACGGAGCAATGGTTGCCATGAAAGACACGGTTGGTTTCCACCTGCCGTACGTTCCAGAAAATGATTTTACCCTCGGTCTTGATCTGCAAGGCGGCGCTCACTTGGTGTACGAAGCTGACATGTCGTCGATCGTTGATGCAGAACGAGTCGATGCTTTGGCTGGTGTTCGTGACGTTGTTGAGCGTCGTGTGAATGCGTTTGGCGTCGGTGAACCGATCGTACAAACAAATATCGCCGATGGTCACTATCGAGTGTTCGTGGATCTTCCTGGTGTGACGAATGTGCAGGATGCGATCAACCAGATTGGTGAAACGCCAGTGCTGACGTTCCGGTTGCCAGTCACCGATATCTCCACAACACCAACCGAGGAGCAGCAAACAGAAATCGATACCGCACAAGCCACCGAACGTGAGAATGCGTTATCCGTGATGGATCGGGCACTTGCTGGGGAAGATTTTACTGCGCTTGCCAAGGAATTTTCGATTGATGCGCAAACAAAAGACAGCACTGGCTACATCGGATTCGTGACTGCCGAAGATCCAATCTTTGACGGACTCGTCGAACAGATCGAAGCAAAACGCTTGCGTGTTGGTGTTATCGACGGCCTGTACGAAGGAACAAGCACCATGCACGTCGTGAAGTACCTGAGTAAAAAGACAGAATCTGAGCCTCGTATCTCTCATATACTGATCTGTTACAGCGGTGCAACCGGCTGTTCGCAATCGCGAACTAAAGAAGAGGCAATGACATTGGCGCAATCGTTGCACGATGAAGCAACAACAAAGAATTTCGCCGATCTCGCAAAGGAAAATTCGGACGACCCAGGAAGTGCGGAACTGGGCGGTGATTTGGATTACGTTGTGCGCGGTGCAACCGTGAAGCTGTTCGAGGATGCTGCGTATGCGCTTGGCGACACGAAGATCTCCGAGGTTGTAGAAACAGAATTCGGTTACCACATTCTTTATCGCGTCGGTTCCCGCCCATCGCGCAGCTACGAGATTGCTCATATTGAAATGCCATGGACAACGGCATCAGATGTGTTGACGGTTGATCCGTGGACGAACACCGAGCTTTCCGGAAAGCACGTGAAGCATGCTGCGGTTTCCTTTGATCCGAACACGGGGACACCATACGTCGTCATCGATTTCAACGACGAAGGAACGCAACTCTTCGGCGAGCTGACAAAAGAGAACGTTGGAAAGGTTATCGGTATTTTCTTGGATGGTGAGCCAATCACCACGCCAGTGGTGCAGGAGCCGATCTACGGCGGACAAGCATCAATCACGGGGAACTTTACCGTCGCTGAATCCAAAATGTTGGCGCAGCGCTTGAATGCCGGTGCCTTGCCAGTACCGATCTCGGTCATCAGTCAGCAAACGATCGGCCCAGCTCTGGGAACAGAGTCGCTTGATCTGAGTGTGAAGGCCGGAATCCTTGGATTCATTCTTATCGGTCTTTTCATGGTGGTGTATTACCGCCTACCAGGGTTGGCTGCCGCAGTTTCGCTGGCAATCTACTCGCTCTTAAACCTTGCACTGTTCAAGATTCTTGGTGTGACGATCACCCTGGCGGGTATCGCAGGATTCATCTTCTCGCTGGGTATCGCCGTCGACGCCAATGTGCTGATCTTCGAGCGGCTGAAGGAAGAGCTTCGTGGCGGACGTGATCTCCCAACGGCCGTTGAAGAAGCGTTCCGTCGTGCATGGCCATCCATTCGGGATGGAAATGCCACGACGTTGATTGCGACGGCGGTGCTGTACACCATGACATCGGGATCTGTTCGAGGGTTTGCACTCACGTTGGCACTTGGCGTTATTGTGTCGCTCTTCTGCGCATTCGTTATCACCCGATTCTTCTTGCGACATCTTGCGCGCGTTCCGGCATTGCGTCGCAGTATGTTCTTCCTTGGTCTCTAGACTGCTTGTATGAAAACAATGTTGAACATTATCGGAAAGTCTCGGCTCTGGTTGACCATCTCGACCCTGATTGTGGTAGCAGCGATCACGGCGATTGCGGTGTATGGTTTGAACTTTGGTATCGACTTTACCGGAGGAAGTTTGCTGCAAGTAAACGCCGCAGCGACGTCGACGGATCAACTCCGTGAAACGATTGCAACGGCAGGATTTGAATCGGTGGTTCAGCAGGGAGAAAACGAAAGTTACTTTATTCGTTTGGCACCGATCACAGAAGAACAGCATCAGACGATCTTCGGTGTGGTGCAGTCTGTTTCACCGGGAGCGACCGAGATTCGTTTTGATACCGTTGGTCCGGCTGTTGGTAGCGAATTAGAACGGGCATCAGTGACCGCATCGATTCTCATGCTCGTCCTTATTACGCTCTACGTTGCCTGGGCCTTCCGTAAAGTTACGAAGCCGGTGGCGTCGTGGAAGTACGGTGTGGTGACAATGGTTTCAGCCTTCCATGACGTCATTATTCCATTGGGGATCTTCGCGGTTCTGGGGCATTACATCGGATACCAGGTTGATATGGCATTTGTCGCCGCGGTTTTGACGATTCTGGGATACTCGATCAACGACACGATCGTTGTTCTGGACCGTACGCGCGAGAATCTCCTTCGCCGCCGTCACAGTGATGTGACGTTCGGGGAAGTGGTGAACATGAGTGTGATTGAAACACTCGGTCGGTCCCTAAATACCACCTTTGCCACCATGTTGCCACTTATTGCTGTGTTTATTGTGGGAGGAGCGACCACACGTCCCTTTGTTCTTGCGTTGATTATCGGTATGTTGGCCGGTGCCTACTCTTCGATCTTTGTGGCCAGCCCATTGTTGGTGGAATGGGAAAAGTGGCGTGCACGACGAACCTAGGTTCGATTGGAAGCCTGGAAAATCAGTCCATAAAACGAGAGCTCAGCCTCTCGTTTTATGATATGATTCTCTCATCTATGCTTGCCATTGGCATCCAACTTCCTCCGGAAGTCATTCAGTATCTCAACGTCACGCCCTTTCCCGTCATGATGACCCACGCCTTGTTGGCACTGGGTTGGATTCCGATTTTCGGCGTGGTTATCTGGGGTTTGACGCACATCTGGATGGACTACAAACAAGGTCAGTATAACGCGAGCCTGAAGTGGCAGCTCCTGGAGGTCAACGTTCCACAAGATGCGATCCAGACGCCGAAGGGTATGGAGAACTTTTTCATGAACTTGTCTGGTGTGAAATCGGGAATCACTTGGCGTGAAACGTGGTTGATCGGAAAGTTTCAAGCCATGTTCAGTTTTGAAATCGTTAGTAACGAAGGACAGATTAAGTTCCTTATCCGTACCCTCGATAAGTATCGAGACTTGGTCGAGGCAGCACTCTACGCGCAATACCCGGAGGCTCAGATCATGGAGATTCCGGATTATGTCCAAGCAGTGCCGAATGACTACCCAAACGAAGAGTACGATGTGTTCGGGAGTGAAATGGTGCTCTCGAATAAATCGTATTTTCCAATTCGTACATTCGAGGACTTTGAGCATCAGGGCGAAAAGGATGCCCGTTTTAAAGATCCGTTACTGCCAATCATCGAAATGATGGGTAAAATGAAAGAGAAAGAGCACTTCTGGATTCAGATGATTATTCAGCCACCGGACAGCCAAACGTGGGTCAAGGAAGGCGCCGAATACCTCAACACCATGATGGGGAAGGAAAAGAAACATGCCCCGGGCATGATGGATGCGCTCATGGAAAATGTATTGTGGTTGCCAAAGGGCATCGCTTCGCAGGTGATTGGGATGGGATCAGCGGATGAGCATGCTGCCGAAAAGAAGGACGATTTCCGTATGTTTCGTATGACGTCGCAAGAGCGACTCATGATGGAAGCGGTTGCTGAAAAGATTTCAAAAGTGGGTTGGAAAACAAAGATCCGTTGGCTCTACGCTGGCCCAAAAAAGAAATTCCGCAAAGGACTCATGGCAAGTTCGGCCAAGGGTATGTTTGCTACATTTACCCATCAATATTTGAATGGTCTTAGTATTCATGGTCCTGCCACGCCAAAAGATGACTATATCTGGCAGGCCTGGGCAATGCCAGGAAAGCAATCAGCACTCGTGACTCGCTATCAAAAACGTATGGGTGGTGTGGGTGCCAACTGGCAGATTTTGAACGTGGAAGAGCTTGCAACGCTGTTCCACTTTCCAGCAGCCGATGCCCGTACGCCAGTGCTCACCAAAACCGGCGCACGACGTGCTGAAGCACCGGATACGCTTGGTTTTGCAGGTACTGATGAGCCGCAGCTTCCCAACTGGAAGCGGACTGCAGAAGAAGGGAAAGAAGAAGAGCGCATACACAATCTTCCTGATTCCGTTTTGGCCGTTCCAACACCAATGGCTCCAACAGAATTCGTCGTACCAACACCGGAACCCGTCCCATCACCCCTCCCGACGCCAGTGCCCTCCAGACCAATTACGGAGGATGAAGACAGTGTTCCACCAAACCTTCCTGTTTAGCTATGCGGTACGAACACGATCACGAGAAGGACATCATCTATTTTGGGCAAACCAATTTCCGCAATGCCATGCGGCGGTTTGGTATTAAGACCGATGATCGTCGTCGGCACATGTACATGGTGGGGAAGACGGGTATGGGAAAGACGACGTTGCTTGAGAACATGCTTTTGGCGGATATTTATGCAGGGCACGGTTGTGCCTACATCGATCCACACGGAGACACCGTCACAAAAATGCTCGACTATATTCCGTCGTGGCGGATTAACGACGTGGTGTATTTCAATCCGGCGGATGGCGATTTTCCTGTGGCCTTCAACATGTTGGAAAAAACAGAGGGCTGGGAAAGCGTGAAGGATTACAATGCGAAAGTCATGTATAGCCTTCTGTCGATTTTTAAGAAGGTATGGGAAAACGTGTGGAGCGCGCGAATGGAATATATTCTTCAGTACACCATTCTTGCACTCTTAGATACGCCAGGGACGACGTTGCTTGGTATTAACCGCATGCTGTCCGATAAAGAGTACCGAACACAAATCGTCCAAAACGTGAAGGACCCCATGGTTCAAGCATTTTGGTTAAAAGAATTTGCTCAGTACGATGTGAAGTTCGCTGCAGAGGCGTCTGCGCCAATTCAAAATAAGGTTGGTCAGTTTTTGGCGTCGACCATGATGCGAAACATTGTTGCGCAATCGAAGTCATCGTTCAGTTTTCGTGAAGTGATGGATGGTCAAAAAATTCTCCTCGTCAATCTTTCAAAGGGTCAGATCGGTGAAGACGCGATGCGTATCTTGGGTGGAATGCTCATCACAAAAATTTACATGTCCGCCATGGAACGGGTGAATATTCGCAACGAAAATGAACGTCAGGATTTTTATCTGTATGTTGACGAATTCCAGAACTTTGCGACAGAGTCATTCGCGGATATTTTGTCTGAAGCGCGAAAGTATCGGCTCAACCTCATCATCGCGCACCAATATATCGCGCAGCTCGATAGCATGACATCGACGGCAGTTCGTGATGCGGTGTTCGGTAACGTTGGAAGTTTGATCACGTTCCGTATTGGTGCAAAAGATGCCGAATTCATGGAAAGTGAATTCATGCCACGGTTTACTCCAGAAGATTTGATCAACCTTCCGAAGGCCGGTATCTACCTCAAACTGATGATCGACGGAGTGAGTAGTCAGCCATTCTCTGCGATGACACTTCCGCCAATTGGTCAGCGTACGGGGAGTGAGGAGAAGGTTGTTGAACAGTCACGTGAACGTTTTGGGGGCGACCGGAAGATGATTGAAGAGCATGTGATGACGTGGAGCGGGTTCGATCCCAATGTTGACGTTGGAGCGGAACTGGCGAAAGTGGCTGCCGAAAAGAAAGAAGCGAAGAAGGCGCGATTTGCTCACGAGTATCAATGTGCCAAATGCGGAAAAACGTTTACGTTGCCAGTGGAGCTGGATCGTTCACGACCAATTTACTGTGACGATTGCCATGCGTTGATGATTGAAGAACGGAAAAATAAAGGAGCTTCGAAGAGTACGACGCGACCTGGTGAAAAACGGTACTCGCCTCCACCACCAAAGCCGAGTGATAGTGAAATGATTCCGATCGCTACAATGGGTGAGTTGTCGTTGGATGATCTTCCACCGTCGACGGATCATCCACATCACGATCACACGCACGAACTCGTGCTTGTTGCCCCGAAGCCGCCACCCCCTCCTCAACCCGAAGCACCTGTGAAAGTGGCGGCTCCCGTGGTTCCATCGATCCCAACCGCCAGACCAGCGGTTCCTGCTGCTGCATCACCGCAACCTGCCAACGACCAACAGGGGTCAGCCAAGAAGAAACGAAAGCGCAAGCGAAAAGGTGGCGGGAGTGGAAATACTGAATCGGCAGGATCATCAATGCCTCCAGCTCAACCGCGTGTTGCTCGAGATCCTGTTGCATCGGCGATGTCTGCTGGTGCGTTGCCAACGCCCGTTGCTCCGGGTGAACGTGTGATGTTCGATGATTAATTCGGTATGTTTTTTCTTTACGCGATCATCCTGGGGTTGGTTGAAGGCGTCACAGAATTTCTTCCGATTTCATCAACCGGGCATCTTATCTTGTTCAATCAATGGATCGCGTTCACACCGGAGTTCACGAAACTCTTCGACGTCGTCATTCAATTCGGCGCCATTCTCGCTGTTGTCGTGGTGTTCTGGAAAAAACTCTTAGTGATTGATACGTGGAAGAAGATTCTCGTCGCCGTTATTCCCGCACTCGTCATCGGCGCGTTGTTCGGGTCAACAATCAAGGAGTGGCTGTTTGATCCCATCGTCGTCGCGCTGGCCTTGATCGTCGGTGGCCTTGTGCTGTTCTTCGCAGAGACGCGTCGACATATGGAATCGATTCGCGACATTACAAAGATGACGTACGGACAGGCATTTGCCATTGGCCTCATTCAATGTTTGGCGATGATCCCTGGAACATCGCGTTCGGCCACAACCATCATTGGGGCGCTGTTCTTGGGTGCCTCGCGACCCGTCGCCGCTGAGTTTTCATTTTTCTTAGCGATCCCCACGCTCGCAGCTGCCTCTGGATACTCACTCATTAAAGACGGCGTCACGATGACGTCGGATGAATCGATTCTGCTCTTCATCGGTTTTGTGACCGCTTTTCTGTCAGCGCTCGCCGTTATTCGACTTTTCCTGAAATACATCCAACACAAAACATTCCTGCCGTTTGCGTACTATCGAATCGCCCTGGGCTTAGCTATTCTCATTTTCTTTGCCTGGTAACACGTTTTTCGGTACGCTGTGGCCATTATGTCGGTACCCTTGCTTCGTGCCTTTGCAGTGTGGAAAGACTTCGCACTTCTCGATTCCGGTGACTTTGAAAAGTGCGAACGATTTGGCGATATTGTCATGGTTCGACCCGAACCACAGGCCTTGTGGTCGCGGATCGGCGAACAATCGTGGAACGATGCGCATTTGGAATATCAACGTCAGGGACGAGAGGGCGAGTGGACGGTGAAGAAATCGGTGCCCGAGTCGTGGAATATCGTGTGGGAAGATTTAACGTTCCGCATTCGTCCGACGTCGTTTAAACACACCGGTCTTTTTCCCGAGCAAGCGGACAACTGGCAATGGATTCGATCGAATGTGACGTCGTCGATGAAAGTTCTTAATCTCTTTGGGTACACGGGAGGAGCGACGCTTGCTGCGGCGAGTGTGGGCGCAGAGGTGACGCACGTCGATGCGAGCAAACCCGTAGTGACGTGGGGAAAGGAAAATGCAGAGTTGTCGGGACTCAGTGATAAGCCTATTCGTTGGATCGTCGATGATGTTCAGAAATTTGTGGCGCGAGAGATTCGACGAGGAAATGTGTACGACGTCATCATGATGGATCCGCCGGCCTTTGGTCGTGGGCCAGAAGGCGAAGTATGGCAGTTCGAGAACAATCTTCCTGCGTTGTTGGCTGATTGCGCGAAGTTACTGAATCCTTCATCAGGTCGGTTGCTCGTCAATGCCTATTCCCTGGGTTTCCCTGCGCTTTCGATCGAAAATCTTGTGCGAACATCGATTCCATTGGTCTGCGATGTCGCAGCAGTCGAACTGACACTGAAAGAAGAATCTTCTCGCGGATTCGATCTCCCAACGGGAATCGCGATTCGTTGTACGTGGTGAATGGATGTGTGAATAATCGAGTGGTCAGATCATCCTTTTTTCATTACGATGACCAACACTATGACCGATCAGGAATACATGACCGCTATTCTCGAAACCGTCGAATTTCTTCGCGATAACATGGCGACGAAACAAGATATCGCCGAAATTCGGCTGGAAATGGCGACGAAGCACGATATTCTCGATATTCGTCGTGAGATGGCGACCAAGGAAGATCTTCGAGAGATGGAATCCCGAATGCTTGAGCATATCGATGGTTTTGCAAAACAAAACGAAAAATTCGATCATGAACTGGTTGCTGCACAGGCGAAATTTAACCGACTCGAGGAGCGTGTGGAAGTCATTGAGGCAAAGGTGGGTATTGCGGTGTAGATATGCCGAATGACATTGTTCTTGATATTGAAACGCAAAATACATTTGAAGAAGTCGGTGGATATTTCACTGATAAATTGAAAGTGTCGTTGG
>ERZ1292633.1783-Hain-H41-02um-R1-1783-length-22792-cov-5_pt1 | contig 22792 bp, 22 predicted proteins | sample MGYA00564406_ERZ1292633 | MGnify/ENA primary metagenome ERZ1292633 (study PRJEB36523, sample SAMEA6512639) | groundwater metagenome | collected 2019-01-08 | study: AquaDiva: Metagenomics assemblies of 32 groundwater samples
GCGGAGGCTTTCGACTGAAAGAGCAGGGCGGTTTAGCCTGCGATGGCGCTGATCTCGACGGGCTCGACGCTGACGCCGGTCTTGGTCAGCCACTTGATCGCGGCTTTCACGTCCTCGCGTTTGCCGTCGAGTTCCAGGCAGACAATGCCGATCTCGTCGCTGACGCTGCACTGGCGGATGTTGGTGACGACTTTGAACTTGTGGCCCAGTTCCCAGATCAACGGCTTCTTGATGAGCTTGGGCGGATACATCAGCCAGAGGCGCGTTTGTTGTAGGGATGATTGTGTCGTGGGTTTGGATTTTGTTTTCGTGGCCATAGGCGTGAATTAAAAATGTAAAATTAAAAATGCAAAATGATCGAGCGAACAGAGGTCACACGGTGGCGCGTCCGCTATTTTTAATTTTGCATTTTTCATTTTGAATTGGCGGCGGCCTAGCCGCCGGCAATCGCCGGGATGATGCTGATTTCGTCGCCGTCTTTGAGCGGAGTCTGGCTGCCCTGGAGGAAGCGGATGTCTTCCTCGTTCACATAGACGTTCACGAACCGGCGGACTTCGCCTTTTTCGTCCACGAGCCGCTCGGCGATGCCGGGGTAGCGGGACTGCAATTCGGTGATCGCCTCGCCAATCGTGGCGGCGTTGACTTCGACCAGCTCCTCGTTGTTGGTCAACTTGCGGAGCGGGGTGGGGATTCGAACTTTCTTTGGCATAAATTGATTCTAATTCTTTGGTGGTGACGTCCAGTCAATTATTTGACCACAACTTCTCGAAGGAGAACTTCAGGAAGTCGTGAGCCTCCTGAAACACCAGCCTGTTCATTTGTATATCGCTTCCAGTTTTCACACTCATAAAACCGGACATTTAGCTTGGACATATTCTCATTTGTCGTTTGCCATGTTTTGACAAACGTCACCAGTTCATCTTGCTGTTCGGTGTTCGTAATACCATATACAGACAATCTTGCCGCATTTCTGAATGGAGTTACGTAAAAGGCTGGCCTCCGAGGGTCCGTCGCGGACTTTACCTCGAAGACTATTCTGTTCGTAACGTAACCCCAAAGATTAGAACATTGCCTAGCGTCCTTTCCTCTTGGGACATTAAACACGACCAAGTAGAAAGGGGCTAGGCAAACGCCAGCTACCAAGACGCTAAAAATCGATAATCTTGATAATTTCACACGACTGACGACTGATAGATTACGCCCCGACCTTCTCCTCACTCGCCAGCATCGCCTCAAACTCGCGCAGGCTCGGCTTGATTTCGCGCGTCTTGCCGACGTGGCCCACAACCGCGTCGAGCGTCTTCAGGCCGTTGCCGGTGATGCAGAGGACGGCGGAATCATTCGCCGGAATCTTGCCGGAGGCAATGAGTTTCTTGGCCACCGCCGTCGTCACGCCGCCCGCGGTTTCCGCAAAGATGCCTTCGTTCTCCGCGAGCAGGCGGATGCCGTCGCGGATTTCGTCGTCGGTCACATCATCGGCTGCGCCGCCGGTTTCCTTCATCACGCGCAACGCGTAGAAGCCGTCCGCCGGCGTGCCGATGGCGAGAGATTTCGCAATCGTGTTCGGTTTGACGGGCTTGAAGAAATCCAGCCCCGCCTTCTGCGCGACGGAGATCGGCGAGCAACCGGTCGCCTGCGCGCCGTGAATGGAATACTTCGCTTCGCTCACGAGGCCGAGCTTGGTGAATTCCTGATACGACTTTTGAATCTTGGTCAGCAACGAGCCAGAAGCCATCGGCACGACAGTGTGTTGCGGGATGTTCCAGCCGAGTTGCTCCATGATTTCGTACCCCATGCTCTTCGAGCCTTCGGCGTAGTAGGGGCGCATGTTCACGTTCACGAACGCCCAGCCAAACTTGCCCGCGATCTCGGCGCAAAGGCGATTTACTTCGTCGTAATGACCTTTGATGGTGATCACGTTCGCGCCATAGACGAGCGAGTTGACGATTTTTCCCTGCTCCAGATCGGATGGGATGAAAACATAGGATTTCAAGCCAGCACTCGCGGCGTTGGCGGCGACGGAGTTGGCGAGGTTGCCGGTGGACGCGCACGCGACGGTTTCAAAACCGAGTTCTCTCGCGCGATTCAAGGCCACGCTCACGACGCGATCTTTGAAAGAGAGGGTGGGGTAGTTGACCGTGTCGTTCTTGATCCAGAGTTCGCGGATACCGAGTTTCTTGGCGAGCCGGTCGGCTTTGACGAGCGGCGTGAAGCCGACTTGCAGGCCGACGGTCGGATCGTTCGCCACGGGGAGCAACTCGCGGTAGCGCCACATGGATTTGATGCGCGACTGGATGGCGGTTTTGGTGAGCGCCTTCTTGATACGGTCGTAATCGTAGGCAACTTCGAGCGGGCCGAAGTCGAACTCGCACACGTGCGTGGCAGCGAGGGGATATTCGCGACCGCACTCGCGGCACTTGAGGGCCTTCATGAATCCTTCGTGTTTTTCACTCATAAATAAATTTCTTCGGTTCGGTGGGGCGAGACTACTGGCGAGCCGTCATTCTTGTTCGTGGCTCGCGAGGACGCTCGCCCCACCCGTTTCAAATAGCTTCAGGGCAAACAAAAAGCCCCGACTCATGTTGAGAAGGGGCGACAAAGTTTTGTGCTACTTCTCATTTTCCCCGAGCAAACTTCGCTTGGGCTGGAATTGGCACCTGCATTGAAATCGAAACTTCAACCGGTTGCCGTGGCGTCGCTGGGCCAGTGCCCTCAGCCACTCTGCATGAGACCGTTGGTATCAACGGATGCGGATAGATTGATTTATGGGTGGAAAGTTGTCAAAGAATTATTTTAAGAGCGAGGGCTGGTTGTTCGCTTGTCTGGCGGGCTGCAGCAACTGCAACCAATACTTTCTCCACCCAATGCTCATCATCTGGATTCACCACCAGCACCTTGAAGCCGTGAATGTCTCCTTCCTTCCGCACTCCTTCTGAATCATCTATGTGCAAATCTATTTCGAAGGCAGGCGGATATTTGGAAGGTGCATCAGTGAAGTTGCGTCGCGAAAGCTCTCGACGATGGCGGTCGTCGTTCACGATGCCATCGACCTAGATGCCGTGAAGTCGCAGCCAAAGCCAGATGTGAAAAGGTGAACGCAACGAACTGGTGTAAATCCAAACACTGCATCCTTGTTGCCGCAACTGACGGGTGAGCGCGCGAGTGCCTTGGCGCAATGGTTCAGTCAACCAGCTTTGAACAAGTGCAGGGAGCAAGCCGGTTTCCACGGGGTTGGCATGGCAGCGGAAAATCAGAGTGACATCAATATCGAAAGAGACTCGCATTGCACGCGTGGCTTTTATTTCTGACTGCGAACCTTATTTGGGGGAAATGATGCTGTCGAGTCTTGCTGTCGGCGCGATTGTTTGTGGATAAGCCACCTTATCAATCTCATTAACCCTGCCGAAAGTAGTGAAACATTTCACAAAGAGTCTTGCGGTGGGGATAACTACTTAGTAATTATTTTTTGTCGTTGCGGTGTAAGCCCGGTAAATCCTTGAAGCTGCGCGACGTTTTCCAGCAATGCCAGCCTGCGTTTGGTTGGCTTTCGAGTCAGACGTTTTGGTATTCATAGACTGTGTTGACGGACTAAAAGCAATTTGCGATGTCAGCAATTTTTCCGAAGTGGACAAATAAATTACCGTTGATGGTCATCGTCGGCGGGATGCTGACGGCGGGTGCCGTCACGGCGGGCGTGTGGTATTACTTCACCCCGAAATATTTTCGCGTGGGCTACCAACCCATCCAGCCAGTGGCGTTCTCGCACGCCACGCATGCGGGGCAATTGGGCATTGATTGCCGGTATTGCCACAACATGGTGGAGAAATCTTGGTTCTCGAACATCCCGTCCGCTTCCACCTGTATGAACTGTCACAATCAGGTGTTGAAGGATGATCCGCGGCTGGCGCTGGTTCGTGAGAGCGCGGCGAGCGGCAAGCCAATTCCATGGGTGCAGATCCATCGCGTGCCGGACTTCGTTTACTTCAATCACTCGGTTCATGTGAATCGCGGCATCAGTTGCGTGGAATGTCACGGGCGCATTGATCAGATGGACGAGGTTTATCACGCCAAGCCGTTGAGCATGTCGTTCTGTTTGGACTGCCACAACAATCCTGCCGCGAAGGTGCGTCCGGCGGACAAAATCACCGATCTCGGTTGGACGCCGAGCGAAGATCCCAATGTCGCCGCGCAAAAGCAGGCCACGTTCGGCAAAAAGTTCGTCCACGATTTCCGCGTCGAGTCGCTGAATAACTGCTCGGCCTGTCACCGATGAAAACCATTCCCCCTACGGACACAACGCCAGCCACGGGTCGTCATTATTGGCGCGGTCTGGATCAACTCGCGGACACTCCGGAATTCAAGCAATTCCTGCAACGCGAGTTTCCCGAGAACGCCAGCGAGTTGACCGATCCGGTTTCGCGCCGGCATTTCGTGAAGATCATGTCGGCGTCGTTTGCTCTCGCGGGCATCGGTCTCGGCGCGACGGGTTGCCGTCGTCCGGAAGACAAGCTGTTGCCGTTCGGTAAAGCAACGGAAGGTTTTGTTCACGGCGCATCGCAGTTCTTTGCGACCGCGATGCCAACGCGCGGCGGAGCAATCCCACTCGTGGCCAAGTCTTACGAAGGTCGTCCGATCAAGGTGGAAGGAAATTCACTTTTCCCTGGCGGCAACGGCGGCACGGATCGTTTTGCGCAGGCGTCCATCCTGAATCTTTACGATCCGGATCGCGCGACACGTTTCGCCAAGGGCGGTGCAGCCGTCACGTCTGGCGAAGCTCTCGAAGCACTCGCGGGAATCGCGAACAAATTTGCGGGTAATCAAGGCGCTGGTCTGGCGCTGCTCGGTGAGCGGACCAATTCGCCTTCGCGTCGCCGTTTGCATCAGGAGATCGCGAAGAAGTTGCCGCAGGCCAAGTGGTATCTCTACGACGCGATTGATTCCGAGATTCATCAGCGCGCCGCGACCAAAGCGTTCGGTAAGTCGGTGAAGCCATTGTTCCGCTACGATGTGGCGGACACGATTCTCGCGCTCGACTGTGATTTCATTGGTGGCGAAGAAGACGCGCACAACAGCATCCGTCAATTCACCGGCAAGCGGAAGATCGAGAAGGCGGAAGATGGAATGAACCGTCTTTACGCGGTCGAATCACTGTTCACGCTCACGGGCTTGAATGCGGATCATCGCCTGCGCATCGCGGCGAGCGCGGTCATCCAGGTTGCTGCTGCCATCGCGGCGGAGCTCGGCGTAAACGTCGGGACATTGGTTTCCAATTCCAAAGTCGAACTCGACAAGAAGTGGATCGCCGAGTGCGCGAAGGATTTGAAGGCGACTAGTGGCAAGTCGCTGGTCGTTGCGGGCGTTCGTCAGCCGATGGCGGTGCATCTCATCGTTGCGGCCATCAACGAGAAGCTTGGCAACATCGGCAAGACCGTTGAACTCGTCGAAGCTCCGGCGGCAATTTCTGCTGGCATCGTTGAACTCGCGGAATCGCTCAACAAGGGCGAAGTGGACACGCTCGTGATTACGGGCGCAAATCCGGTTTACAATGCCCCTGCTGATCTGAATTGGGCGGCGACTCAGCGCAAAGCGAAGAACATTGTTCGTCTCGGTTACTACGAAGACGAAACTGGCGCAGCGTCCGACTGGCATTTCCCACTCGCGCACTATCTCGAATGTTGGAATGACTCGCGCACCAGCGATGGTACGCTTGTTCCGATTCAACCGCTCATCGCGCCGTTGTTTGGCGGTTTGAGTGATCTGGAATTCATGGCGCGGCTCGCGGGTTTGACCGAGACGAATCCGAACAAGATCGTGCGCGCGACGTTTGCCGCGATGACAGGTGACAGCTCGGATGCGGCGTGGAACAAATTTTTGCACGACGGTTTTGCCGCAGGAACAGCGATGAAGAAGACGAGCGCGAGCTTGAGTTCTTCCGCGCTGAATGACGCGCTCACCGCGCCAACGGCCACGGCGACCAGCAAAGACAATCTCGAAGTCGTGCTCTATCGCGACGCGAAATTGGATGATGGTCGCTACGCGAACAACGGTTGGTTGCAAGAGTTGCCCGATCCGATCACCAAGATCGTTTGGGACAACGTAGTGCTGGTCAGCCGCAAGACGGCGCGCGAACTTGGCGTCGAGAATGGCGACGTGGTGGAAGTTTCCGCCGGTGGCAAGACCATCAAAGGCGCGATCTGGACGCAGCCGGGCATGGCGGATTTCTCGCTCGGCATCGCGCTCGGCTACGGTCGCGAAAAAGTTGGTCGCGTTGGCGTGGGCACGGGCTTTGATGCTTATCCGCTTTATAGCACCAAGACCGGTTACATCACCACGGGCGTCACGCTGAAAAAAGTTGGCGGCGACAAGTATCCAATTTCCTGCACGCAATCGCACTGGAGCATGGAAGGTCGCGCGATCGTGCGCGAGGCCAACCTGGAGCAGTTCAAGTCGCATCCCGATTTTGCGGACAAGATGAACGCGCCGGTGCCGCCGCGTCCTGCGAATCATGTGGGCGAATGGCCCGCGCCGATTTACGCGAATCCGCTCGATAAAGCCAAGAAGACGGCCCTGCATCAGTGGGGCATGACGATTGATTTGAACGGGTGCGTTGGATGCGGCACGTGTGTGGTTGCGTGTCAGAGCGAAAATAATATTCCGATCGTCGGCAAAGACCTCGTTTCGCGCGGTCGCGAGATGCAATGGTTGCGGATTGATCGTTACTACTCGGCTGATCCGAAGAAGCGCGCGTGGAACTCGACTTTCAAGCCGGACGAGAAGCAGCAATTCGAGGAATGGATTGATGACGTGCAGGCGGTGAACCAGCCGATGCTGTGTCAGCACTGCGAAGCCGCGCCGTGCGAAAGTGTTTGTCCGGTCAATGCGACCGTTCACGACCACGAAGGTTTGAACGTGATGGCGTACAACCGTTGTGTGGGTACGCGTTACTGCTCGAACAACTGTCCGTACAAGGTGCGGCGTTTCAATTATCTCGATTACAACAAGCGGTCGCTCAAGGAACTCAAAGGGCCGTTCTATCCGACGACCTTGCTGCACAGCACGGAAGGCGAATGGGATCTGGCGCGTTGGTGGAAAAACCAGGACGCGGGCATGCGGCAGGACGACGAGTGGGATCTGATCCGCATGTTGAAGAATCCAGACGTGACTGTGCGGATGCGGGGCGTCATGGAGAAATGCACGTTCTGCGTGCAACGTATCGAAGGCGCGAAGATCGCGCAGAAGATCAAGGCGGGCGAGTCCGGCGACGTGGTTGTCCCGGATGGCACGATCAAGACCGCGTGCGAACAGGCTTGTCCGGCGGGCGCGATTGTGTTCGGCAACATCGCTGACGAAAACAGCCGCGTGGCGAAGCTCAAGAAGCAGCAGCGCGATTACTCGGTGCTCGACTTCTTGGAAACGAAACCGCGCACGACTTATCTCGCGAAAGTGCGGAATCCGAATCCGAAAATGCCGGATTACGAAGCGCATCCTGCGCCGTTCACGCTGGAAGAATTCAAGGAACAGAATGGAGACCCATTTGGACATCATGGTGCTGCTAAAGCCGAAGATCATGCCCCTGCCGGAGCGAAAGGAGCACACTAATGTCTGACGTCGCCACAGATATCAAAGTGCCAACTGTTCCTGCCGAGTTGGTGCGCGAGCCGCTCGTTCAGAACAATCGCAGCTTTGGCTGGATTTCCGATCGCGTCAGCGCCATCACGGAAGGCAAAACGCCGAAGTGGTGGTGGGCGGCGTTTATTCCGAGCGTGTGTTTGCTCGGTATGTTGGGCTGCATGTTGTTTTACCAGGTCACGACGGGTGTCGGTGTCTGGGGTAACCATCATCCGACGATGTGGGGCTGGGACATCATCAACTTCGTCTGGTGGATCGGTATCGGTCACGCCGGAACTTTGATTTCCGCGATTCTTTTCCTCATGCGTCAGAAATGGCGCACGGCGGTGAATCGCGCGGCGGAAGCGATGACCATCTTCGCGGTGATGTGCGCCGGTATTTATCCGGCCATGCACGTCGGTCGCGTATGGTTCGACTGGTGGCTGTTTCCGATCCCCACGTATCAAGGTTTGTGGCCGCAATTCCGCTCGCCGCTGATGTGGGACGTGTTCGCTGTCTCGACCTACTTCACGGTGTCCGCGTTGTTCTGGTATGTCGGCTTGATTCCCGATCTCGCGACGATGCGTGATCGCGCCAAGACGAAGATCAAACAATTCATCTACGGTTTGTTCGCCCTCGGCTGGACCGGCTCGAATCGCCACTGGAGCAATTACGAAAAAGCGTATTTGATCCTCGCCGGTCTCTCGACGCCGCTGGTGCTCTCGGTACACTCGATCGTCTCGTTGGACTTCGCGGTGTCGCAGTTGCCCGGTTGGCATACGACCATCTTTCCGCCGTATTTCGTGGCAGGCGCGGTGTTCTCCGGTTTCGGCATGGTGCTGACGCTATTGATTCCGCTGCGCAGCATGTGCCATTTGGAAGATGTGATCACGATGCGGCACATTGACGTGATGTGCAAAGTGACGTTGGCGACCGGCTGCATCGTCAGCTACGCCTACATCATGGAATTCGTCATCGCGTGGTATAGCGGTTCGGCGATGGAGAAATTCCACTTCATGAACCGCGCGCTCGGCCCGATGTGGTGGGGCTGGATCATGATGATGGGTTGCAACATGATCATCCCGCAATTGTTCTGGTTCAAGAAAGTGCGCAGCAATCTCGTGGTCGTGTTCATCATGTCCATCTTCGTGAACATCGGCATGTGGTTTGAACGCTTCGTGATCGTCGTGGTCGGTCTGTATCGCGAATTTCTCCCGTCGAATTGGGATTATTTCAAGCCGACCTGGGTGGACATCTGCACCTTCCTCGGCACGTTCGGATTGTTTTTCACCATGTTCCTGTTGTTCATGCGCTTCCTGCCCATGATCGCGGTGTCCGAAGTCAAAGGCGTGACGCCCCAAGCTGACCCGCATCACCCGTCGGCGGGCGGTCACGGTAACGGAGGCAAACACTGATGAGTGCCAACGCAAAACCTTACGGCTTGATCGCCGAATTTGAAAACACGTCGTCCGTGTTGCACGCGGCGGAGAGCGTCCGCAACGCCGGCTTCCGCAAGTGGGATGTGTTCACGCCATTCCCGATCCACGGGATGGACAAGGCGATGGGCATCAAAAATTCCAAGGTCGGCTGGTTCTCGTTCCTCGGGGGCGTGATCGGTTATACCTCGGGCATGTTGATGATCTGGTGGATGAACGCGGTGGATTATCAGATCATCGTCGGTGGCAAACCGATGTTCAGTGCACACGGCGCGTTTCCGCCCTCGTATGAACTCACGATTCTGTTCGGGGCGTTCGGGGCGATCGGTGGCATGATGTTCCTGAACCGTTTGCCGAAGCTGCATCATCCCTTGCTCAAGCACAAACGCTTCGCCCTCGCGACGCATGACAAATTCTTTGTGGTGATTGAAACAACCGATCCGAAGTATTCCGAGAGTGAAACCCGCAAGTTGCTGGAAGTGGCCGGCAGCAAGCGCATCGAAATGGTGGAGGAATAATGCGCTACTTTCTTTTGATATTCGGGATTGCCGTGCTGGCGGTGTTGCTCATCGCCGGTAAGCGCGGGGACCTCACGCGGAATCGTCCGATCCAGATTTTCCCCGACATGAAGCGGCAGCTCAAGCTGCGGCCGCAGACCGCCAATGGCTTTTTCGCCAGCGGCCTCAGTTCGCAATTGCCGCAACCCGGTACCATCGCGCAGGAAAAGCCGATGTTGGTCGCGGGCCAGGAAGTTTATTCGTTCGAGGATAAACCGGTGAACACCGGGAAAGTCACGGGCACGACAAACTTCATCGAAGTGAATCCCGTGCCGGTTACAGCGCAGTTGCTCGCGCGCGGCCACCGGCAGTTCAACATCTATTGCGCGCCGTGCCACGGTCAGACCGGTGAAGGCAACGGCATCACCAAGAAAATCGGCGCGATGGCCATCGTGGCGAACCTCCATGACAAACGCATCGTGCAACTCACCGACGGCGAACTGTTCAGCATCGTCGGTCACGGCAAAGGCGTGATGCAAGGTTACGCGGCGCAACTTCCGGTGGAAGATCGCTGGGCCACCATCGCTTATCTCCGCGCATTGCAACTGAGCCGTCTGGGGACGGCGGATGACCTCGCGCCGGAAACTCGCGCGAAACTCAAGTAACCTATGAGTCAAAAAGAAAATTTTGATACCGACCACACGCCGATGCCGCGTCCGCTGGACTTGGCGAAGTGGCGTAATCTGCCGGTGCAGTTGTTAATCGGCGGCTTGGTGGTCGGGCTGATTGGTTTGACTCTCAGTTTCAAGAGTGGGGGAGTGAACTTCCTGTTCTCCTACCTCGTGGCGTTCATGTTCATCCTGAGCTTGGGCGCGGGTTCGCTGGTCTTGGTGATGATTCATCATCTTTTCGACGCGGGTTGGTCCGTTCCGCTGCGGCGCACCTGTGAAAACCTGGCCTACTCGGTGTTCAGCATCCTGCCGTTCCTTTTCATTCCCATCGCGATCGGGGCGAAGAAGATTTATCCGTGGATGACCCTTGATCCCCATGCAGACCATGCGTTACATGCCAAGCAACCGTTGTTCTCAGCGGCGGGCTTTTACATCACCGCGGTCATTTGTTTTGCGACGTGGTTTTTCCTGTCGCAGCGGCTGCGTTACTGGTCGCTCAAGCAGGATGAGACGGGCGCGGCGGCCTGCACCTACAAGATGCGCTTCCTGTCCTGTATCGGCATTTTCCCGTACGCGTTCACGCTGACGCTGGGGGCGATCATGTGGATGAAGGCGCTGCAACATCAATGGTTCTCCACGATGTATGGCGTGCATTATTGGGCGGGCAGCGTCTGGTTGGTGCTGGCCACGATCTACATCATCACGATGGTTTTGGATCGGCAACGCGTTCTCAGCAAGGTGTTGCACGAGCATCAATACTATTTCCTCGGCACGCTGATGTTTGCGTTCACGGTGTTCTACGCCTACGTCACGTTCTCGCAATACTTTATCATCTGGAATGCCAACATGCCGGAAGAGACTTTCTATTATGTCGTGCGCGAGAAGGGGACGTGGTTCTTCGTGAGCTTGGTCATCATCTTCGGCCATTTCTTCCTGCCGTTCCTCGCGTTGCTGCGGATTGATGTGAAGAGCAACTTCGCCATCATGGTGCCGATCGCGATCTGGGCGTGGTTGATGCACTTTGTGGACATGACGTGGAACGTGATGCCGATTCAATTCCCCAATGGTTTCCCGATTCTCTGGGCTGTGATCGCGCTCGGGCTCGTGGCCTTCATGGCGGGATTGCTCGCAATTGTTTTCCTGAAGAAGTTTAACAGCACTCCGCCGTTCCCGATCAAGGACCCGCGCCTGATCGAGGCGATGGGCTTGTATCATCCAGTCGCCACACCGATCTCCGGCGGCGAAATTGATCAAGCGGACAAACTGCACGGCGCGCCTGTTCAACCGAAAGGAACACACTGATGAGCGACTCCTGCGAATCTGAAAACAAGTGTTGCGGCAAAAGTTTCTCCGTGACGGCAGCGGTCGTGATCGTCTGTTTGATCTTTGTCGCGCTCGTCTGGAAGATGCAGCAACACACCACGCCCGCGCCGCTCGGCGCAGAGCGTTCCGCTGAACGCGCCAAGGCGCTCGTCGAATTGCGCGCCGCTGAAGCTAATGCGCTGGATACCGTCGGCTGGATTGATCAGGGCAAGGGCATTGTTCGTTTGCCCATCGCCGACGCGATCAACCTCGCCGAGAAGCAATGGCAGAATCCGGCGCAAGCCCGCGCGACGTTGAATGACCGGGTGGAGAAGGCCTTCTACGTGCCGCCGCCCCCGCCGCCGAAACCCAGCGCCTTCGAATAAATTTCCGTTGTCTGTTTTTCAATGACCGCGACTCCTCCCACATCGCCAAGCAAGATTGATTCATCCTGCCGGCTGCCGCTCTTCGCCTTGTTTGGTGGCGCGGCGGTCTGGCTCGTGTTGAGTTCACTGTTCGGCCTCGCTGCTTCGATGACTTTCCACAAGCCCTCGATGTTCGCTGACTGCGCGATGTTCAGCTATGGCCGGGCTTATCCCGCGTGGTCGCATCTGCTCGTATATGGGTTTGCGATTCCGAGCGGATTGGGTGTGGGGCTGTGGTTGCTCGCCCGCCTCGGTCGCGTGGAGCTGGCAAAACCTTTCCTCATCGCCGTCGGGGCGAAACTCTGGCATCTCGGCGTGCTGGTTGGCTTGGTCGCCATTTCGGCCGGTCAGACTTCCGGTTACGAGTGGTTTGAACTGCCGCGCTATGCCGCCGTGATTTTGTTCCTCGCCTTTGTGCTGATGGCGATCTGGGCGTTCGTCACGTATTCCCGCCGCCCGGAAAAATCGCTCTACCCGTCGCAATGGTTTGTCCTCGCCTCGTTGTTCTGGTTTCCTTGGATCCTCTCGACGGCGGTTTTACTCCTGCAATTTTTCCCTGTGCGCGGCGTGGTGCAGGTGGCAGTCGCCTGGTGGTTCGCCGGAAACCTGCTCAACGTCTGGCTGACGCTTTCTGGCTTGGCGGTCACCTTCTATCTACTGCCAAAACTCACGGAGCGGCCGCTGCAAAGTCATTACCTCGCGCTGTTCGTGTTCTGGACCGTCTTGATCTTCGGTTCGTGGACTGGCATTCCGATGCACTCGCCGTTGCCCGCGTGGATGAGCACGTTGAGCAGTGCGGCCACGGTAATGATGATTGTTCCGGCGCTCGCCATCGTGACCATCGTCATCAAGACTTGCTGCGGGGCGAACAAACCCTGCGGCGGCGGGCCGTTGTGTTACTCGAAGTTTGGCGCTTGGTGTTTGGTGCTCGCAACTTTTGTCGCGGCCATTGCAGCGTGCCCGGCAGTGGCGCGCGTGACGGATTTTACCTGGTTCACTCATGGCCACACGACGCTGCGGCTCTACGGTTTCTTTGCGATGACGATGTTTGGTGCGATCTATTACATTCTGCCGCGCATCTCCGGCGTGGCGATTTGTCCGCGCCGCATCAAGGGACATTTTTGGCTCGCGATGCTGGGGGCGTTGCTTCTGGCATTGCCGATGATCGGTGCGGGAATCAAACAAGGTTTGAAGCTGGCTGATGCAAATGTTCCGTTCCTCGATACCGCCAAAGCTGCGATGATGGGATTCCGCATGGGTACGCTCGGGGAATTGCTGATCGCTATCGGCAGTCTGATTTTCCTCGCGAACATTTTGCTCTCCATCGTGACTTATTATCGGGCGATGGCCAAAACGGCTTACGCTGATGCCATCGCGATTCAACTGACGGGGGTGAAACCGTGAAATCCAGCAGCATCGTATTTCTCGCTGCGTTCATCGCGCTCTCTGCTTCGTGGGGCGGATTCGTTCTCGCGCCGCAATTGCAGTTGGGCCGCGCCGATCAGACCAAAACCGTTCCGGCGGAGGAAAAGTATCCGCTCGCGCGTCCGGGTTTGGCGCAACAAGGGGCGGAAGTTTATCGCTCGCTCGGTTGCGTGTATTGTCACAGCCAGCAGGTTGGGCAGAACGGTGTGAAAGTTGAAGTGGTGTTGCTCGATGCTGGGACGAACGCGGACAACACCATCTCGGCACTCGCCAAGGTGAATGCGCAGCTTGGTAAGCCGGAAAACTTCATCGGTCTGCCTAAGAAGCTCACCGAGGTCGCGGACATCGGGGCCGCCGATTCCATCGTCAAAGCGGTGACTGAATCTGGCGGGAAGATTGAAGTGAATGTGATCCCGACGGGTGCGGATATCTCCCGGGGTTGGGGCAAGCGCCGCACGGTGGCGCAGGATTTCATTTATGACTCCGTGGTGCAACCCGGCACGCGCCGCGCCGGACCTGATCTCGCGAATGTGGGCTCGCGCTTGGCCGATGCCAACTGGCAACTGCGCCATCTCTACGCTCCCCAGGCCGAAATCAAGGGTTCGACGATGCCAGCGTACCGATTCCTGTTCGAGAAACGCAAAGTGGGCAAGGTGACTTCTGCTGATGCGCTGAAATTGACCGGTGAATTTGCGCCGCCTGCTGGTTTTGAAATCGTTCCAACCGACGATGCTCGTGCTTTGGTCGCTTACTTGTTGAGCCTACACGCGGAGGCACCGTTGTTTGAATCTCCGGTGACGCCTCCGCCCGCGCCCGCTGCATCCACAAACACCACGATTGTCGCAGTGAGAGCCGAGATTAAAAATTATACAGCAAGTGAACTTTTGAGCGTTGAAGGAACTGCGAAATGAACGCTGATCCCAAACAATCTTGCTCCGTAGCGTCCGAAGCCGAGCCGACGGCCACGATGACGCCCATGCCGGTGTGGATTCTGGGGCTGATGTTCACGCTGCTGTTTCTGGGCGCGTGGTATTTCGATCTCTACGGCGGCTGGTTTGAGGCGAAGGTTTATGCGCCGTACAGTTCGGTTGCCGACGTGCAGCGGTTTCAACCCAAGAAAGGTGGCATCGCGGATACTTTGGCCAGAGGTCGGAAACTCTACGCGGACAACTGCGCCGTTTGTCACATGGAAACCGGCGTGGGCAATCCGGCGAACGGCTGTCCGCCGCTGGTGGATTCCGAGTGGGTCAAATCTCCCTCGCCGACGCGGATGATCATGTTGATCTCCAAAGGTCTTGCCGGCCCGATCACGGTCAATGGCAAGGTCTGGAACTCGGGCGTGATGCTCGCCGTGGGCGATTCACTTCCGGGCGACGAAAAGGAAAAAGCGGAAAAGATCGCGGCCATCGCGACCTATGTGCGTTTCCAATTCGGCAAGATCGAAGTGGAAACCAAGCCTGCGCAGGCGCTGACCATTCGCGAAAGCATCAAGGATCGCACTGCGAACTTCACAGAGGCAGATTTGCTCAAGGTTGAGCCGTAAACTGCGGAGCGCGGACGGTCACTCGTCCGCAGCGCTTCGCGAACGGTGAGGTGGCAGAGATCAAACAATTCCTCTGTGTCAACCACGCGCTGCGGGCGAGGGACCGCCCCGCTCCTACCGAGAAACAATCCGCTCCACGGCCCAGCGCGCGTGTTCGGCAATCAAAGGTTCGGAATCTTCAGCGGCTTTTCGTAGCGCGGGCAGCGCAGTCTGGTCTCCAACATTTCCCAACGCGACACACACGTTGCGCAGAATTCCCCGGCGCTTGGTGCGCAGCATCGGCGTGCCAGCGAACTTCGCTTTGAAACGCACATCATCGAGTTGCATCAGTTCAACCAAATCAGGCGCGGTCAGATCGGGGCGGGCGTGTGACTTCATCAGATTTCCTTCGCGTGCAAACTTGTTCCACGGGCACGCCGCGAGACAATCGTCGCAGCCGTAGATGCGATTGCCGATGAGCGGGCGGAGTTCGACGGGAATTGAGCCTTTGAGTTCGATGGTGAGATAGGAAATGCACAGGCGCGCATCGAGTTGAAACGGTGCGGTGATAGCGTTGGTCGGACAGGCGGTGATGCAGCGGGAACACGAGCCGCAACGATTCTTCTCTGGCGCGTCGGGTTCGAGTTCAAGCGTGGTCAGAATCTCAGAGAGGAAAATCCAGTTGCCGAGTTTGCGGCTGATGAGGTTGGTGTGTTTGCCAACGAAGCCGATGCCAGCGCGTTGGGCGAGATCGCGTTCGAGAATCGGCCCGGTGTCCACATACCAGAGCGAGCGGGTGTTTGGGCTGAGTTGATCCACGAAGGCGCTGAGGGCTTTGAGCTTGTCTGCAAGAACGTCGTGGTAGTCGGTGTAGCGGGCGTAGCGGGCGACTTCGCCGGATTGCCGATTGCCGATTGCCGATTGCTGATTTGTGGCGTGATAGCTGATTGCTAAACAAATCACGCTGCGCGCATGGGGAAGGACGAGTTGCGGGTCGGTTCGCTTGGGGGCGTTGCGTTCGAGCCAAGTCATCTCGCCGTGACGTTTTTCGCTCAGCCACGATTGGAGATGCGTGGCGCTGTCGGGTGGCGCGGCGGAGGTGAAGCGGCAATCATCGAAGCCGAGCGCGAGTGCGTGCTGCCGGATGGCTTCCTTCATTTTCGCGGCTGGGTTACCAGACGGAATTGAACGATGACTTGTTGCGCGACTTCGCGGGCGGAACGGAGGTCGCTGTTCAACAGTACGTCGGCTTGCTTGTAAAACTTTTCGCGCGCGGCAAGCAAGGTGCGGATTTTTCCAAGTGGATCAGGATCGTTGAGCAACGGGCGATGGGTCTGTTCGCGGACGCGTTCGTAAATCCCTTCCGGCGCGGCCCACAAGCAGACCACCAGCGAATGGGTTTTCAGGCTGGCGAGATTGGCCGGATTGGTGGGCAATCCGCCGCCGGTGGAGATGACGGTCTTGTCGCGGGCGGCTAATTCCTGGACCAGTTGCGCTTCCAGTTGGCGAAAGGCTGGCTCGCCGTTCTGCACAAAGATTTCCGCGATTTTTTTTCCGCTGCGCTGTTCGATGAGGGCGTCGGTGTCCAGCAGTTCAAACTTGAGTTGCTCCGCGACAAGTCGCCCCACGGTGGTCTTGCCCGTGCCCATGAAACCGATGAGGGCGATGTTTTGAATGTGGCGGATGGCGGACACGAAATGAGATTAGGGATTTTTGACGAGGGCGCAAACGATGAAAAACACCAAGCGCCAAGCTCCAATATCCAGAGAAGCTCCTAGCTTCAACTTCCAAATCGTGTAAGCGCGGCGCGTTCGTTGCAATTCGTGTTTGATGTTTGGAATTTCTCTGGTGCTTGGAGGTTGGAATTTGGAGCTTCTCACTCGTCAAATCATGAAGTCGTGCGGATTCAGCGGTTGTTGTTCCAACGCCCGCGAGCGGGCGGCGAGATCGGCGAGTGTGGTGGCTTCCATGACTTGCACGATGTTGTCACGCAGTTCCTTCATCACGGCGCGGATGGCGCAACGCGATTCATCGGGGCAGGAACACTTCTCGTAATACTTTTCGCTGACACAACTCACAGGAGCGAGCGGGCCTTCGATGTGGCGGATGATTTCCGCGAGAGTGATCTGATCGGGGGAACGTTTCAGCCGGTAGCCGCCCGCGACGCCGCGTTTGCTTTGGACTACACCCGCAGACTTCAGGTCGTTGAGAATCTGTTCGAGGAAACGCTTGGGGATGTTTTGCTTCTCAGAAATTTCCTGGATGCGGACGACGGAATCATCCTCCTGGAAATCGCGCGCCAAAACCTGCATGGCGCGCAGGGCATATTCTCCACGGACAGAGAGTTTCATGGCAGATAGCTAACAATCTACATGCAGAAAGTCAAGATTTCAGAAGCCAAGGCGATAATAGGCTATAAGTAATCTACAAAAATACTATGGACATAGTAGAGATTTAATCTAATCTCGTGCGTGTTGAGCGGACGCACTGTGATGAAATCGCAAGAAATGAAGTTAAGCCTGCCGCGAAATCGGGTTCGGAGGAATGGCTGGAAGCCGTCCGGCGGCAGGTCGACTCGCTGCGGTTCGGAGTGGTGCAGATCGTCGTTCACGATTCGCGGATTGTTCAGATTGAAAAGACCGAGCGGATACGTTTCGATTTGCCATCCACATGATGATTTGCCGACCAGGACGACTGGAGGCTATCCAAAAATACAGGCGACCCGACCGTGACAGCGGAGGACGCCCCGAGAAAATAAAAATGAAATTAAAGACGATCATAGCTGCGGGTCTCATCCTCGCGGTGCAATTGGGAATAACAGCGGCACGCGCGCAAACTTCGGAAGTGGATGTGAACGCGCTCTTGCAGCGGATTCAAGAATTGGAGCAGAAGGTGAAAGCGATCGAACTTGAAAAGAAGACTGCGACATCTGAGCCAACTCCGAACACAACGGCATCTGTTCCGTCTGCTGACACAAATTCGATCCGTGAACTGGATCAGAAAATCCGGGTTTTGGAACGCAATCAGGAATTGGCGACCGAGGCGGCGGAAGCCCGGGCCAAGGAAACACCAAGACTCTCCGTTGGGAATGGAGGTTTCGCGCTGAGTTCGGCTGATACGAACTTCGTCCTCAAGCTCCGGGGGTTGGTGCAGATTGATACGCGCACTTTCCTTGATGACAATTCCGCTTCGGTGGGGAACGATGGCTTCGTAGTGCGGCGGGCGCGCCCGATACTCGAAGGCACGGTGTATCGCGATTTTGATTTTCAGTTGACGCCTGATTTTGCGGGATCGTCGGCCACGCTGGTGGATGCCTGGGTGAATTATCGCTACCGCCCGGAACTCCAGTTTCGCATCGGCAAGATGAAAGGGCCGGTCGGTCTGGAAAATCTCCAGGCGGATACGGTGGGTTCCTTTAATGAGCGTTCCATGGTTTCGGCTTTGGTGCCAGTGCGGAATATCGGGTTTCAATTGGGCGGCGACCTCGGCGGTGGAATCGCAAGTTACGCGTTGGGCATTTACAATGGTGCCGGTGATGGGCGCAATCCAGCGAACAACGATTTCAATGATGCCAAGGAATATGCGGGGCGGTTGTTTTTGCAGCCGTTCAAGAAATCAAGTCTGGCCGGACTGCAAGGGCTTGGCTTCGGCGTTGGGGGAAGTTACGCCGATGTCACGGCTAATGTGAACGGATTGCCAAACACCACGGGTGGAACCTTGCCGGGTTACACGACCTCGGGGTTGCAACAGTTCTTTGCTTACAATCCCGCAGCGGGAGCGGTGATGGCCGATGGAGTTCACTGGAGACTTTCGCCGCAAGGATATTACTACTACGGATCGTTCGGATTGTTGGGTGAGTATGTCGTCTCCGATCAAGGTGTTCTCAACACGACCAGCCTGGCACGGGCGAATCTAGCGCAAACCGCCTGGCAGGTCTCGGCCCAGTGGGTGTTGACGGGCGAAGCGGCCTCGTTCACAGGGATCACTCCACAGCGCGCTTTCGATCCGCGGAACGGCAATTGGGGCGCGTGGCAATTGGTGGCGCGTTATGCCCAACTCGACATTGACAGCGACACGTTCGGTTCGTTTGCCAACCCCGTGACTTCGGCGAATTCGGCTCAAGGCTGGTCGGTCGGGCTGAACTGGTGGCTAAACCGCAACCTGCGCGTGTTGACGAGCTACTCGCGCACGTCCTTTGACGGTGGCGGAGGCCCCGGGCTGACGGCCCCGGCGGCAGTGACGCAACAGCCGGAACAAGTGTTTTTAACCCGGGTGCAATTGTCGTTCTAAACCACACACCGCATAACCATTAAATGAAAATAAGAATGAAAACTATTTTGAAAACGACCGCTGGTCTGCTGGGAGGCGCGCTTGTAGTGGCGCTCGTGTTGAGCGGCTCGGTTACGGCACAGGCCAAAGACCTAAAGTTACTCAATGTCTCGTATGATCCGACGCGCGAGTTGTATCAGGATTTCAACGCGGCCTTCGCGAAGTATTGGAAGGACAAAACAGGCGACACCTTGAAGATCGAGCAATCGCATGGTGGTTCGGGCAAGCAGGCGCGCGCGGTGATCGACGGGCTGGAAGCAGACATCGTTACGCTGGCGTTGGCTTACGACGTGGATGCAATTGCGGAGAAGGCGCGGCTGCTGCCGGTGGATTGGCAGAAGCGGTTGCCGAACAATTCCGCGCCGTACACTTCGACGATTGTGTTCCTGGTGCGGAAGGGGAATCCTAAAGGCATCAAGGATTGGGACGACTTGGTCAAGCCAAACATCGGCATCATCCCGGCGAATCCGAAAACTTCCGGGGCGGCACGGTGGACTTATCTCGCGGCGTGGGGCTACGCGTTGAAGAAGAACGGCGGTGATGAAGCGAAGGCGAAAGAGTTCGTCACCAAATTCTACAAAAATGTTCCGGTGCTCGACACCGGTGCGCGCGGGGCGACGACGACCTTTGTGCAACGCGGCATCGGCGACGTGCTCGTGGGCTGGGAGAATGAGGCGATCCTCTCGCTCGCCGAATCTGGCAAGGGCGAGTTTGAAATCGTCTGGCCGTCCCTCAGCATCCTGGCTGAACCGCCGGTAACAGTCGTGGACAAGAATGCAAAACGGCGCGGCACCGAAGTCGTCGCCAAAGCGTATCTCGAATACCTCTACACGCCGGAAGGGCAGGAGATCGCGGCCAAGCGTCACTACCGTCCGCGCAATGTCGCCGTGGCCGAGAAGTATGCCGCTGAATTTCCGAAGCTGAATCTGTTCACGATTGATGAAGTGTTCGGTGGCTGGCAGAAGGCGCAGAAGGCGCACTTCGCCGACGGCGGTTCATTTGACCAAATCCAACAAGCCAAACGCTAAGCAACATGAAAACTATCCTGGGAAAACAATTCACCCCGCTCCCGGCACGACCGCTGCCGGAGCGACGCGCGGTGGAGCGGTTGCTCGCGGCGCTGGATCAGCTCGCGGAAAATTCCCCGCGCATCATCAGCCGGTCGTTCGGGCAATTCGAGAGCGCTGGGCGCAGCTATTCGTTGCCGCGCTATGTTTATCTCGGCCCGAAAAGCGGCGGCGATGTGATTCGCATCGGCATCTTCGCGACCATCCACGGTGATGAACCCGAAGGCGCACTGGCGTTGACACGATTCATTTCTGAGTTGGAAAAGAACCCTGAGATCGCCAAAGGCTACGCGCTCTATATCTATCCGGTCTGCAATCCGACCGGCTTCGAGGACAACACGCGGCACTCGCGCAACGGCAAGGATTTGAATCGCGAATTCTGGCGGGAATCCGCGCAGCCCGAAGTGCGCTTTCTTGAATCGGAGATCACGTTGCACGCGTTGAACGGCATCATCACGCTGCACACAGACGACACGAGCAACGGGCTTTATGGTTTCGTCAGCGGCGCTGTGTTGTCCGAGCATCTGCTCGAACCGGCGTTGCTCGCAGCGGAGCAATTCCTGCCGCGCAATCGCAACCGCGTCATTGACGGTTTCGACGCGCAACGCGGCATCATCACCGACGGCTATCGCGGCGTGTTACGGGCGTTGCCGGGAATCACAAGTCCGCCGTTTGAAATCACGTTTGAAACTCCGCAGAAGTCGCCGTTGCACCTGCAAGTCGAGGCGTTCAACGCGGCATTGAAAACCATTCTCGTCGAGTATCGCTACTTGATGGCCATTGCCCAGAACATCTGAAACACGCCGGCGGCGAAATCATTTCAGCCGAAAGATTTTGCCGCCGGTTTTGTTTTGCCTAGACTCTCCTGACCTAAATGGCAGAGAAAAAATTCAACGCATTGCCCGGCTTCGGGTTGACGATGGGCTTCACGCTCTTTTACCTGAGCGCGATCGTCATGATTCCCATCGGCGCGTTGATCGTGAAGACGCTGGGGATTCCGTGGAGTGAATTCTGGCGGCTCGCCACCACGGAACGCGCGCTGGCAGCCTACAAACTCACGTTCGGCGCATCCTTCATCGCCGCGCTCGCGAACGCCATCTTCGGCACACTGCTCGCGTGGGTGCTCACACGTTATGAATTTCCCGGACGCAGAATTGTGGATGCGCTGGTGGATTTTCCGTTCGCGTTGCCGACGGCGGTGGCGGGTTTGACGCTCGCCAATCTGTTCGCCGCGAATGGCTGGCTCGGACAATATCTCGTTCCTTTCGGAATCAAGGGCGCGTTCACGCCGCTGGGAGTGGTGATTGCGCTGACGTTTGTGGGGATGCCATTTGTAGTGCGGACGCTGCAACCGGTCTTGGAAAATTTCGAGCGCGAGGTTGAGGAAGCGTCGGCCACGCTGGGCGCGGGACGCTGGCGCACGTTCATCAGCGTGATCGCCCCGTCGCTGATGCCTTCGATCATCACGGGATTTGCGCTGGCGTTCGCGCGGGCCATCGGCGAATACGGCTCGATTGTTTTCATCTCGGGCAATCTGCCGTTCAAGACGGAGATCGCGCCGTATCTGATCGTGATGCGGCTGGAGGAATATGATTACGCCGGGGCGATGACGCTGGCGGTGGTGTTGCTGGCGTTTTCTTTCGTGATGCTGGCGGTGATCAATGTCATCGAGCAGTGGGCGAACAAATTCGCAAAATAACATGGCTGGCATCACCAAAAGACAATTCACCGCCGGTCGCGCCAAATCCCAGCGCGGCACGGAGGAATCGCCATTGGCCAAGTGGACGCTCATCAGCATCGCGATGATTTTCTGCGTCGTGTTTCTGCTGTTGCCGCTGGTCAACGTGTTCGCGCAGGCGTTCAGCAAAGGCTGGGATGTTTACTGGCAGGCGCTCACCCATCCCGATGCGTGGGCGGCGATCAAACTCACCTTGCTCGTGGCGGCGGTTTGTGTGCCGCTGAATGTCATCTTCGGTCTGGCGGCAGCGTGGGCCATAGCCAAGTTCGAGTTCCGGGGCAAGACCCTGCTTATCACGCTAATTGATCTGCCCTTTTCGGTATCGCCCATCGTGGCGGGATTGATGTTCATCGTGCTGTTCGGTCTGCAAGGTTTCTTTGGCGAATGGCTGCGCGATCACGATTTGAAAATCATCTTCGCCGTACCGGGCATCATTCTGGCGACGGTGTTCATCACGTTTCCGTTCGTGGCGCGCGAACTGATTCCTGTGATGCAAGCCACGGGCACGGATCAGGAGCAAGCCGCGCTCACGCTGGGCGCAAATGGGTGGCAGACGTTCTGGCACGTCACGCTGCCGAGTGTGAAGTGGGGATTGGTCTATGGCGTCATCCTGTGCAATGCCCGTGCGATGGGCGAATACGGCGCAGTGCGCGTGGTGAGCGGCAACATCGCGGGCAAAACGCAGACGATGCCGTTGCGCGTCGAGAGTTTGAACGACTAGTTCCAAGGCCCCGCCACCGCGATGTCACTCACGCCCGCCAACGTCGGGAAC
>ERZ1292633.943-Hain-H41-02um-R1-943-length-32133-cov-9_pt2 | contig 22740 bp, 25 predicted proteins | sample MGYA00564406_ERZ1292633 | MGnify/ENA primary metagenome ERZ1292633 (study PRJEB36523, sample SAMEA6512639) | groundwater metagenome | collected 2019-01-08 | study: AquaDiva: Metagenomics assemblies of 32 groundwater samples
CCCTTGATCCAGCTCACCAGCCGTTTGACAGTCGGCGCCATCGCGGTGCCTGCGTACCTGGCGATAAATCCGGCAAGGGCGGCGGCTCAGCCGCCCTAGCGCGGGGTTCGACGTCGCGGTACAGGTGCTACTTGAACACCGGCACCGGGAAGATGTATCCGCCGAAGATGATATAGGCGAGTATCAGGGTGAAGAAGATGTTGAAGATCTGCGCCGTGACGAACGCCAGCGCCGGCCGCCCGCCTTCCATGCTGACCAGATCGCCAAATCGGGTCTCCAGACCGATGCACATGAACGCCATGGCGAACCACCAGGTGCGGAATTCGCCGAATGAGCCCTTGGTGCCGTTCACCATGTCCGCGGGGATGAGGAACGAGAACACCGCCGAGGCGACGATGAAACCGAGCACGAACTTCGGGAAGCGTTCCCAGATGATGCCCGCGCTCGGCTTCTCGCCGCCCGGTGCCGCCCCCGCCTTCATCGTCCACCACACCACAAGGATAAAGGCCGCCACGCCGATCAGCGCGTTCTGCGCGAATTTGACGATGACGCCGATTTTCATCGCCGAGTCGCTGACCAGCGCGCCCGCCGCCACCACGGTGGCGCTGGTGTCGAGCGTCCCGCCGAGCCATGCACCGCCGACGATTTCCGGGATGCCGAAGGTCTTGATTACCCAGGGTTGGATGATCATCATCGGCACTGCGCAGATCAGCACCAGCGAGGCCACGTAGGACAGCTTCTTCTTGTCGCCCGCAATCGCGCCGCAGGTGGCGATCGCCGCCGACACGCCGCAGATGGCGACCGACGAGGACAGCATCGCCGCGAAATCATCGTCCACCTTGAGCTTGCGGCAGAGCCAGAAGCAGAAGTACCAGACGAAGAACACGACAATGACCGCCTGCAGGATGCCCAGGGCGCCGTACTGCAGGATCTCGAGCAGCAGCAATGACGTGCCCAGGATGACAAGCCCGGTCTTGATATAGAACTCCGTCTGCACCGCCGGCTTCAGCCACTCCGGCACCCCGACCGTGTTGCTGATCAGCAGCCCGAGGAATAGCGCGAAAATCACGTATTCGATGCCGTAATCGACGAACAGGGCGTTCCCGGCGAGAAAGCGGGCGAGCCAGGCGAGCGCGAACACGATCGGAAAGCCGATAAGGAAGCCTGGCGCGACCTTGCCCGCGATCAACCACATGCCGAGCGTCGCGACGATGAGCCACGCGATGCCGATGGACACCACCTTGGAAATATTCGTCCAGGTGAAGACCTTCGCATCGACATTTGCGGCCGCATGACCCTTGATCTCGTCGCCCAGTGCTGCGGCGACGGTGCCCTTGCCGCCTGCCTTGGCGACTTCGCCCGCGGACTTCTCGATCGCCTTGCGGTCGCTCGTCTGCAGGGCTGCCTTCAGCTCGTTGGCCTTGGCGGTGATCTCCTTGCCCTGGTCGCCCTTGCTCTCCGCCCGCTTGATCACGCCGTCGAGGTGCGAACTCCAGGCGGGTGCGCGCGCCGCGAGCTGCGTGTCGGTGGTCCACCGGAACGTCGAACCGGCGGCCTTCAGGTCTACGAACTTCCCACTGAACGCCATAAGCGTGAGAATGATGATAAGAAAACCGAGATAGACCGCGACCCAATCTTCCGTGCGCCACTTTTGTGCAGCCATGGATACCCCCTCCTCTTTTTGGCCTTTTTCCTGTACTCCGCGTTACCGCCAGACTGACGGCTCCTGTCCCCCGGAAGTTCGGCGCGGAACGTGCCTCTCGCCGGCGTATCAACCGGCGCCCGGAAAGCTCCTGACCACCCAACTGGCCCCTTTTTGACCGACGAGGCACAAGCGGACACACATGATGTTAGTCGTTTCCACCCGGAAGTCAACTCTAAGCCTTGTCCAATGGGGTTTGAGCGTCTGAACGGAGGGTGTGATTCCAACGGGGTCTGAGAGAGAGTCTGAACGGACAGCTGGGATCGATCATGCTGCGGAGCATGGTGATCGACATGAACGACGAACAGTTGCATACGCTGGCCCAGATGCAGGCTTTTCTGGACGGCACAGTAACCCGGTGATTGAAGCCAAGCTGACGCAGCAGGCCAAGCTGCTTGGGATCACCAAATCGGATTTCATCAAGGACGCGATCGAGCTCGATGCCCTCATGGAGACAAATTCATGGGCGCGCTGGAAACCGGTACAAGGTAATGGGCCTTGGGCACCTGTCGCTGGCGCCGATAGCATGAGGAAAATCGGGCATCCGCCCCGTCAAAGGCTTCGGCTGCAGGCGGCTGTTGGTACCACCGGCTTAGCAGCCCTTGTGCTAGCATTCCCCTCTACTTGTGCAAATAGCCGCATGGAGGCACGATGGGATCAATCTCAGTGGAACAGCTCATCAGGAGTCCCGCCAAACTGATCCAGGAGGCGGAGAGCGGACAGCTGGCAATCGTCACGAAAGACGGGCGCCCGCTGTTTCTCGCGGTACCCTACGATGAGCGCCTTGCAAATGAAAACGTGCACGTTGTGGTGGCGGTACGTTTGTATGAAACCGAAATCGTGAGCCTCGGCAGAGCCGCCAGGATCGCGGGACTGTCGATCGGAGAGTTCATCGGCCGGCTCGCTGCACTGAAGATTCCTATCGCACGCTACTCGCCCGAGGAGCTTGAGCGGGAGATCGCCGCGTTTGGCTGAGATCGTCGTCGCGGACGCAGGTCCGCTGATTGCACTCGGACGGCTGCGCAGGATCGAACTTCTCGCCCAGATTTTCGCTAAAGTAATTGTTCCTCATACAGTCTTCGAGGAAACGCAGGTTCATCCTGATCTTCCAGACGCTCGGGCAATCTTCGCGGCCCGGCAGTCCGGCGAATTCATTGTGGACAACTCTTCGGCCGGCTCCGCAGGCCTTCCTCCCGAGGCAGAACTCGGGGACGGGGAAGCTGCGGCGATCTCCCTTGCAGCCGCGCTCGGACACGGTGTCCTGATCGATGATAAGCATGGGCGCGCGGTCGCGGCCACGCTCAACCTCAAGGTTATCGGGACCGTAGGCGTTCTCGTACTGGCCCGCCGGCGTGGGATGATTCCGGTGCTCAAACCACTGTTGGAGGATCTCGTCGCCTCTGGATATCACCTCTCTGAAGCGCTGGTGCAAGAGGCGCTACGACAAGTTGGCGAATGATCCAGCGAAGGAGGCCTGTCGGCATAACGTCGTGGTGAACGGCGGGCCAGTTGCAGCTTCCGCTTAGGCGCTACACCTGCGGCCCGTCCGTTCCACCTAAATCTCCCAAGGGGTCTTCCTGCGAGGCTGCGACGCGAGCGCGCTTGCCCCTGCTGCGATTCGAGTACCAGCCGAAGTAGCGCACCAAGTGCTCGAACCGGTCCGGGATATGACGGCAAAGCAGTTCGAGTCATTGCGCGCCGGGCATCAATTGGAAATTGCGCTTCAGGCCTGCATGCATGCGCGAACGTTAGATGACCATGCCGGTGCGTGCGTCGTAGCTCATTTTTTCGAGCGAGAACGGCGCGCGCAGCATGGAGCGGGAAAATGACGCGCAGCGAAACCGGGCGCCGGGAATGCGCTACGCCGGGCTACCTTCCATACCTGCGAGTCTCTGCCACATTTGCCGTGGCGACAGAATTGGCATCTTCTGCACGGCGCCGAGGCCGAACAAGGCCTTGTCGCCGGTGACGAAGACTTCCGCGCGGCCGGATAGGGCGCAGGCAAGAATGGGAATGTCGTCCGGGTCCTTGAACGAGAGGGCGAGGGGCTCGTGCGCAGCGACAAGTTCGCCTTCAGTTCTCAAAAAAGCGAGAAACGCCTTGATCGCCGGCTCGGGCAGCCGGAACTTTTCAGCCAGGACCTTGCGCAGTTCCTGCAATACGGGCTCGCAGGTCAGCAACTCGTGTTCATTGATGACACTCTCCAACAGTTCGCTGCAGAGCCCACGCGTGGCAACGCCGCTCGCCAGAACGTTGGTGTCGAGAAAAATTCTCACGAAACGTCGCGAAACACATCCTCGTCGGTCAAATAGCCCGCCGCCGCCGCGTACGGCATGATTCCCCGGCGCAGCCCGCGGAATTGCTGTATCGCCAATTGCCGGCGCAGCGCCTCGCGCGCGACCTCGCTTTTGGAACGGCCCGTGCGTTTGGCCAGGCGCATGAGTTGCCGATCAAGTTTGTCATCGAGGCGGATTGTCAGAGTACCCATTGAAATGCTCCGGATGCGGTTTGTATTACATTGTAGCACAGGATGACCGCGTTGCAGGCAAATTTGCGCGGCTACGAGTCGATCCCCGGGGCCGATTCAGCCGTGTGCTTTCACCGCAGTGTATAGCTGCATCACCCTGGGCAGCTGCGCCTCGATGTCATGGATGCGCGAGGCATGTGACGGATGCGTGGAGAGGAATTGCGGCGGCTGGCCACCGCCTGCCGCGGACATTTTCCGCCACATCCGCACAGAAGCACCGCGATCCGCGCTTTGCACCCTGCGCTTTCACCGGGCACGGGGCACTGATGGCCGCGTCGGTCCTCAACACCCCGCGCGCGGCCGAAGTCAGCCTGTTCGTAGTGCGCGCCTTCGTGCAACTGCGCCAAATACTCGGCGCTCACAAGGAACTGGCCATGCGTCTGGATGAACTGGAAGCCCGCATCGAGCGCAAACTCTCCACTCACGACCAGGCTATCGTCATCCTCGACGCCATCCGTCAGCTCACGACCCCGCCCGGGCCCACCAGGAAACGGCGCATCGGATTCGTGCAAGACGAATGATCCCGTTGCAGTCGCGCACTACAATCAGCGGCTAAATACGACAACGCCCGCGCAAGGCGAGCGTGGGTAGGGGCTACGCGTTAGAAATAAATGCGAACATGCCCCCTTTTATCCCTTTTATCCTTTTATCTCCGGCTACCCGATTGGGCGGCCGTTTCGCCGCCTGCGGAGAGCGTCCGTCTGGCGGGCCAAGTGCTAAGCGGGCCTGATCCTGAAATCGATGAGCCATTTCAGTTTCCTGCGATCGCCCTTCAGGTATGCCTCGATACTTTGCACGAGTTCATCGACGCGACCTATTGGCACAACGTAGTCGAAAACATTCGCCATAATGCGCAGAGTTTCGCCGGTCCACTCACCATCGACAACGAGGACGGCGAGGAGATCAGTCGTCTTCCCTTTCCAGTTGATCGCCGAGAACATCTTGTCTTTCGCGTAGAGGGATGCGTGTCTCGACGATGACTTCCGAACCTCGATGAACACCTTTGGTGTTGTAGCGTCCGGCAACACGAAATCGGCGCGGAAGTCGTAGACGACGCCTGCAAGCGATTCATATTGCTCTTCCCGGAGGAACGACAGGCCCCGTCTTCGCAAAGCCGTATCAACGATGGACTCAAGAAGAACACGCCCGACCAGGTCCCGGACAATACCTTCAAGCGTCGACTCAAGCCGCTTCAGTATCTCTCCCTTGACGACATGTGAAGGGTCGACACGTTTTGACAGAAGTTTCGACAACCGCTCGGCTGCCGGCTTTGAAATGCTGTTGTCGGACACCGAGCCGACCAACTTCTTTAGCTTCGCTTTACTGAAGATCCCTGCTAGATGCTGGAGGAGCGGTAGCAGGTAGGGATTCTTCGCTAGATATCCAGTATCGAAGCGGGTGAAACCATCGGTAGCTTCGCTCAACTGTTCATAGAATGTCTCAGCTACCGATCTCAAGTTCGTGTAGACGCCGGCCGTGATGCCCGTCTCCAAGTCGAACGAGAGGGCCTGTCGGCGTTGCCATTCCGAGCAGACCTCTTCTGCTGTCGCCGGCCGCGCCGCGACACCAAGTCCTGCCATCACGATTATTCGCCCGCGACTCTCGGGAAGATGCTCTGGCAAAAGCCCTGTGAGATCTTTCGATTGCTCGGCTAGTTTCAAATAGACATCGATGCAACGACGTATCTCATCGTTGGCAATCTGATAGAGGGTTTGAGGGGCTGCCATCAGGCTGACGTCCCCCGCTTGGCAACTACGTGGTATTCACCAAGGCCTGTCGGTGAACCGTCCCTTTTGTCTAGGATCCATCGATGTCCACGATCTCTGAGCTTAATGCATTGCACGTTAGCGAAGCCCATAGCGGACATAGCAGATGCAAGGAACTGCGGAGTGCTCACGTGGATGCCATAGAACGCAGCATCAGCGACTACGACGTGAGCGGCGCCGCCAGCGGCAAGGCAACGCTGTACTTCAAGCAGAACACGCGTCATCTGTGCAAAGTAGGGATACACGAGTAAGTCGTATTCCTTCTTACCAGCCCGTACGCGGCGCTCGCTACGCAAAGCTGTCACGATACTGTCCAGCTCCGGCAACAGCGCACCTGCGATTCGATCCCGGTACTGCGATTGAATATCGCGTTGCCCCGCCAGCGCTGTTGTTGTGTTGATTACAAGTTTTGCCCGTACCCCTTCTGTGATCTCTCGCCAAGAGCCGCATATGCCCCAGAAGTACAGGTGCATGCGCGTCATCTCAGCAAAGTCGAAGTTGTTTAAATACGGCGGCGACGTAACTGCGATGTCGACGCTACCCGTCTCAACGAGGCTCATGTCCTCAGATGACGCTTGGTGCAGAACCGCAGTTGGGGAAGCCACCGCCTGGTCGGCCTGCGCAGCGTCACACCGAACCTGTTCAACCACGGTTCGAATCGCATCGACTGGCGAATCGGCTTTCTTCGCGGTCGTCGGTGCCTTGTAGATTCCGTCTGTTTGAGCCTTGGAACACATATCAACTACGCGAGAGAGCAAGAGGAACGCCAAATTGTCCTCGTCCAAGCCGACTTCCTCAAGCGCTGCACGGGCGCCCAACAATTGGCGAAGCGTATGCTCTTCGAACAGCTTCACAAGAAACGCCTCAGCAGACTCAGTGAGCGCGGCGGCTTTCTCGGGGGCCTCAATCCCACCCAACAGCGCCCCTTCAATCCTGTGCAGTCGGGTGCTTGTGGGAGACGCCTCAGTCTTTGCTCGCGCGATTCGCACAAAAAACGGGTGTGGCTCGAAACCTACTGCTCGATGACCGAGGCTCTGCGCCACTACTAGAGATGTTCCGCAGCCGGCAAACGGGTCTAGAAGTAGTGCGCCGGTAGACTTGGGACACTGTTGTGCGACAAACTCTGGTGCGAACCCGGCGATGAAGTTGAACCATCGATGGATCGCATGGCGATTTGCGGTCGTGTTGGTTGGAAGCCGCTGGCGCGATATCTCGGCAAAGCGCGGCCGATTGTCGATCCCGGGAAGGCTCATCTGTACTGCCGAAGACGATGTAGATTTCATGCCTTTATTTGTTCCATTCGAGCCGCACGCGCTTGCTTCCTGGCCGCCCAACGACCAAGCTCACCTGCCGGGGCGGCTGCAAGAGTTTGATGTCGCGTGAAACCAGTAATGCGGCCCCGGTCAGGTGCAGCGCCTGGTTCGGCGGAGTCCGGGTTGCAGTAGTCGGTGTCAGGGCTGCTCTGGCACATTCTTGGTAATCACATTTTTACCGTCTAACTCTTTATAGATCAAACCGGTCCGACGGATCGAATCGGTGGCATCTGGCCGCCAGAACTCAATAATCTCAAGCTCGCGCTTCTTTCGGGAGGCAGTGTACTGGCTTACGTCCAGCATGAACGCCTCGAATTTCCTCCCCGGACGATCGCCCACAGTAACACTGGTCTTCACACGATGGATTAGGCGCAGATCGACCAATTCCTCGATGGGAGCCATTTCTGTATCCGGCAGGTCTTTATCCATCAGGAAGACGTTTGCATTCGAGTAGTCCTTAACAAAGCGACCAAATCGCGTGAACTCTTCCTCCAACCGCTGGCTTTCGTCCAAAGTGTCCCTTGAACGATTCCAAATCGACAAACGCGATTGGTCGGCGATCGACCGTCAGGTCCGCAGCGGCCTTGCGAAGGAGACTCGTCTTCCCGGAACCCCGGCGGCCGAAAACGAGGTGGTGCTGCCGCGAGACCGCACGATCGAGCGTGCCACGCGCGGGCTCAACGAACCGGCGCACCCCCTCTTCGGTCGATCGAGTGGCCTCTTCGATAAGCCGCTCAAGCTTAGCCACTTCACTTGAATCGAGGATCAGTTGTTTTGCCGTGGGCCGGACCTTTGACGTAATTTGCTCGATTCAAGCCGCCGAACGAATAGCGTTTATCCGCCGCCCCACAAACGCTGAATCCTGCCGCGGGCGGCGATGGCGGCGGATAAACCTCGTTGGACTGAACCGCCGAGTTGACGGTGATTATGGGGATTGTAAGCGTGCTGGGGCGGGAGTCAATCGTTTGGCGTGACGATGAGGGCGCCCGATGGGGTGTGTGCAAGCATTGGTCATGGACAAAAGCGCTGGTGAAGTGCGAGAAACAGCGCGAGCGAACGCCCGTATTGAGCGTACCGGAGCAAAAGGCCGAACGGGTCCGTGGCGGGGGTTCGGCCAAGAGCACAGCACACCAATCGCGAGGGCAACCGGAATCTCACGGCGGTCCCCGCAGATGCAGCAAGCGCACCGGCGCGGGCGTAATTGGCGCTGTCGACACGAACTGGCCCTTTCCGCAGTGCGGGCAGCGCGACCACTCGTGTCGGTCGATGCGGTGCATGAAGGCTTCGACCGACTCCACCACGATCGGATCGGGCACGGGCACCGAGAGCGCCGCACGCGCCCGGGCCAGTTTCGCCGCCTTGCCGGCCGGGCCGAGAATGCCGTAATGGCGGATGCGCATGAAGCACGGGGCACGATGTGCAGCAGGAAGCGGCGGATGAACTCGGCCGGTTGGAGCGAGAGCACCTTGCGCCGGTTGCCGTGAGCGTAGTCTTTATAGCGGAAACGGACCGCATCGTTTTTAAGGCTCACCAGCCGGTGGGTGGAGATCGCCACGCGGTGGGTGTAGCGGCCGAGGTAGTCGAGCACCTGCGCGGGGCCGGCGAACGGACGCTTGGCGTAGACCACCCAGGGTTTCTGGTAGAGCGTATTAAAAAGACGGCGTTGGGCGGTGGCATCGCCGAGCAGCCCGCTCGATGAGGCCCAGCGCATCGTCGGCGGCGATCCGAATACTTGCAGCATTCAACCTGAATGTAAAACATTAAAAAGCTACACTCCGCACGGGACGCCGCTTATACGACAATGAAGTTACCAAATGTGGCAACTCTTCGTCACCGGCTGGAACTTCTCCGCCAACCAGCACTACTTGATTGGTTGAGCCTATCGTGTCGGCTTCAAGCGATGGTCACGCCGTCGTCGGCGATGATCGTCTGGCCGGTGATGAAATTGGCGACCCTGGAGGCGAGGAACACCGCGATGCCGCCGATTTCCTCGGGCTCGCCCAAGCGCCTTAACGGCGTCATCGCCTCGCGCGCCTTGCGTGCTTTGTCGTTTTCCCACAGTGCGCGCGCGAAATCGGTCTTCACCAGGCCGGGCAGAATCGCGTTGACGCGGATGTTGGACGGTCCCCACTCGCAGGCGTGGTTTCTCGATAAGGGGCCGAGGTCGAATTGAATTGGCTTGAAGTAAAAAACCACCCCTGCCCGCCGCTGACGGACCGCTGCTGCGGTCCTTCTTCATCCAGTGATCTTCTGGACGGCCTGAGCAGGCGTAACGATGGGGATGCCGTTGTACTCTGCGCCCACGCTATGCAAGTGTTTGTCGCCGGAGACGATGAGATCGGCACGGGCGGCCAGCGCGTACGGCGTTGACCTCCGCCTGGACCTTCTCCATCGTCATGGGTGGAAAATTCGCATCGGCCAATTCATCCATCTTCTCGAAAAGCTCATCCACCGCCTTGCGGCGCAGGGCGTCGTTGAGCAGCCGTTCCAGCGCCTGCGATGTCAGCAGTCCCGCATCGAGCGCCGCCTGTGCGGTGGCATCGGGCAACTCGATCTTAATCGTTGTCATGGGCAGGCCCCCTGCGCGTTGACGCGCTGCTTGAGTTTGTCGCATCAACTTCAGGCGATGGTCACGCCGCCGTCGGCGACGATGGTCTGGCCGGTGATGAAACTGCCTGCCCTGGAGGCGAGGAACACCGCGATGCCGCCGATTTCCTCGGGCTCGCCCAGGCGCCTTAACGGCGTCATCGCCTCGCGTGCCGTGCGCGCCTTGTCGTTTTCCCACAGCGCACGGGCGAAATCGGTCTTTATCAGGCCGGGCAGAATGGCGTTGACGCGAATGTTGGACGGCCCCCACTCGCAGGCGTAGTTTCTCACCAGCGCCGTGTCGGCGGCCTTGGACACGCCGTACAGTCCGATCACGGTATTGCCCTTGAGCGCGGCGATGCTGGAGACGATGATCACCACGCCATCCTTGCGTTCGGCCATCTGCGGAATCACCATATTGCACAGCCACCAGTTGCTTTTGATGTTGTTGTTCATGATTTTGTCGAACACTTCATCGCCCGCCTGCGCCGTCGGCCCGTACACCGGGTTGGCGGCGGCGTTGCACACCAGGATGTCGATTTTCCCCCACTGGTTCATGGTCGCGTCGACGAGTTGCTGCAGTTGCTCCTTGTGCGCGATGTTGCAGGGCAGCGAGATCGCCTCGAAGCCTTTGCCGGTGAATTCCCTGGTCACTTCCTCGCACGCCTCGGCCTTGCGGCTGGAGATCACCACCTTCGCGCCCGCTTTTGCCATCTCCTCGGCGATGGACTTGCCTATGCCCTTGGTCGAGCCGGTGATCAGCGCGACTTTGCCTGTCAGATCGAACATGCCTTGTCCCCTGGTTGGATAACTTCGCGATTCTTGCATCTATGCATGAGTTCTGCCGGCTTGCATCCGGCAGTTCCGGGTTTTGCTGTTGCGCTGGCGGAAATCACAAGGCGCCGTTTTTTTTCAACAGCGCCGCGATCGCTTCGGCCAGCTTGGCGTATCCCCTGGCGTTGGGATGCGCCAGGTCGGATTTCAACTCGTTGTCGCGCAGGATTGCCTTCAGCGCGGCGTCCTCGTAGGGCAGGCCGAATTCCTTCGCGATCTCCGCGTAGAAATCGGGCGGCGAGGGGAATAGTCCCGGCTTGGGCACGGCGATCAGTACCACGTCCATGCCCCTTTGCCTGGCGAGCCGGATCATGGCACGCAGGTTTTCCGCCGCCTGGGCGTCGCCGAGCTTGCGCAGGAAATCGTTGCCGCCGTGGCACAGGATGAGCAGCCCGGGTTGGTAGTAATCGAGCGCCGAGGGCAGGCGCGCCAGGCCGGCCGCGCTCACTTCGCCCGGCACGCCCGCGCTCCAGACCTTGCGCCCGATGAGCTGTTCCAGCACCGCCGGGTAGCTCGCCCCGGGTTGTGCGCCGGTGCCGACGGTGAGGCTGTCGCCGAAGGCAAGAACCACGGCGTCGGTCGGCAGTTTGGAAAGCTTGGGCACGCCGCCGCCGCAGCCGGCGAGCGCAAATGCAAGGAGCAGCAGGGTTGCGGCGCTTCGCGCACGGCTGAAGCTGCGGCGGGCAATGCCGCAGATAAATTCCGTGAACGACATTTCCGCCGCCATGAGAAAAAGTCGATCTACGCATTCCGGAAAGCACCCTTCAGCAGGTAAAATGGCGATTCCCTTCGACCCTTCGCTTTCTAACTAACGACGAAATTCTCATGGAATTTTTCCTGCCCATTGCGCATATGGACGTCAATATCGTCCTGATCCTGCTCTATGGCGCTCTGGTCGGCTTTCTCTCCGGTCTGGTCGGGGTGGGCGGCGGATTCCTGATCACGCCGCTGCTCATTTTCACCGGCATACCGCCCATTGTAGCGGTGTCCAGCGGTTCGGCGCAGATGGCAGGGACGGCTTCCGGCGCAAGCTACCTGCATTGGCGCCACGGCAATATCGACTTCAAGATGGGGCTGATCCTGCTGATCGGCAGTTGGCTGGGCGGAGGTTTCGGCGTCTATCTCGCCAAGGTGCTGTTGCGCGCGGGCCAGTTCGGCAACGTGGTTTCTTTTCTCTATGTGATCCTGCTCGGCTTCATCGGCGTGAGCATGCTGATCGAATCGCTGCGGGCTGTTTTTCGCGCCGGCGCGCCTGCCGCAAGCGATGCAGGCGCCGCGGCCGCATCAAAACCGCTGCCGCGAACCTGGATCGAGCGCCTGCCCTGGCAAACGGCGTTCCCGGCTTCGGGGGTGCGCATGTCGGCCGTGGGGCCGTTGGTATTGGGCGCGGCCGTCGGCATCCTGACCTCGCTGATGGGCGTGGGCGGCGGCTTCATCATGGTGCCGGTGATGATCTATGTGCTGAAGATGCCGACCAAGATCGTCGTCGGCACATCGTTGTTCCAGCTGCTGTTCACGACTGCGGCGGTCAGCGTCATGCAGGCCGGCGTCAATCATTCGGTCGATCCCTTCCTCGCGCTCATTCTGATTCTCGGCTCGGTGCTCGGGACGAAACTGGGCGCGCGGCTCGGGGCGCGCCTGCCGGCGGAGAAACTGCGCCTCATCCTGGCGCTGGTGGTGGTCGCCGTGGCGGTCAAGATGGTCGTGACCCTGGTGGTTCCGCCGAGCGAAATCTACGACATGACGGTCGAGGTGCGTTGATGACACGCTGGCTGCGCCGCCTGTTGCTCGTGTCGGGCTGGATGCTGCTGGTCCCATCGTGGGCCGAGGAACCGCTGGTCGTTGCGCCCGCAACCAGCCAGATCGACATATCAACGGATTTTACCGGGGCCGAAGTGCAGGCTGTGGGCGCGATGAGCGGACCGGGCGAGCTGATCATCAAACTGGTGGGGCCAAAACAGGAGGCCACGCTGTCGCGCGAGACCAAGCTCGGGCCGTTCTGGGTCGAAGGTGACAGGGTGAAAATGGAGGATGCGCCGAGCCTGCTGTTCCTCTACGCAACCGCACCGATTGTGTCCATCCTGCCGCCCGCCGAACAGCAGAAATATGGATTGATCCTCGAAGGCGTGCCGGTGCGCGTGGAGCCGCAATTGAAGGCGCATGCGGCAGCGGACTGGCGCAAGGCATTCTTCCGCCTGAAGGAGAAACAGGGCTATTACCACGAGGATGACCGCGCCATCAGGGTGTTCGGAAACCGGCTGTTTATCGCGGACATGCGACTGCCGGGCGATCTGCAGATCGGGACCTACACCATTGAAATCCTGCTGGTGAAATCCGGGAAGGTGGTCGGCCGAAACGTCACGCAGTTCAGAGTGCGTCTGGCCGGTATCGAGCGCTGGGTGTGGAAGGCCGCGCATGACCATTCCTGGCTTTTCGGCAGCCTGTTCACCCTGCTGGCGATGCTGCTGGGCCTGGTGCTGAACGCGATGCCTTACCGCCGGACGCGCTAAGGGGCGCGCAGGCCTAATCCTGCGCCGGCGGCAAGGTCGCGCACTCGTTGAAAATGCGCGCGTGGCAGGTTCTGCAAATGGAGCGATCGAGGCGTGCGAACACGCCGCTGATCGCCTCGTGTTTGCCGGCGAAGATGTTCCCCTGGCCGATCTGGTCGATGTATCCGCCGCGCTCGAGCATATTGCGCACCGGCTGTCGCAGGCTGTATAAGTAGAGCTGTCCGCCCATTTTCCTGCGCTGCTCGGCCTCGTGCGCAAGCAGCTCGGCACCGGCCACGTCGACGAAGTTGATGCTCTTTGCCATCAGCAGCAGATGTTTTTTATCCGGGCTCGTTTTGCGCAGGGTGTCGAAATGGGTGTCGACATGGTTCACCGCCCCAAAATAGATCGAACCCTCGATGCGCAGGATTTTGAGCTGCGGGCACTCGACGAGTCCTTTCTCCAGCACCGCCATCTTGCGCGTCGCATGGCGCGGATCCGGCACCAGGCTGCGCATGCTCGGGCGCGAAGTGCGGTTGAGATAGACCAGGAGCGAGAGCACAACACCGACCAAAATCGCGAATTCGAGCTCGAGCAGCAGCGTCGCGGCAAAAGTGAGCGCGAGCACGGCGGATTCCGAGCGGCTGGCGCGTATGACGGCGCGGATGCCGTGGAAATCAATCAGTCCCCAGGCGACCAGAAACAGGATCGCTGCCATGCTGGCGATGGGCAGATAGGCCATCAACGGGGCCACGCCGATCAGGACCAGCATCAGGAACAGCGCGGAAAACACCGCGGCAAGCGGCGTGCGCGCGCCCGCCTCGTAGTTGAGACCGGAGCGGTTGAACGAGGCGGTCGCGGGGTAGCCGGAGAAGAAGCTGGCGACGATGTTGGACAGACCCTGGCCGATGAATTCCTGGCTGCCGTCGATGCGCTGGCCGGACTTGAGCGCGATCGCGCGGCCTATCGATACCGCCTCGGTCAGGCCGAGTACGGTGACGGCAACAGCGATAGCCAGCAGCTTCCTAAGATTTTCCAGTTCGAAGTCAGGATGCGACAGCGGCGGCAGCGCGCCCGGCAGAGCGCCCAGAGTGCGGATCCCGGTGTCCTCGGCACCCAGGGCCTGGTTGAGCGCGAAAGCCAGAACGCTGCCCGCCAGCATCGCCGTGATCATGTACGGCACCTGCTTGAGGTAGCGGCGGGCGAACACGCCGGTCGCAAGCGTGGTTATGGCCACCAGCAGCACGTAGGGCTGGATGTACGGAATCTGCACCACAAACACCTCGATCGAGCGCAGGAAGGAAATATTGCGTGGAATGTAGACGCCGAAGAAATTGCTTAGCTGGGCGTCAAAAATGAGCATCGCGGCGCCGGCGGTAAAGCCGACCACCACGGTGTGCGAGATGAAATTGACCAGCGCGCCCAGCCGCAGAAGGCCCATGGCGAGCATGATTACACCCGACATGAGTGACAGCGTGAGCACCAGGCGCACGTACTGCGCGGAGCCGGGTTCGGCCAGCGTGCTCACTGTCGCGAACACGACCAGCGATACCGCGTTGGTCGGGCCGGAAACCGCGTGCAGCGAGGATCCCCACAGGGCGGCGACGATGGTCGGCACCATGGCGCAGTACAGGCCATATTCCGGCGGCATGCCCGCGAGCGTGGCGAAGGCCACGCCCTGGGGCAGCACCACGATGGCGCCCACCAGCCCTGCGATCAGATCAGCGCGCAGGCTGCCACGGTCGACGCACGGCCACCAGGCGAGGAAGGGAAAAATGCGGGAAAGAACGGCCCGGGAGGGCAGGCTCATGACGGCAAACGGCCGAGCTTCAAAACAGCATCTTAGCAAATATGCCGGGCCTGATCGGCAGTGGCCGCAGCGGGCTCGCTAAATCTCGCCCTGTCGTAGCGGGGTGGCGCATTCCACTTCTGTGGCGGCATTTATTCGACTGCCGGCAGCCACCGGCGTCCGAAGCGACCAAGTTCAGTCTGCGACAGCAGATTCTTCCAGTATCCCTTGCTGCCTCCGATGCTCCAGCATGCCACTGAACAGCGCATGCAGGACGATTGCCGCTCCGGACACCAAGGCGAACAGCATGATGCCCAAACTGATGTTCTTGAAAAGCTGCGCGGTTTCTGCGGCCATGGGAGTGATCCAGCCCAGTTCGGAAAGGTAGACCGGGATGACGAAACCGCGGCTGAACAGCACCAGTGCCATGATGACGCCCATCACCACCTTGATCATGAACGGTTTGACATAGGTAGTGCCGATTGCCCCAAGCTGGATGCCGAACAGCGATCCGGCCAGGATGATCATGGCCAGGCGGATATCCACAAAACCTCCCCAGCCGTATTTGATGGTGCCACCCAGACCCATGACGAAAGCAATCACCAGTTCGCTGGCCGAAGCCATGAGCGAAGGTACCCCGAGGATATAGTGCATGGCCGGCACGCCGACGAAGCCGCCCACGGCGATGGTGGCAGCCAGCATGCCGGTGGCGAAACCGATGGGAATGGTGACCAGCCAGGAAATGTGGGCCTTGGCGCTCTTGCAATAGAACATGGTGCCGGGAATATGTAGTTTGTGCACCCACTTGGCCAACCGTGTCACCCGCTCTTCCTCCTGGGTGGTCCCGGACCTATATAACTTCCAGGCATCCAGCAGCACCCATGTGCCGACGATGCCCAGCACCACCACGAAGGCGGCGCTCACATAAAGGTTGGACCCGGCATCGCCCAGACGTTCCTTGATCATCTGCTGGATGTTCGCGCCATAAAGCATACCCGCCTCTGCAGAAACTCCCAGGATCAGGCCCAGCTTTAAGTCCACCTGACCATACTTGGCTCGCTTGATGGCACCCACCAAGGCCTTGGGAAACTTGTGGCAGATGTTGGAAGCCACGGCGACAATACCGGGAACACCCATGCTCATCATGGCCGGGGTGAGCACGAAGGCGCCGCCTGAGCCAATGAAGCCTGAAACCAAGCCGCCGACAAAGCCAACGAAGAGCAGGAAGGCGATATTGGTAAGGGTAAGATCGATGAAGTTTAAACTGGTCGCATCCATTGGATCACCCTAATTTTTGGCCTTGATGCCGAGGGCGTCCCAGAATGATGATGTGAACCCGCCATGGAAATAGGAAATTGCGAAAGCGAACGCGATCGGCACGATGAAATTCCAATGTCCTTGTCGGCATATTTCAATCATCTGGGCCTCAAACCTGTATAGCCCGGCATAGAGCACAACCGTAGGTATCCCGTAGAGGGCAACCTTGCCCCACGCGGAAGAATTGGTCTTGGTGTTTGCCATGGTGTTTCTTTCTCTCAACATTGCATTCAATACAAAGTTGTTCTTGCCCAAATTCTGGTTATCGCTGAATCACCTGCCGCTACCGCCGGTCGCGGCGGTCACCAGCGGGCAGGCAAGCTTGCGCCAGGGGTTGCTCGTCTTGTCCTCAGCGACGCTTTCCCAGCCTTCAAGGGAATCGATTACCACGGTGATGACGCACTCGTGGGTATTGGCATACTGGACGATGTCGCGCCGGCGCAGCATTGGCTTCATGGTCAGCGTGTAGGCCACGCCTTGATCGCGCAGGGTCTTGACGAAGGCATCGACCTCGGCCGGTATTCCTTCGCCGTTCGCCATCACCAAGATGTCGAGATCGGCATTCATGCGCTGGCTGAGGCTGCGGGCGGACGCCAGCAGGCGTTGGTCCACATGCCCCTGCCGCAGCGCGAGCAGTACCTTGCGTTCAGGCTTGCGAGCGGACATCTGCGGCTGAAAGCGTTCCGTGAGCGATTTCGTGGGCCGTCTCGAATTCACCCGCTTCGGCGAAGGTAACGGCAACAAACAGGGTCTCCAATCTTTCGAACCAGGCAGACCACATGGCGATGCTCCTCAATAAAGCTACTGGAGCCACCGCAGAATTCGTGCCATGAAACCCGCTCTATCCTAACGATTGGATTATGTGTGCTTATTCGCACGAATACGCAACATGGGATCCTGGAATCAGATGCTGCACTTTGCAACTACCTTTGGATAAAATTCGCCTTAACGTAAATTTGACGGTGATGGGAAGGTCGTTGCAATTGAATAGGTATATGTTGCATGATGCAATCATTTGCGGCCATTACGCATGAACTCTCTGCGTCGGAAAATCATCTTCGGCTACTCGGTCATCGGCGCCCTGGTGATCGGCCTGTCGCTGTTTTCCTTTCTCGAACTGCGGCTGTTGCAAAAAAAAATCGTCGCCGGCGAGCGGATCGCCGAGTTCTTCGACATTTCCCTGGAGATACGGCGTTTCGAGAAGAATTACTTCCTTTATCGCCAAGCGGCCGATCTGGCTGAAAACCGGGAATACGTCGGCCGTGCCCGCGCCCTGCTGCGGGAACACGACGCTTTCTTCGAGGCGCTCGACGAACCTGCTCGCGTCGGCCGATTGGCAGGCGACCTGGAACGCTATGCCTCCTTGATGGAGGAATACGGACGGGGGGGCAACAACGAGATACTGGCAACCGCTATCCGCGGGACTGGCAAGGAAATCGTTACGGTCGCCGAAGTCCTGGCCAAGGCGGAGCGTAGCACCCTCCAAGCCCTGTTGGATCGGCATCGGCAGATCCTGATCGGCTCCGTTTTCGGAGTGACCTTGCTGGTGGTTGTCATCGGTCAATTACTCTCGCGTCTGGTTGTCCGCCCTCTCAAGCTGATGGAGGCAAGCATGGCGGCGGTGGCCGCCGGCCAACTCGCCAAGCTGGAAATGGCCGCTGAAGACCGTGAAATCGTTTCATTAACCCAGGCTTTCAACCACGTAATCCAGGAACTGGAGTTGCGCCAGGGGCAGTTGGTGCGCTCGGAGAAGCTCGCCGCCTTGGGCACACTGCTCTCCGGCGTCGCCCACGAGCTCAACAATCCCCTGTCCAACATCGCCACTTCCTGCCAGATACTGGTTGAGGAAATCGACGCCGCGGATCCGGCCTTCAGGCAGGAACTTCTCGCCCAGATCGACGCCGAAACCTGGCGCGCGCGTCAGATCGTGCGCTCGCTCCTCGATTACGCCCGCGACCGGGCGTTCATCTGGGAATCGCTGCTTCTCGCCTCCCTGGTCGAGGAAACCCTGCGCCTGATCCGGGGGCAAATTCCGGCCCAGGTGTCGGTGTCGAGCCTGATTCCCGGGGACCTGGCGATTCTGGGCGACAAGCAGCGCCTGCAACAGGCCTTGCTCAACCTGATCCGCAACGCCGTCGAGGCGGCGGCAGACTCCGGCCGTGTCCAGATCACGGCGCACATCGTCCGCGGCGAGCGCAATCTCTGCCCTCCTGGCCGGCTGGTTTTCGGCCAGTGTGCCGGTCAAAGCGAAATGGCGGAAATCGAGATCCGCGACGATGGCCACGGTATTGCCGCCGATATTCTGCCGCGCATTTTCGATCCCTTCTTCACTACCAAGGAAGTTGGAAAAGGTCTGGGTCTGGGGTTGTTCATCGTTTTCGAAATTATCGAGGAGCACCGCGGCTGCATCGCCGTGGAAAGCGAACCGGGCAAGGGGACGACCTTCTTTGTCCGCCTGCCGTTAGGAGATAAGCATGTCCAAGGGTAAATTGCTGATCGTGGACGACGAAAAAGTCGCGGTGAAGAATCTCGAACACGTAATGAAGAAGGAAGGCTACGAGGTCACCGCCACCCAGAGCGGCGCCAATGCACTGGCCCACCTCGACAAGCAGCGATTCGACGTCGTCCTCACCGACCTGCGCATGGAGAAAGTGGACGGTTTACAGATTCTGGAAAAATGCCGGGGAAGCTGGCCCGACACCGAGGTCATCCTCATCACCGGATACGCCACCCTCGAATCGGCGGTGGAGGCGATGAAGCTAGGCGCCTTCTACTATATTGCCAAGCCCTTTCGTCTCGACGAGGTGCGTAAAGTGGTGGCGGAGGCGATGGAAAAAATCCGCCTGCGCCGGGAGAACCGTGCACTGCGCGAACAGGTCGAGAATTTCCAGGGAAAGGTGCGCATCATCACCCAGGATGGTGAAATGCAGCGACTGCTGGACATGTCCCGCCAGATCGCTCCTACCGATTGCAACGTACTGATCACAGGCGAATCGGGTACCGGCAAGGAGCTCTTTGCCCGGTATCTGCACCACCACAGCCGGCGGGCGGAAGGTCACTTCCTGGCCGTCAATTGCGGCGCCTTCAACGAGGAACTGCTGGCCAACGAAATGTTTGGCCACGTCAAGGGCTCCTTCACCGGCGCTGCCACCGACAAGAAAGGTCTGCTGGTGGCAGCAGACCGCGGCACCCTGTTCCTCGACGAGATCACCGAGATGTCCCTGGCCATGCAGGTCAAGCTGCTGCGGGTCATCCAGGAACGGGAAGTCCTGCCCCTGGGCGCCACGGCACCGGTGAAGGTCGACGTGCGCTTCGTCGCCGCCACTAACCGGGACATGCAGGATATGATGAAACGGGGCGACTTCCGACAGGACCTATATTTCCGGCTCAACGTGGTCAATCTCCACATCCCGCCCCTGTCGCGGCGCCGGGAAGACGTGCCGCTGCTGGCCTATCATTTCCTGAAGAAATGTGCGGCCCGCATGGGCAAGCCGGTGGCGGAAATTTCCGCCGAGACCCTGAACATCCTCAAGGCCTACGATTTCCCGGGTAATGTGCGCGAACTGGAGAACATCGTCGAGCGCGGCGTCGCCATCGCCACCGGCGACATCATCGAGACCGCATATCTGCCGGACGATCTGCGCGAACTGTCGATCCGTACCTTCCGCAAGAAAGACGGTCGCCTGCCCTCGCTGGAGGAGCAGGAGCGCGACTACATCCGCTGGGTGCTTCAGGATGCCGGCGGCAACCAGACGCTGGCGGCGCAGATCCTCGGCATCGACCGGGTGTCGCTGTGGCGCAAGTTGAAGCGCTATCAGTTCGACTTGTTGTAAACGCCTCCGTCGTGTCCAGGCGGTGGTGAATGGCGCCAGCAAGCAGAAACAGGCCATCCGCCACAGCCGCCCCCGCGCCATGCACCGGCAGCAGCAACTGCGCGCCCGGCAAGACGAATCTTCAGACTGGACGCAGGGCATCGTTGTGTTTTTCCGCTCCCGCTTCCGCGTAGATCGCTTCAAGAGCCAGGTCGGCCGTCGAATAGATGTTCTTCTGGTCTATGTAGTCGAACAATCCCGTGGCGTGCATGACGTCGATCACCTGCTTCTTGAGCCCCGAGAACACGACCGTGACGCCGTTGCCGCGCAAGCGTTCGACCAGGTGACGCACGACCTCCTCACCCGAGGCGTCGAGTTCGTTGATGCCGCTGGCGACGACCAACAGGTAGGGGGCTTTCGGGTTGTGAGACACGGCCTCGAGTATCGCATCCTCGAAATACGAAACGTTTGCAAAGTAAAGGCGGCCGTCGAACCGCACAGCGGTGACCACTTCGGACGCCGGCAGGTTATTCACCTTGGCGTCGCGCAGACTGCCGTCGGCGTGGCGGCCCAGAATGGCCACCCGCGGCGTCATAGTGCGCAGCAGGTAAAGCGCGATCGCCAGCCCGCCACCGACGATGATGCCGTTGTCAAGATGCGGCGCAAACGCCAGCGTGGCGACGAAGGTGGCGACGGCGGCGATGCCGTCGTGTCGGTTGGCACGCCAGGCGTGCTTGACGGCCTTGAAATTGATGAGGCCGACCACCGCCATGATGATCACCGCGGCCAGTACCGCTTGCGGCAAGTGATAGAGCAGCGACGTCAGGAACAGCAGCGTCAGCAGGACGAAGAAACCGGTGAACACGGACGACATGCCGGTCATGGCGCCGGCATTGATATTCACCGCCGAGCGCGAGAACGAACCGGAAACGGGAAACGCCTGGCTGAAGCTGCCAACGATATTGGCGAGCCCCTGGCCGATCAACTCCTGGTTCGGGTCAATCTTCTGCTTGGTCTTGGCGGCGAGGGCTTTGGCGATGGAAATCGCCTCCATGAAACCGACCAGCGAGATGACGATGGCGGCCGAGAGCAGGCTGCCGAACATGTTCCAGGAAATCTGCGGCGCGCTGATCGAAGGCAGACCCTCGGGCACCTTGCCAACCACCTCGCCGCCGCCGGTGAGTTTGAGCGTGCCGCTGCCGGCCTTCGGGATGCGCCAGAGATGGCCGTCGGAGCGTTTTCCGGCCGGCACCTTGCCATATGAGAAGAAGGTATCGGCAGTACCGTCCGCGCGGTGTACGCGTTCGAACACCATGCTGCGAATGGCTCGGTTGCGGCCGCGGTTTTCGCCTTCGCGATCCTTGAGCTGTAGTTTGAGCAACTCGATCTCGTAGCGCGTTGTCACCGCCTCGTGGGAAAGTTCAACGTGGCCTTTTTGCATGGTCTTCAATTCCACCGTCTTGGCGCCGATCTGGTCGGTGATTTCCTTGATTCGCCCTTCGGTGCGTGCGAACTCGGTCAACAGCGCCTGTGCCTCGGGCTCGGCGATATGCTCGATGCGGGCGGCCGCGTTCCGCTCGAAGTCTATCGTCCACGACACCGCCGTGGTCAGTGCCACGGCGATCAGTACCCCCGGTAGTCTTGGCGCCCAGCGGCGAATAGCCCATATGATGGCGATGGCCACGATCCCCATCGCCAGGGTCGGCACATGCGTATCGCCAACCTGCTGCAGCACGCCCCAGATGTCCTGGCCGAAATGCTCGGAGCGCCCCATCGGCACGCCGATCAACTTATTGACCTGCGACAGGCCGATGATTATGGCCGCGGCATTGGTAAAACCGACGATCACCGGATGCGAGAGAAAGTTGACGACTACGCCGAGCTTGAAGGCGCCGAGCGTCAACTGCACCAGGCCCACCATCAGCGACAGCATGATCGCCAGGGCGATGAACTGCTCGGAGCCCACCGCCGCTAGTGACGTCAGGCTCGATGCCGTCAGCAACGAGACCACCGCCACCGGCCCGGTGCCGAGCTGGTTCGACGATCCCCACAGAGAGGCCACCACCACCGGCAGGAAGGCCGCGTAGAGGCCATAGTAGGCAGGCATGCCGGCGAGCTGAGCGTAGGCCATCGATTGCGGCACCAGCACCAGCGCCACGGTCAGGCCGGCAATGAAGTCGGCGCGGAACAGCGTGCCTGAATACGGAAACCAACGCAGAAAAGGCAGCAGAGTCCTGGGCGACAGATTCATAGTCCCTAAGTGTTGCAGAAATACGCTCTAATGTTGCAATAAGCAGCGAGACATTCTAACGCCAGGCAAAGCGCCGCTTGAAAGATATGCGTTATGCGCCTATCACTCACGCCTATGCCGGCGCAGGAAAAGCTTCCATCGGCGGCAAGCAGACGCTTCCGGCGCAGATCCTCGGCATCGATCGCGTGTCGCTGTGGCGCAGGTTGAAGCGCTACCGGCTCGACTTGTTGTAGACGCCTGCCGCGCCGCCACACGCCTGCGTAGACACACCCTGTCTATGACAAATAGGTATCTCATTTCAGAATTGCATCACCGTCTCTCTTGACGCAATCTTGACGCAGGCTTGACCGGCGC
>ERZ1292633.1789-Hain-H41-02um-R1-1789-length-22735-cov-7_pt1 | contig 22735 bp, 9 predicted proteins | sample MGYA00564406_ERZ1292633 | MGnify/ENA primary metagenome ERZ1292633 (study PRJEB36523, sample SAMEA6512639) | groundwater metagenome | collected 2019-01-08 | study: AquaDiva: Metagenomics assemblies of 32 groundwater samples
GCATGACACTCCTGGAAGTGATGCTGTCACTCAGCATCCTGGTGATTCTTTCGTCGATGACCTACTGGTTTTACGCCTCGGCGATGGGGACGCGGGAGCGCGACATCCTGGAGGCCGACAAGGTGCGGCTGGTGAGGGTGTTGCTGGATCGGATGGCCGCCGAAATTCGTCAGGCGACGATCCGCACGAACGACCTGGGCGTGGGGATCGAGGGCGACAAGGAGGAGATTCAGATAGCAAGCCTTCGCCTTCCCAGCCGCGAAATCGCCGACATGCGTTTCGACCGCACCGAGACGCCGTCGGCTGAGTACGACCTCGTCAAGATCGCCTACCGGGTCGCCCGCCACCCGGATATTCTCAGTCCGACGGGCGAGTATGAGTACCCGCTCGGGCTGGCGCGGGTGGAGTCGCGGATTCCGCGTGCCGAGCAGCCGAATCACGCCCAGCCGGCCGACGAGAGTATCCTTCAAACGGACGAGAGTGGGCGGGTCAGTCTCGATCAGGGGCTGCTTGATTCGATGTTCGGCGCGGGCGGCGGAAAGGCCGGCGAGGGAACCGCGCTGGAGACGGAGGTCAACTGGGAGGAGTTGTATGCGCAGGAGATTCGGTATCTACGCTTCTGTTATTACGACGGGGCGTCGTGGTGGGATGACTGGCACGTGTCGGGAGAGAATCCGCTTCCGCAACTGGTGCTGGTGACGATCGGGCTTGAGCCGCACCCGCCGTGCGGCGATGAACTCGGACAGGACGAGGACAACGAGAAGTTCTGCACATGTCTGAATCGCGACCCGCCGGACTGCAAGCCGCTGCCCCCCGATCAGTTCTCGACGATCGTGCGGGTGACGCCGTCCGATCCGCTCTTTCGTTCGCGCGTGTCGCGCGAGGGGCAGGCGTTGGTCGAAAAGGCCGCCAACAGTGATGAGGGCGCGGGAGACGTCCGGACGGGAGCGCAACCGTGAACCGCTCGCGAGGCGTCATATTGCCGGTTGTGCTGTTTGTGCTGGTCCTCATCGGACTGCTGGCGGCGATGTTCGCTTTTCGCGTACACGCCGATCTGGCGGCCACGCAGGCGATGGCGTTCCGGTTGCAGACGCGGCTGGCGGCGGAGGCGGGCGTCGAGCGCGTCAAGCTGCTGCTGCGCACGGCGCGGTTCGACCGCGGCGTCTGGTACCACAACCCCGATTTGTTCAACCGGATCATCGTTTTCGCGCACGGTCGCGAACCGCGGGTCGCCGGATCGAGCGAGGAGTTCGACGAGAAGATGGTGTATCGGTTCAGCATCGTGGCCGACGACCCGGCGGACGACAAGGAGTTCGTTCGGTTCGGAATCACCGACGAGGCGTCGAAGCTCAACCTCAACGCCCAAACGACGACCGAGACTCAATTGCTCAAACTGGTTAGCGGCGCCGTTGGGGACAACGACCAGGTCGATCCGCAAAAGATCGTCGATGCGATCATCGACTGGCGCGACGCTGACGCCGACCCCCATGGCGAGGATCCCGGTACGGAGGGCGATTACTACCGCTCTATGGAGAAACCGTACCGTGTGAAGAACGGTCCGTTCGATACGGTCGAGGAGTTGCTGCTGGTCAAGGGCGTGACGCCGGAAATCCTGTACGGCGAGGACTTTGACCGCAACGGACTGCTCAGCGAAAGCGAAAGAGACGGCGACCGGACGTTTCCGCCGGATAATCAGGACGACGTGCTCAACCGCGGGCTGTATCCTTACCTGACCGTGCTGTCCGCGGAGAACAACGTCGGCAACGACAACCGCCCGCGCGTGTATCTGCTCGGTGACGAAGCGGTGGTCCGGGCGGAATTGGAGGCGGCGTTCCCGGATGAGCCGGCCATCGTGGATTACATTGTGTCCGCCGTAAAGACACCCCCCGCCGGTGGTCCAGGCGGCGTCCAGGGCGGCGGACAACCGGGCGGCGGTCAGCCGGGCGGGGGGCATGAGGGTGGAGGTCAACCGGACGCTGGTCAGCCGCCAATCGGTGGCGGTGGTGGTCAACAGCCCGTCGGCGACGGGAAGTCGGGGCCGCAACAGCAACGGCGCGACCCACCCGCAGGCGGTCAACCGGCGGGGTCAGGTTCACCTGGCGGCGGCCCCGGCGGGGCTGGCGCGCCGGGTGCGGGCGGTTCGGGTGCGACGGGCGGCGATGGCGATGTTGATCCCAGTGCTGGGGCGGCGGGCGAAGGTGATGGGGAACAGCCCCCCGGCGACGGAGCGGGCGAGGGAGATGAGGGCGGCGACGGATCGGGAGCGGGCGGTCCCGCGGGGGGCCAACCGGGAACGGGTGAAGAGGGCGGCGGCGGAACGCCGATTCGGAGTCCGGCATCGCTGATGTTACCGAGGACGGTCGATGGACAGGTAGTCGCAAGCCCGTTGACGCCGGAGCACCTGGCCGTGCTGATGGATCGGACGACGACGATCCCGCCGGCGCAGAGAACGGTCCCCGGGCTGATTAACATCAATACGGCGCCGCGGTCCGTGCTGCAGTGCATCGACGGGCTTTCCGCGGATCAGATCGAGGCGATCCTGGCGAAGCGCAACGGATTGGGCGCCGCGGCGGCGGCGACGACGGCGTGGCTGGTATCGGAGGGCGTCATGGACGCGACGGCGTTTGAGAAGGTCGCGCCGCACATCACGGCGCGCGGTCAGCAATTTACGATTGAATCGGTGGGCTATGCGGATCATATTGGTATGGTGACGCGATTGCAGGTGGTTGTGGACATGAACGGTCCGATCGCGCAGACGGTTTACTACCGTGACCTCAGCAACCTCGGCGGAGCGTACCCGATCCGCGAGGAAGACAAGGAAAAGATGCGTGGCCGCTAAACTTCGTCATGGAAAGATCGTGGCGCTCGATTGGGACGCCCGGACGCTACGCGTGGTGAACGCGATAGTGACCAAGCGCGGGGTGAAGATCGACCGATTGCTGGCGGCGGCGATTCCGCCGGAGCTGGACGTCGTCGACCCGGCCCAGATGGGCGTTCACATCCGGCGGGTGCTGGACGAGGAGCGGATCGGCACGACGCACGCCGTCGTCGATATTCCGCGTGACCAGGCGATTCTCAAGACGCTGAATCTTCCCTCGACGCGGGTCGAGGATTTTCCGGGGATTGTGGAGATTCAGATTGCGCGGGAGCTGCCGTTTCCGGCGGGCGAGGCGGTGATCGATTTTGTCGTCTCCGGCGCGGCCGAGGGCGGTGCGTCGGATGTGCTGGTGGCGGCGGTTCGGCGTGAGGTTCTGCATCATTACGAAACGGTGGTGCGACACGCGGGCTTGAGGTTGGAGCGGGTGGGGCTTCGACCGTACGCGAACCAGGTGGCTGTCGCGGAGTTACTCAAGCATGCCATCCCGGAGCACGTGCTGTTCATCGACCTGGGTCCAACGCTGACCGAGATCGACGTGTTTCGCAACGGATCGCTCACGTTTTCGCGGGCGGCGTCGGTGGTCATTCCCAAAGGCGAAGCGACGACGATTGAAAGCGGCGGGCTGCGCCTGTCGTTGCCCGTCGAGGCGGGGTCGGGCGCAATGCAAGAGGCCGCCGGAGCGCGACCCTCCAGCGCGGGCGACAGTGTGATTCAGTCGCTGGTCGTCGAGGTGACGCGCTCGATCGAGGCGTATCGCACGATGGATGCCGGGGCAAATATCGATCATGTGGTGATCGGCGGCGATCTGGGCGTCGAAGAGGCGCTGGCGGAGACGCTTCACAAGCGGCTGGGCGTGACGACGCAGCTTTACAACCCCGCCACCGCGTTTGGGTGGGAGCCGGACGAAGGCGCGGCGGCGGCGGCGTTCGCGTCGGCGCTGGGGCTTGTGCTCAGCCACGCCGACGGAGGGTCGCTGCACTTTGATTTTCACCATCCCAAGCGGACGGAATCGCGGACGCAACGGCGGTTGCGGAAGGCCCCGCTGGCGGCGGCGGTGGCGGTGTTGTTCATCGCTGCGGCGGGGATCGTGGCGGCGCGGACCACCAAGCCGGAGCGGGACGACCTGGCGCGGATCGAGGCAAGCATCAAGGAATTGGAGGAGCGGCAGAGCGAATACAAGAAGTTCCTCGATGTCGCGGGGGTGATCCGCGAGTTCGACAAGGGGCAGCTCGTCTGGGTGGATGAGCTGCGCGATGCCTTTCTGCTCATGCCTTCCAACGAGGAGTGGCTGCTGACGAACCTGGACATGAACCAGAAGGAGCGACGGATCACGCTCAAGACGAAGTCCAAGAATCGCGAGACGGCGCTCGACGTCGAGAAGCGCCTGGAGGCGTTCCGGCGGGAAGGGCGCGACCGAGCGCGATTCGAGGTGCGCGTCGGCGGGCAGGCGGAGAAGAAGGGTGAGAAGTATCCGTTTCAACAGGATGTGCGGATAACGGTCCTGAATGACGAGGCGCCGAAAAAGGGCGCTTCGGGGCGGAAGTAGACGTCGAAACGCCCAAAAATCGAAAAGTCAAAAAGTCAAAATGTAGGAAAGTCGAAAGGGGAGTTACAATGCCGGCGCGGAACGAATGGAAGTAATCTTCGCCGACGGGGAAGAGATTGGGGTTCGTAGTGCGAGAGAACACTTGCGCCGCGGGTTTGATTAGATCATGAATCGACGCACGAAAATCCTTACGGCGCTTTTTGCGGTCGTGATCGGCTATGTGGCGGTTTCGCGCGCCGTCTATCCCGCGTGGATCAAGCCGTTTTTCTCGCTTGACGCGCGGATCGCCGAGCGAGGCAAGGAACTGGCGAGGCTGGAGGCTCTTGCGGATGAAGTCGAAAAGGCGCGGTGGGAGTATCGCGGCTGCGTCGAGCGGATCGGTACGTTCGACGTGGGACGGGTCGAGATGGACGTGCGCGACCGGCTGAACGGTCTCATCGAAAAGTACAAGCTGCAAAGCGCGAGCGTGGCGCCGTCGCGGCCGGTCGAGGATCGCAAGACGGGATTGACGGCGACGGTCATCACGGTGTCAGCGGTCGGCACTCTTGAATCGGCGGTCAACTTCCTGAAGGAGGTTTCGGAACTTCCGGAGCTGGTTCGCGTCGGCAACCCGACGATGTACCCGACGAGTTCGGGACGGAAGGGTGCGGACAAGGACCTCGTCAACGTTCGTGTTCCCGTGGAGGTGCTGGTCCTTCCGCAGCAGACGGTGGTGGGGCGCATCGATTTGACGGAACTGAAAAAGCCTGAGACGTTCGTCCGCCACGCCGAGCGCGACTACTCCCCGATCTGGAAGGGGACGCCGTTTACCGAGTTCGTTCCGCTGGCGCCTCTTCGCGTGGACGTGCAACGCACGATCACCGTCGAGACGGGTCAGCCGGCGGGGCTGCAGGCGACGCCGTCGGGCGGTGACGGCAACTACACGATTGCGTGGTCGCCTGCCGATGGGCTTGTCGACCCGATGTCACCGCATCCGACGCTGGATACTTCGACGGCCAGAACACAGACGTACACCGTGACGGTGGCGGATGGCGCGGAAAGCAAGCCCGCGACGGCGTCGGTGGCCGTGACGATCCGCGAGCCGAAACCGGTCGAGCCGCCGCCGGATCAGCCTGCAGTCGTCCTACAGATCGTTGACACGGGTCCGCAGCGTTGGCCGGATGCGCGCTTCATGCAGATCGTGATGACGCTGCTGCGAAGCGTCGGCCCCGACCGGACCAACGAACTGATGGTCTACAACACCCGGACCAAGGAAACGACCTACTACCGATCCGGCGCTGATTTCGACGGGGGGACGCTCGTTTTTGTGCATCAGACGGGCGGGTTGGTGCATAGAAAGGGTCAGTACTTCGTGTATCCGCTTGGGGGGACGCTCGAGGATCATTTGGAAGCTTCGGCGGCCGGGGGCTATCCCGAATTGAAGGCCGCCGTCGAACGGGCTGAAGTGGGGGCGCGTGCAAGGGCGGAGGCCGAAGCGCTTGCCAAGGCGGTAGAAGATCCGCAGAAGGCGGTGATCGAGCAACCTGCCAAGAACGCGGAGGCGGTTGAGCGATCCGACACGGCTGACGAAAAAGCCGAGAAAGCCGGGCCGGATCCGATGACGCAGGCGACGGGTGACAATGGATCCGCGGGGGCGCCGGCTGCGGCTACGATGCCGGAGCAGAAAGTGAAACCGGCGGCTCCTACGCCTCAAATCGGGGCGGACGAGGCGGATTCCGAGGCGCAGGCCAAGGCTGCTGATGGGGCGGAGGTGGGGCCGCCGACGCCGGAAACGAAAAACCCCGATGCGCCGGGGTCGAGTCCGGGGGCCGACCGTGGCAATACCGCGAAGAGCGGTCAGCGTGAAGCGCCCAAGAAGAAGCCGCTGTTGCATCGTCCGTCACGAGCTCCCAAGCGAGCGCCGGGAACGGCGCCGGGTCGTTTATGAGTTTCGACATTAACACTACTACGCTGAATTCGCCGCCCTGACGGCGATGCAAAGCCCGTTGAAACGGGCTGAGGGACGCAGGGACCATGAATCATTGTTGACCGGCCCTACAAGGACCGGCCTGAAGCCCGCCTTCGGCGGGAAAAACCGGCAAACCGGCTTGGAAACGCGACCTGCCTGTGCGTGTACGCACGCAGACAGGTCCGATGCAGGCAGCATCCAATCGTTCATAGCGTTGTAGTATGAAGTGACCTGGAAAGACCGGGGGAACAACCGGGAGACGCCTTGCGAAACCGAATGTCCGGATGCCGGGCCGGTAGGAGAAACCGAGATGCGTAGCGGAACAACAACGCGGTTGGGCAGGAACGCCGTGTGGACAGGTGTCGTAACGGCGCTACTCCTTATGGTGTCGTGGGCGCCCGTGGCGATCGCGCAGGAAAACACTCAGCAGCCGACCACTCCCCCGCGTCGTAATCCCGCCCGGAACATCCCGACCCCCCCGAAACCCGGAGCGACGGAGCCTAAGGATGATAAGAAAGCGCCGGTGAAGCCTGCGCCGACGCCGCAGCCGGGGCAGCAGCCTGCGAAGCCGACGCCACAGCCGTCACCGCAGCCGACGCCGCCGTCCGGGCAGGAAGACGGACAGCCCGTCGGACGCGACGAGACGGGGCGCGTCAAGATTGATCCCGAACTTCAGAAGAAAATCGATCAGATGTTGCAGGATAAACCAGAGCGCAACCCCAATGAGCCTCAGGCGGCGCCTGCACCGAATCCGGCCCAACCGCCGTCTGCGCAGCCGCAACCCGCCACGCCGAACCCCGGACAGCCGCAGCCGATGACGCCGGCGCAGCGCGCTGCGGAGCGCCGGCGGATGGGTACAGCGGGGAATCCCTCGGGTCAACCGGTTGGTCAGGCGGCTGGTCAGCCGGGAGGGCAGCCGCCGGTTGTTCCGCCACCGGAGCCGATGAACGTCGGCGGCACGCCGGGCGAGGAGAACGGTCCGTCCACGGCGATCGAGATTGCACCCGAACCGGATGTGAACATTATTCCGCCGGAGCAGCGTCAATACGGCTTCAGCATCAAGAATGGATCGTATGAACAACTAATCAAGGGATTCGCGCGGCAGACGGGACTGGGCGTGTTGGGGGAGGCGCCGCGCGACGGGACGGTGACGTTTGAGACGACGGAGACGCTGGGTTTCCGCGAGGCGTTGAGTCGGATTCGGATGCTGCTGTTCAATTACAAGCCGCACGAACCGTATTGGGTTTTCCATGAGCGTACGCATCTGCGGGTGATCCGGGTCACGGACTTCTATCGCATCCTTCCGTTGGATCGCATGTTCCGATCGGTGGACGACTTCCAGGCGGCGAATCTGCTGGACGACGAGATCGTGCTGGTGATCTATACGCCGAAGTCGGGATCGATCGCGGATTTGCGTCAGGTGCGCGATTTTCTGCCGGACTACGTACGCGTGACACCGCTGGACGCCAACAGCGTTTCGATTTTCGCGTTGGTCAGTGATATCGAGAAATACCTCGAACTCATCGAGTTCTTTCCGACGGGCGGGGACGACCCGCGGACGATCGAGCGCTTTGACGTGCAGTTCATCTCGGCGACGGAGGCCGTCAACCGTTTGCGCATGCTGGCGGATCTTGATGGCGCGGGGCGAGCGGCAGTTCCGAGTGGTCGTCGGGGCGCTTCCGCGCAGCCGAACCCGCTTGACCAGATGAGCGAGCCGATCGTCAGCATGATTCCCGACGACGGGCAAGGGTACATCCTTGTTCGGGCCATGAAAGACAAGATCGAGGAAATCCGCAAGCTGCTTCCCTACGTCGATGTGGACATTTCCGCGGGCGAGTTCAAGCCGGTGGTGATTCCGATCGAGCATGCGGAGGCGGCGGGGCTTGTGACGGCGATCCAGCAGGTGTTGTCGGCGTCGGTCGCGCCCGCGGCGCCCTCCGCGCTGCCTGCGACGCCCAAGTCGCCGCGCAGAGGTCGGCGCGGGGCCGCAGGTGCGGGGAGCGGCGGACCGGTCGCCGCGGACTCGGTCACGATGATTCCGCACCCGTCGAAGAACGCGATCGTGGTGCTGGGCGATGAGGCGGGCATCGCCAAGGTGCGTGATCTCGTTTCGCTTTTTGATGTTTCGTCCGTCCTCGGGCCGATACGGATTCAACTGGAGGTCGCCGACGCGTCGGAGGTGGTGAACACCGTCACCCAGGTTCTGGGCGTCGGAGGCGTGAAGGGTCAGCCCGGTCCCGGGATGGACCGTTTTCAACTGGTGCCCGATCCGTCGGGGAGTGCGATCTGGTACATCGGGAGCGAGCAGGACCTAGCGAAGGTCCACGACGTGGTGGCGGCGCTGGACGTTGCGGAAGAGCCGGTGTCGCTGCGCGTGGTTCGTCTGACGTATCAGCTACCGTCGTTCGTGACGGGGATATTGCGCGAGTTCGACGGAAGCACGGCAGCGTCGCCGACTCCGGCGCCGGCCACGCGCAATCCCAAGACGAAACGCGTGACGACCCAGGTGGTGTCGAAGTTTACGCCGGATGATGGACAGAAGCTGCTGTACATTCTTTGTTCGGATGCGGACTGGTGCCGTTACGAAGCGCTGATCGCTCAGATCGACCAGCCCGTGGCGGACCAGGAGCCGTTCGTGCGGCTCAAGGTTCAACACCTCGACCCCAACACGGCGAACGATCGCCTCAGTGCGATGATCGGCGCGGCCGGGAATGTGGGTTCTTCGATTCGCACGGTGGCCACCGACGACTCGATTCTGGTCATCGGGGCGACGCCGACGGATATCGACAGGATCAAGATGTTTCTGGCGGAGGTCGACAAGCCGTCGATTATCGAGCAGCGCACGTTTGAGATTCACCACGCGGACCCGGCGGACATCAAGACGGCGATCGAGACGCTGTTGGGTGGAGGATCGTCCGAGCCGCGCGCCGTGTCGCGTCGCCGGGTTCCGAAAGTTGATGCCGTCGGCAAGGCGGCGGTCCCGGTGACCGCGGACGCGACGGTGTCCGATGAGATGACTATTTTGCAGATGGGCAACCGGCTGGTCGTCAAGGCGTCGCCGCAACGTCTGGACGAGGTTGCAGCGCTGATCGCCGAGTTCGATGTGGAGGCGACGGGGACGGAGATGAAGGTTTATGCCGATTTTCCGCCCGGCTCGGATATCGTGGGGATTTCAGAGACGATGCTGTCGGTGTTCGGCGGCGGGGCCCGTACTTCGCGACCGCCGGGCAAGGACGGGCCGAGCGCGGGCCTGGCATCGTCGGGTCCGCGATTCATCCCGCAGCCGGCATCTGGACGCCTGGTTGTCATCGCCGAGCGCACGCAGTTCGCGGAGATCGAAAAGCTTTTGAGCGTGTTGCGTGTCGAAGCTTCGGCCGAGCCGTTGATCGTCGAGTTCGTCGAAGTCAAGTACGGCGATCCGCTCGATCTGGCGGAGGACATCAAGCCGCTGCTGGACATGAAGATTCGTGGGCTGGTGGAGTCGGGCGAGTTGTCCGAGGTGTCCACGGAAGGCACGACGCCCACGACGGTTCCGCGTCCGGGCCGCGTGAAGGCGCTTCAGAAGAGCGGGAGTAACGAGCGTTACCACATCGCCGCCGACGCCCGTAATGAGCGAATCGTCATTGCCGCGCCGCGAGCGATTGTGGATGAAGCGAAGCGGCTCATCGATATGTTCGATCAGCCGGCGCGGAAGAAGGACAAAGTCGTTTTCCGCACGGTGGAGCTGGCGAACGCGTCGCCGGCGGAGATGGTGAAGGCGGTCAAGGAGATGATGGGCCGATCGTCGGCGCGGCGTCCCGGGGTGCGGGGCAAGCCGGTCGCCGGTGGAGCGCCGGGTGCGGCGGCCCCCGAGAGCCTGTCCACGGACAACCTGACGATCGTCGAGGCGCCGGGCGGCGGAGCGATCGTGCTCAACGGCGCGGCGGCGGAGGTCGATCAGGCGACGGAGTGGATCAAGCAGCTCGACGCGATGTCGACGCGGGGCCGGAGCATCAAGCTGTATGAGGTGCGGGGTGCGGAGATCAGACAAGTCTTCGATCTAATCGTGCATGTGGTGGATTCGGCCGCACCAGCCGCGACGGGCGCAGGGCGTCCGGTGCGTCCGCCTATGCCCGGCAAGGGAGCGAAAGAAGAAAGAAAGGAAGGCGAAGAGGAATTCGCCACCACCAGGACGCACGCGGGGGCGGAGTTGTACATTCAGGCCGATCTGATCGGCAAGACCATGCTGGTGGCGACGACGCCGTCGAAGATGGCGCAGATCGACGACATCGTGAAGATGTTCGAGACGGATGAGTCGCTTGCGAGGGCGACCGAGACGAAATCGGTCCCGAAGTTCGTCTACAAACTGGAGTACGCCGCCGCGAGTGGTGCGCGGTGGGATCTCGAGGACCTGCTGAGTTCTTTGTGGGATCCGCCGAACGAGCTGCCGAAAGTCGAGAAGCTCTTCAAGGATACCCTCGTCATCCGATATCCCGATAAGAGTCGCTTCGACGATATTAAGAAGCTGATCCGCGACCACATCGACAAGCCCAGCGACGAGCCGGTCACGATGAAACGCAAATCGTTTGTTCCTCCGCCGGGGCTCAGTGCGAGGGAAGCGGCGGTTTGGCTTAAGGCGAATCATCCTGATTATGACATCGAGCTACAGGACCTCGGCGAGAGTCGCAAGAAGAAGGACTACGGGATCGAACAATTGGTGCCGCCTGTACAGAATGCCGCCACGCCGTGCGTTCTTCCCGGCGCGTTCCGTTCGATGGCTGATGCGCTGTTGTCGGCGGCCTGTGGACAGACGCCGCCGGAAGAGGAATCGAATGTTCCTCCTCCCGAACCCGCCGCGGAACCGGAACCGGACGAACAGCCGGTCATTGAGGAAGCGCCGCAACCCGCCGGGAATGTTGCCGATGACCTCATCCGTCAGGCGGCCACGCCGTTGTTGCAGCCGGCCAAACTCCAGAAGGTCGGGAAGGACGGCGAGAAGGACGACGCCAAGTCGGACGCGAAGTTCGAGGACAAGCGGAAAACGAACAAAATCCCGAAGAAGCTGACGGTTTATTACGACGAGCTGGAGGGTGTCTTTGTCGTTGAGGGTGAGGAGGACGACGTCGACGAGGTCGATGATTGGATCAACAAGCTCAAGGACGAGATCGACAAGTTTCCCGTTAAACCCGATATCCGCATTTTTCGCGTCCGCTACATCGACGTGTACACGGCCCAGGACATCATCGAGGAGATGTTCAACGCCACCAAGTCGCAGCAGCAGATGTTCAATGTGCAACAGCAGCAACAGCAGCAGATGCAGCGCTTGCAACAGATGCAACAGCAACGCTTGCAGCAGCAGCAACAGCCACAGCCGCCTCAACGCGGACAACAGCCGGGACAAGACGGCAAGGGCGGTCCGCAGGGACAGCAGCTGCAAGTGCCGCAACCGCAGTTTCAGGTGCCGCAATTGCCCGCGCCGGCGGTTCGCGTCTACCCCAATCCGCGCGATCGGACCTTGATTCTGCGAGCGGAGACCAGTCAGTACCCGCAGATCGAGGAGATGCTCGCCATTATCGACCAGCCCAAACCGGTCGACAGCATCATGCGCACGTACCAACTCAAGAAGCTCAACGCGGTGGAGGTGGAACAGATGCTGCGCGAGATGCTGCGTCTGGATGAGGGCAAGGGCCGGCCGAAGTCGGCTGCGCCGCGGATGCCGGGCATGCCGGGAGGTGTGCCCGCCTCGGCTACGGGTCCGGGCGGGCAGTTGCCGCGGACGGTGTTACAGGAGAGTGCGACGGGGAGTCGGCTGGTCGTCGATCCGCAGGACATCACGCTTTTTTCGAGTGAGACGGCCAATGCCATCATGGTGATGGCGCCGCCGGCTGCGCTCGACTACATCGGCAAGCTCATCGAGCAGTTCGAGAGCGGCGACATGGCCGAACGGTTGACGCGGTACTACGAAATAAAGTACGCGTCGGTTGCGGACGTGGCGGAGCAGTTGACGAACTACTTCAATGAAAAATCGCCGGGCGGGGCGGGGCGCGGGGCGCGGAAGGCGGCGAGCGGTTCAGCGCCGGGGCCCGCCTCTAGCGGCGGCGGACTGAACGCGCCGAGCTTCATTTCGTATGACCGGTTGAACCTGCTGACCGTGCAGGCGACGGAGGATCAGTTCAAGGAGATCGAGGAAGTCCTCGCCCGCCTCGACGTGAAGAGCGAGGAAGACGACTGGAAGGATGTCGTGCTGGCTCATGCCGACGCGAAGCAGGTGGCCGATACGCTGACGGAGATGTTCGGGGGCGGAGGCGGTTCGGCGATGGGCGGCGGACCGCGTGGTCCCGCGGGCGGCGCGGCGCCCGGCGCGTCAAAGGGCGGCGCTGGCGCCAAGTTTATCGGCGAGGCCGGCGGGCGAATCGTCCTTTTCAGCGCGCCGAAGGCGCTGCACGAGCAGATCCTCTCGAACGTGGCGAAGCTGGAAGAGCAATCGAAGCAATCGACGGTCCTACGGATCGTTGAATTGAAGAATGCCACGCCGAGTCAGGTGGCCGACGCTTTGGAGAAAGCCTACGACACCAAGCGAACCGGGCCGAAAGGCGCGGCGCCGGCCGCGCCGCGCTTCACCGTGACGGCGCACGATCCTTCGCACCGTCTGTTCGTCGTCGCCGACGACGAGATGTTTGCGCAAGTCGAATCGCTGGCGAAGACGCTGGACACGCCGGGAGTCGGACTCGGTGGGGTTGAGTTCCGTATCTATCCGCTGCAGTACGCCAGCGCCAAAGCCGTTCACGGTCAGATGACCAAACTCATGCAGGAATACGCCACGCGGCTTGGGCCCCAGGACAAGGGTAAACAACTCGAGGCGTTCAGCGTCCAGCCGGACGAGACGGCCAACGCACTTATCGTGCTGGGTACGCCGAGCGTGTTCGGATTCATCGAAGAAAACTTGCGGAAGATCGATACACCGGCGAGCGCGGCGACGCAACAGCAAGTCCACGTTGTCGAGGTGAAGAACGCGGACCCGGACGCGCTGGTCAAGGCGCTTTCGGAGATTTTCGTGCGCACGGCGCAAAAGACGCAGGACGGCGACGTGCCGATTTCGATTTCGGCGGCGGCGGGTTCGAAGGCGATTCTGGTGAAGTGCAACGCGGTGGACTTCGCAAAGATCCAGGCAACGATCAGGGAACTCGACACACCGGACCTAGGGTCGGGCGGCGAGTCTCGGATCATCGCCCTGCAATACGCTGACGCAGGGGAGGTTAATACGGCCTTGCAGGAGACTCTAAGGAAGGCGGGGTCCGGGGCTGGCGGGCGCGGCGCGCCTTTGGTCGGCGATCTACGCATCAGCACGCTGCCCCAGACCAACGCGATATTGGCAACGGGTTCGAAGGAGCAGGTCGATCGAATCGAGACATTGGCCAAGGGGATGGATTTTGCAAGCGAGAAGGGTTACGTGCCGCAAATCATTCAGCTCAAGTACGCCAATGTGGGCATGGTTCTTCCGCAGGTGAAGGAGATGTTTAGTACGACAGGGACTTCGGTCTCCACACGCGGGAAAGGCTACGTTCCGCCGGTGATTGTCGCGGACGAAACGGGGAACGCACTTTATGTGAAGGCATCGCCGACCGATCTGGCGGCTGTCCAGGGCATGGTTGACAAGATGGATACCGAGGACAAGAAGGACATGCAACCGTTTCGGATCCTGCAGATCAAACTCGGCTTGAATATTGAGGATCTCGCCGAAAATACTGAACAGAGCATCAATGAAAGCGCAAAATTACGGGCAGGATCGGGGGCGGGATCGGCATCGGGACGAACAACTGCGGCACCGAGCATTATGGCCAGAGCTGACCGACGATCCAACACGATCACCATCTCCGGTAGCCCGATCTTATTCGAGCAGGCCGAGGCGATGATTCGAAAAATGGAGGAACTTGGGCCCCCGGGCGGCAAGGTGACGGCAGTGTTGACTCCCAAGAACATCCACGTTGAAGACATTCAACGGTTGATCGATCAAATGACGCAACAACAGCAAGGCGGCAGTCGAAGGAACTCGCCGACCGGTGGGCCCCCGCGTCAGCCGCGTAGCAATACTGGCCGACCATAGCAGATGCCGTGCCCGCCCAAGACCGGGTGCGATGTTTTCACAGGCGGTCGAGCCTTGCCGGCGGATTTCGATTGCCTTAGTCCTTGTGAAAGGGTAGTTTACGCGACGGCGGCGATGTCTGCGGGCCGGGCGGTCAGGCTCGCCTTTGTGATTTCGCGACCACGATCAACAGCCGGGCGTACAACACGGCGGTGCGGTGACCGTGCGGCGTCGTAGAGGAGTGCAGGGCCATGGATGGTGCAGCGTATTCTGACGGGGCGGGAGTCATGGACATGATTCGGCAAGTCACGGCGGAGGCGATCGGGATGATCGGGAAATGGACCGTCTGGCTGGGCGCTGCGGTTTGCGTGGCGGCGGCATCGGCTGCGGCGCAAGCGCCGAACCCCGACATTCGCAAGCCGCCGGGACAAGTGAATCGCCCGCAACCTTCCCAGCAGGTGGAGCCGCAGGCTGAAGAGGTTCCGGGTCGTGGCGCGCCGCAGCCTCAGCCCGATCAGGCCCGGTCGGCGCAGCAGTCGCCGCATCCGCAACAGCCGCAGCCTCCGCCACCAGATCGGGTGACTGAGCTGCTGAAGCAAATCGACCCGTCGATTTTGGCGCGTCTGGCGGGAGCGGACATCTCGGTCGAGACGGTCGGCGGTCAGGTGATCATCAACGGGCCCGAGGAAGCCGTGAAAACGCTGGAGGCGTTAATCAAGGGGCTTGACGTCGAGAATGAAACGCGGCGCCCGGTCGTTGAAGTGGTCACGGTTGGCGAACGGGATGCGAATGAGATCGCGAAGTCCCTGGAACAATCGCTTCGCAGTGTCTTGAAGCGGCCCAATCAGACTCAGGAAGAGCAAGTTAAGATCACCGCGGTTGCGTGGAACATTCTGCTGGTGTCGGCGATGCCTGATGATATCGATTTTGTCGTGGACACCATTAGGCAGGTTGATTCCATCCCGGATCCGCTCGGCGGAAAGATTGAGTTGATGCGGTTCCAGGTGAAGTACCGCAAGGCGAGTGACGTTGCGAAGGAGCTCGAAAAGATCACCACGCAGCTTCGCCAGGCGCAGGGAGCCAAGAAGGACCAGACCAAGATTCAGTTCATCCCCAATAACTCGAACAACACGATTACGGTCACGGCCCGGGAGACGGAACGAGAAAAGATTCAGTCGCTGCTCGACAATATCGATGTCGAACCGGTAAAGGGATTCGGCGAGGTTAAGCTGACGATTTATCCGCTCGTGCACTCCAAGGCCAAGGAACTCGGCGACGTAATCGACAAACTGCTCAAGTCGCAGGCGCAGTCGCCGCAGGCGAAGGACGCGCTCGAAGAAACATTTTATCGATTCATCATCAGCAGGGCGAGCCCCACGGGTCAGATCACAGACCTTCCGCCCATCGACCTGCAAAGGACGATCAAGATCACACCCGACGACGGCACGAACAGTTTGATCGTCGCCACGTCCGAGGAAAATGTCGTGCCGATGGGCGAACTTATTCGCCTGTTGGACGGCGTGCCGCTCGGAGCGGACGTGGCGGTGAAGCTGCTTCCCCTGCGATTCGCGGCGGCGGAGAAGCTCGCGGACACGATCAAGAAGATGTTCGAGGAAGGCAAGAAGCTTCCGGAGGACCCCGATGGAAGCAGCAAGGACGCGGTGCCTGACACGCAGCGCGGCAAGGCGCTGGTGTACAACGTCAGCGTCGTCGCCGATGTGCGGACGAATACGCTCGTCGTATCGGGCCGGGAGGAGCAGCTTACCCTCGTCGAGGAGATCGTCGCCAAGCTCGATCAACCGGCGACGGCGCTCAAGTTCCCCTTGCGGCTGATTCCGATCGAATTCTCCGACGCCACGGGCCTCGGCAAGATGATCACCGAGTTATTCGACCAGCGTTTCAAGGCGGCGGAAGCCGTCGGCGCGGACAAGGCGGCGCTCGAACGCGAACGCGTCTTCCTGAGCGTGGACATCCGCAGCAACTCGCTCATCCTGTCGGCCTCCGAAGAAAACTTCACGGAGATCACCGGCATCGTGCTTCAGCTCGATACGAGACCGGCGAAGCTGTTTGATCAGATTCGCATCCTGCGTTGCGAGCGTCTCTCCGCGAACGACTTGAAGAAAAAGATCGAGGACCTCTGGAAGCGCAAGGCCGAACTCCGCAAGGAATCCAAGCTGCTCGAGGACATTCCCGTCATCGCCGTGGACGAACGCAGCAACGCGCTTCTCGTGGCCGCAAACATTGAGGATTTTGAAGAAATTCAACGTCTCGTGAAGACGCTCGAATCGCAGCCGCTCATCAACGACACGCAGTTGTTCAAGATTGAATTCGCCGACGTGACCGTGCTGAGCACGCAGCTTGATGATTTGTTCAAGGGGATGGAGGGCAAGTCGGAGACGTTCAAGGCCCCGACGATCATCCCGGACTCGCGAAGCAACACGCTGCTTGTGGCTGCGCCGCTCGATACGATGGACCGCGTGGCCGACGTGGTGAAGCGACTGGATGTCGAAGCCGGCCCGCTGACGGCCGTGTTCAAGGTCTATCCGCTCAAGTACGGATCGGCTTCGCAGATCGCCCAGCGAATGCAAAAGCTCTTTGACACACGCAAGGAAGGCGAGAAGGGATCGCGTACGCCGATCGTCATTCTGGCCGAGGAATCGTCCAACAGTCTGGTGGCGAGCGCTTCGCGCGACGACCAGAACGTGATCGACAACCTTCTGGGGCTTCTGGACCGACCGTCCAATATCGCGCGGCAATTCGAGATCTTTCCATTGAAGATGTCCAAGGCTGCGACCGTCGCCGAGAAGCTCGACAGTCTGTTCAAGGCCCAGGGCGGGGACAGCGGTGGGGCGGGGCGTGCCGACGCGATCGCGGCGCAGGCCGACGAACGAACCAACTCGCTCATCGTCTGGGCGTCGCCGTCGCAGATGATCAACATCGCCGATGTCATCAACCGTCTCGACACGGCCGCGCCGGCCGTGGAGATGATGGTCAAGGTGATCCAGCTTCGCCAGGCGCTGGCCGAGGACTTTGCCAAGCTCCTCGAAGAAACGCTGATCGGCGAACAGGCCGGTAGCGACGAGGAACGAGCGATCATCGTTTCATTCCTTGAAAAGAGCCCCGACGGCCGGGAGACGATTCGCAAGCTGCTTCGCCAGGATATCAAGATCAAGCCGGACCCGCGGACCAACTCGCTGATGTTGATGGCGCCGACGGACAGTATGGCGATGCTCGAGGCCATGATCCACGATTTCGACAAGATTCGCCCGGTGACGTCCGAAATCCGCCTTTTTCCGTTGATCAACAGCGACGCCAAGACGATGGTCGATCAGCTCAAGGAAATCTTCCAGACGGAAGGCGGCGGCGGGGGCGCGGGCGGCGAAAAGACCCAGAGTCAGCTTGTCTTCGGAACTTCGGCGACGGACCTCGAACAGTTGGCGAGCGTCGGGCAGGAGCTCCGCTTTGCCGCCGATGCGCGCACAAACACGTTGATCGTCGCCGGTGCACAGGTCTATCTGACGATGGTGGAGGACCTCGTGCGCTTCCTGGATTCACAGGAGGCGGAAAACCGCGTGTCGTCCGTATACAACGCGAAATTCAGTAAGGCGTCCGATCTCGCCACGGCCATCAAGGCATTCACCGAGCAGGAAACCAACGTCCTCGGAACCGGCGAGGACGAGGAGTCGCGGGTCCGCCGCCAGGAGCGTCAAATCTCCGTGGAGAGCATGGGCGACGCGGAGAAAGGCAGTAGCAGCCTTTTGGTGGGCACCAGTTCACGATCCTATCAGCGTACCATGGATTTGATTCAGTCGCTGGATCGGGCCGAGCCGCAGGTGATGATATCCGTCCTGATCGCCGAAGTCTCGCTCACCAACGATGTTGATCTGGGCGTTGAAATCGCCGGGCAGGAGCTCGACTTCTCGCGCGACGCCGTCGTCGGTCCCAATGGAGTGATCGAAGGCAGCGACTTTGACTTCGTCGGCGGCAATGTTCTCGGAGCTGTCGGCTCCGGTTTGGGATTCAACTTCACCATCACCGGCGAGGATTTCAGCTTTTTGCTGCGTGCCCTTCAAACAGACAGCCGGTTGGAAGTTCTCTCTCGCCCGGTGCTGATGGTCCGCAACGGCGAGGAAGGGAAGATCACCATCGCCGACGATGTGCCGGTTGTTCAAAGTTCACAGGTCACCCAAGGGGGGCAGATCAATGTCACGCCCGGCCGCGAGGAGGTGGGCATCATTCTGACCACCACGCCACACATCAGTCCCGATGGCTATGTTACTATCGAGCTCACGCAGGAAATCTCCAACATCGGTGCAAGTATTCAGCTTGCCCAGGGTTTCTCCCAGCCGATCTTCGCCAAACGCGAAGTGAAGACCAACATCACCGTGCGCGACGGCGAAACGGCCATCGTGGGCGGTCTGATTCAATCGCGAGATTCACAGAGCGAAACCAAGGTGCCCCTTTTGGGCGACATCCCCGGTCTAGGCTATCTTTTCCGCACAACTTCGGTTAAAAACAGCAAGACGGAATTGCTGATCGTGCTCACCGTCGACGTGCTCCGCACAGATGAGGATGTCCGCCAGATGTCCGTCGAGCAGCGCGACAAATTCATTCTCCCCGACAGCATACGCCAGAATCCGCTCATGGAGGGATTGCGGATTACGCCTCAGGAAGCCGGACTGGGACCGCGCGAGTTAGGCGGACCGGGATCGGGCAAGGCGACGCCGCAATCGCAACAACCCGCGGCGCCGCCCGAGAACGCCCGCGACGACCGCGAACAGTACGGGCCTCGGCCGAAGACGTACGGACCCGTGATCAATCGGCCCGGGCCGTCAAGCACGACGTCCGTTCCGGTTTTCGGGCCGGTCATCGCCAAAGGCGTCGCTGATCCGAAGACCGGCGACTGAGACGTTCGTAGAGGCGCAGTCGATGATCCGCATGAGCCACCGACGCATGGGCTCCACCGTGTTGCTTCCCGCGGCGCTGGGTTTGCTTGCGGGTTGTCATTCGACGCAATCGAGGGGTGGCAGCGCCGCGGCGCTTCACACCACGCGCTCCGCGCAAGGCCCGCGCATTCGCAATGTGATTTGTCTTTACGATCAAAAGCCGTGGATCAACGCGGACGCGGCCGGCGATCTCGATCCGGAGGGCATCCAGTATCGCGTCTTTCTCGATGCGGGTGACGGCAAGGGCGTTCAGCGGGACGGGACGATTCACGTAGAATTGTATCGAATCGGCGAGGACGGGAACGGCAAGCAGACGCGAACGCTGGTGAGTGATTGGCATTATCCGACGAGTCAGTATCACCGCGTGTCGGCGAGGATTCTGGGCCTGGGCTATCATGTTCAGCTTCGCTGGGCGAAGAAGGACATCGCCGGAAGCGAAGTCGAAGTCGTTACGCAATTTGAGGACATCGACGGCAACATGACCCGCGGTGCGACCAAGCGGCTTCGCGTTCCCAAATTCGCGTCGTAGCTTTCTTCTTCATATCCTCGGAGTCGCGGCGCGGCGACGGCGTGTTTTGCCCATGAGCCGAATGACGGGTTGCCATCTTGTCGCCGCGGGAATCATGGTTGCTTTCGCCGCCGGCGTTTCGTGCGATCGATCGGGCCGCGACGCCGCACCGGCCGGCGGTACGGGATCGCCGGACGGGGCAGGCGGTCCGGCGACGCCTTTTCAGACGGTTCTTGCGGTCCATAAGTACCGTGTGGAGGGGCGGCTCGGGATGATCGAGTCGTACCTTGTCGCCGAGCAACGTCCGCATGTGTTGGAGCTTCTTCACGCGGTCGATCGGCTGACCGCCGCCGATCAGGCCTTGGGCGACGCGATTACGCGGCGTCTTGGTCGGTTGACGGCGGAGGCCTTCGATCATTCGCAGGTGGCCAACCTCGTCGGCGTTTTCTCACGCGATGTCGATGTTCTCGACGAAAAGATCGAGGGCGACGCGGCGGTGGTCACGGTGCAGATCGCAAAGCGCGTGCCCCTCGATTTCGTGCATCTTGTGCGGAGCGGCGGGCGCTGGTTGATACGGACGGATGCGCCGATTCCGGGTCTGGCCGCGGAGCTCGGTCGCCTGGCCGACGTCCTCAGTGCGGCCGCGCGTCGCGTTGCCGACGGTCGTCTGACGGCCGAGCAGTTGCGCCGGGAGTTGGACGCACAGTCCGCCGACGTCCGGCGGCGGATCGTCGAAATGACGGTCACGACGAAGTCGCCCGCGCCATAGGCTCTTTCGGACGGCCGCCGGTTGTGCATGTACGGCGTTCGCGCTAAGCTGTCACGACGCACCGACCGTCGGGCAGACCCGCCCGTTTTGTTGTGGAATGACGGCATGCAGTCGTGGGACGAATTCGTAGGCGACCTCCTCGCCGCAGGCGCTCCAGAGGCGACGCAAGGCGGACGGCGCGTCGTCGCGCGATTCGGTCGAGTCGAAGCCGAGTACGACGCCTTGCGGTCGGGTCCGGCGATCGTCGATCGATCGTATCGCGGGTTGCTGGAAGCAACGGGAAAGGACCGCGTCGCGTGGCTGCACAACCTGACGACCAACCTGGTCAAGACGCTCGGTCGCGACGAAGGAAATTACGCGTTTGCGCTCAACGTGCAGGGGCGGATTCTCTTCGACATGAATGTGATCGTCCGGGCTGATTCCGTATGGATCGACATGGATCGCGGATTCCTGCCGGTCGCCCGAAAGCACTTTGAAAAATACATCATCATGGAGGATGTCCGCATCGCCGATCGCAGCGACGAGGGGGTTCGTTTGGCGCTGGTCGGCGAAGGGGCGGGACGGCTGCTCGGCGAACTGGGCGCGGCGCATGCGGCGACGATGGCCTCGCCGGGCATGACGAAGGTGTCATGGCGTGACACTTGCATTGAGGTGTTTCGCCACGACTTCTGCGGATCGTTCTCCGTGGAGTTGTTCGTTCCCGTCGAACAGGCGACGGCGTTTTGGCATGAGATGACGGACGAGACCCGCGCCCGGCACGCGACTCCGGCCGGTGACGACGCGGTTCAGATACGTCGGATCGAGGCCGGGATACCCTGGCCGAGGCGCGAGATCGCCGACGAGTATCTTCCGGCGGAGACCCGGCAACTCGAACGGGCGGTAAGCTCTCAGAAGGGATGCTATCTCGGGCAGGAGGTCGTCGAGCGGATGCGTTCGCGGCAAGCGGTCGCCAGATTCCTCTGCGGACTCAAGGTTGAAGGCGATATTGTGCCGGCGGAGGGCGCAGAGGTTCGGGGGGCGGACGGTATGCGCGTCGGCCAGGTGACGAGCGTTTGTCACTCGATCGGGCTTGGCCGAGTGATCGCGCTGGGTTACGTGAAGACATCGTCCGCATCGCCGGGCACGAAGGTCGAGATCGTCCGGGGCGACTCCATCACGAGCGCTGTTGTTGTACAATTGCCATTTGTCGGGTCGCCGCGTCATTAGCGGTTTTCGAGAAATCCGGAGTGGTTTCGATGGCGGAAAACGTGGTACTGGTTACCGGCGGCGGGCGGGGGATCGGTCGAGCGGTCTGCGCGCGGTTCGCCCGCGAAGGCCGGCAGATCGTCGCCGTTTCACGAACGGTTGGAGAGCTCAACGAAACGAAAGCCTCCGTCGAGCGGGCGGGCGGGCGTTGCCACATTCATCCGGCCGACGTTGGCTCGCAAGACGCAGTGCAATCGCTGGTGGACGATGTGGTCAAGCGCTTCGGACGAATCGACACGCTGGTCAACTGCGCCGGGATCGCACCGCTGAGCGCCATCGAAGAGCTTACGGCTGACTTGTTCGAGAAGATTTTGGCGGGGAACGTGCGATCGACCTATCTGACTTGCCGGGCGGTCTGGCCCGTGATGAAGTCGAAGGGCGGCGGCGTGATCGTGAACCTATCGTCGATCGCCTCCGTCGATCCGTTCGCCGGGTTTGCGGCCTACGGCGCCGCCAAGGCCTGGGTCAATGCGTGGACGCGCGGACTGGCGGAAGAAGGAAGAAGCTGCGGCATTCGTGTGTTCGCCGTTGCGCCGGGCGCCGTTGAGACGCGGATGCTCCGCGACCCGTTTCCCGATTTTCCGAAGAGGGACACGCTCGACCCCGACCATGTGGCCGACGCCGTACACGCGGTCACCCAGGCGGCGTGCCGTTATGCGACGGGACAAACGATTTTCGTGCGCCGACAAGGCGACTGAATCCCATAGTTACTGCATTTGTGACATTGCAGGCGAGAAAGGAGCCTGGTTATGCCGATCTTCTGGGGACTCCCGGAGCCGTACACCGGCAGCGCGCTGGATGCGGCGCAGGCCGCCGGCGACGCGAGGCGCGCG
>ERZ1292633.1791-Hain-H41-02um-R1-1791-length-22728-cov-176_pt1 | contig 22728 bp, 18 predicted proteins | sample MGYA00564406_ERZ1292633 | MGnify/ENA primary metagenome ERZ1292633 (study PRJEB36523, sample SAMEA6512639) | groundwater metagenome | collected 2019-01-08 | study: AquaDiva: Metagenomics assemblies of 32 groundwater samples
GGGGGCATCGACATGAAGCTGGTTGAGGCCATCGTCAAACCGTTCAAACTAGAAGAGATCAAGGATGCTCTATTGGAGATCGGTGTCCAGGGGATGACAGTATCGGAAGTCAAAGGGTTTGGGCGTCAGAAAGGCCATAAGGAAACGTATCGAGGCCAAGAGTATACGATCGAATTTGTGCCCAAGGTGAAAATCGAGGTTGCGGTGACGGATGCCCAGGTGCCTCGGGTGATCGAGGCCATCACCAGCGCGGCCAAAACTGGCAGTATCGGAGATGGGAAAATTTTCGTGCGAGAGTTGAGCGATGTCGTGCGCATTCGGACGGGTGAAACCGGCGAAACCGCGCTGTGACGGGAAGGTCCAAGCGGTAGAACATCATCGTGGAGGATCTCTCAAAGGAGGAAGAGTATGAATGTGCGTGAAGTACTGGAGTTTGCCAAAAAAAACAAGGTCCGGATGGTGGATCTGAAATTCGTCGATTTGCCGGGCGTCTGGCAGCATATGACCATCCCGGTGAGCGAACTGACGGAGAATTTATTCAAGGATGGGTCTGGCCTCGATGGATCGTCGATCCGCGGCTGGAAAGCCATCAACAATAGTGACTTGTTGATGGTGCCTGATCCGGCAACCGCCTGTTTGGACCCGTTTACTGCGGTTCCGACACTTAGTTTAACCGGCAATGTCGTGGATCCAATTTCTCGCGAAAATTACGAGCGCGACCCCAGATTCATTGCCCAAAAGGCAGAGAAGTATCTCCAAAGCACCAAGATCGGCGACAACTCATTCTGGGGGCCGGAAGCCGAATTTTTCATCTTCGATCATGCCCGGTACGATCAAACCAGCCACAGCGGCTTCTACTACCTGGACTCGGAAGAAGGCGCTTGGAACATGGGGCAAGAGGGGGTCAACCTGGGCGGAAAGATCCGCCATAAGCAAGGGTACTTCCCGGTGGCCCCGGCCGATACCCAACAAGACATCCGCAGTGAAATGGTGCTGGAGATGGAGAAAGTCGGCATCGAGGTGGAGAAGCACCATCACGAGACGGCTACGGCTGGCCAGGCCGAAATCGATATCCGATTCGATTCCCTTGTGCGGACCGCGGACAAGATGATGCTGTACAAGTACATCGTCAAAAACGTGGCGCGTCGACATGGGAAGACGGTGACCTTCATGCCGAAGCCGCTCTTCAGTGATGCCGGATCCGGGATGCATACGCACCAGAGCATCTGGAAGGATGGGAAACCCCTCTTTGCCGGGAAGGACTATGCCGGGATCTCGCAGCTCTGTTTATATTATATCGGCGGCATTCTGAAACATGCGCCGGCGCTGGCGGCCTTTACAAATCCGACGACGAATTCATATAAGCGCATCACGCCAGGGTTCGAAGCCCCGGTGTTGCTGGCGTATTCCAGCCGGAACCGATCGGCCGGGATCCGCATTCCCATGTACTCCCCGAGCCCGAAGGCCAAGCGGATTGAAGTGCGGTTTCCTGATCCCTCCTGCAATCCCTATTTGGCCTTCTCCGCGATGCTCATGGCGGGGCTCGACGGCATTCAGAATAAGATCAATCCCGGCGAGCCGGCCGAAAAAGACCTCTATGATCTCGATCCGAAGGAGGCTGCGAGCATTCCGACCATGCCCGGGAGTCTCGACGAGGCGCTCAACAGCTTGGAGAAGGACTACCAATTTCTGCTCAAGGGAGAGGTGTTTACCGAGGACCTAATCGAGGCCTGGATCGGCTACAAGCGAAGCAAGGAGATCGATCCGATGCGTTTGCGACCGCATCCGTACGAGTTTTTCCTCTACTACGATGTCTAAGTGGGTGCGAGCGGGGAACGAGGCCGCAGGAGTGGTGGTTGAGTAGGGCTTCCGGCAAGCTGCTTTCCAGAATGCATGCTTGACAGTGGTGTTCTTCAACTGGCTGCCAGCTCCCGGTTTCAATCTAGCCAGGCTTCGACCCGCCAGTACCAATCTGACGAGAGAGTTCGATCATGTGTAGCACGCGCACGCATGGGTGCTCACAGCCAAATTCCTTGTGGGTTTTGGTGGACAAGGACCGTGTGGTGTTGTTCCATTTGAGATCGGTGAGCTGCCAGAGTATCACGCGAATCCCGTTTCGATGAATCGTTCCCAGGTCAAAATACAGGGTCTCGAGGCCGATCGGTTGGTACTGTTTCTCCACGGCCAGCCATCCCGCGTAGACCGGGCCAGAGTGCAGTAGGAAAATCGTTAGCAGAAAGAGTGGTGTCATCATCTGAAGTTGAAGGCATACTCACTAGCCGCTAAAAAACAAGTGCGACATTGGTGAGGAATGATCCCGGTATGATCAACTGCGGGTGATAGGGGCCGCATCTTGCTCGCCCTCTTCTGTTGAGCATCTTTCTCGTATAGGGTATTCTCCTGTTCGCAACCGAGGAGGGATTCAATGCCGAAACGAGTTCGTACCGGGTTGACACGGAGTGATATTCTCGATCGGTATGTCGAGCGGTTCAAACAACAGCTCGTCAAATTTCAACCTTTTCTCTCACGTAAGCGAGGGGCGGCGTCGCTTGAAGATTTCGACGAAGCGGCGGAAGAATTGATCGGCCAGGTATTCGGCGCAGCCTCGGATGAATCCGAGTCGTACTTCTATGCGAAAACAGGGGAATCGGCCATCCTGCCAGAAGAAGCCCAAGAAAGCGGAACCCATAATGTTGAGCGGGAGAGTCTCCATCAGCGACGGAAGGTACTGGAAAGCTGTTTGGCTGATCTCGAATTGCGTCGTCGGTTACAGGCGACGAGGGCTGGGAAGGGGATCGAGACGGCACTCGTCAAAGACTATATGTCGCATGATGTCCAGAGCATCCATCGAGGCGCCACGATCAAGCAGGCGGGACAACTCTTGCTCAAGCATAAAGTTGGCTCGCTCATCGTCGATGACGGATCCCGCTATATCGGGATCATCACTGATTCCGATCTCACCCGCCGCGCCGTCGCTAAAGGCCTCGATCCCAATACCGCCACGGTTGCCAGCTGCATGAGCCGGTCGCTCATCACGATCGAGGAAGACGAGTCCTTAGCCGATGCCATGTTGCTGATGAAGAAGCAGGGTATTCGCCACTTGCTCGTCACTGCCGACACGACCATCATCGGAGTGCTTTCCGTGTCTGATCTCCTCCGCGCCTTCGAAGATCAGCGATCTACTTAGCAGGCTGTTGACAAAGTCCGTCAGCGGCGTTCTCGCGGTGCTCAGAGGCTCAACGTACGGCACAGAGCACGCGTCGCCTCTTCGCGTGCTGCGGCCTTGCTGGACGGCCTTCCTGAACAGCCTGCAGAGATTTCTGAACGAGTCCGCGAGATTCACGTATTCCTGTTTCAATGTACTCAAGTAGTTTGTCAACGCCCTGCTAGAATCTGTTCTATGCTGCGCATGAGGAATGGGCAGCGACAGACTGCTGCGTGCCTCTGTGATTCTGCCAGATCTTCATTCTTCCGACGGAACCAGTCTCCGTTGAGGCCTCATTCGGTTTACAAATCAATCGGAAGCCAGTGTGTGCGGATCACTACACTCCGTTACAAATTTCCTACACCTTCTTCGTGCTGTGGGCGGTAAGGTATTGAAATCATGAGCCTGCGATGGAATCTGCCAAGGCGCCGTTCTTGCTGGTACATCTACGTAGCTACTGTGGTGCACTACAACGCAGGGAGGAGCCCACATGTCTCAACAGATGTCTTCATCCGAGCTCTATGAACGAGGGTTTGTGCTCATGGAGTTGCGTATGTTCCATCCTGCGATCGATGATTTTCAAACAGTCGCCAGAGACGCTCGATATGCAGGGAAAGCCTATGTGCCCATGGCCATGTGTTTGAGAGCCCTTGGCCGGCATGAAGAAGCGGTTGTAGTATTGCGACGAGCGCTCACGTCACCTCAGATCTCAGCTCTCGAACAACGCCAGATTCTCTACCAACTTGGGCAGACGTTGGAATCCTTAGGCCGTTGGGCGGAAAGCTTTGAGACCTATGGCTGGATCCGCAGGGGAGATCCAGGATTTCGTGATGTGGCACAGCGGATTAAGTATGTGAGCTCGGGGAAAGGCAGACTCTATTTACGGATTCGCGATTGGTGGGGGGCATTGGTGAATGGGGTGCGCACTCGCCGCCGCGCACTGCTTCCACCTATGCAGAATGTTCTGGACCAGCCAGGGCATGAGTCAGGTTGGCCTATGGAAACGCGTACACACTCTGACAGATCTGGAATCAGCCGTTCGTTGTCATCTTGATGAGGCAGTCGGAATCTACGTCCAATCGGGCAGTTCAAGCGGAAGAATGAGCCTATAGGATAGGCCTGCACCCTGAACGCTCGCCGGCGTCTCCGGTGGCGGTGCCGCGTGGTGAGAAGACTGATCTGCGATAGTTCGGCCTCCCCCTGAACATTCCAACCACACCGGTTGATAGGCATTATCACGAGCTGACGTGCCTCATCGGGTCGTAAACAAAAATCCCCGTTTGCCTCTCACGATCGGCTACAATGCACACCACCTATTATGCCACCAGCCATGCTGCTCAGTTGTGAATCCCTAGGAAAGAGCTACGGGGTGAAGCCCTTGTTCACCGACCTGTCGCTTGGGCTCTGCGACGGCGATCATGTTGGGCTGATCGGCCCCAATGGGTCTGGGAAATCCACATTACTCAAGATCCTGGCTGGACTCGAAGAACCGGATCGCGGGACCAGATCGGTCCGGCGGCAGCTCCGGATCGGCTATGTGCCGCAAGAGCCCTCGTTTGTGGAGGGTCATTCCGTTGAAGACACCTTGGCCCAAGTGCTGCTCGATGAAGGGCTGGACCCCCATGAGCAGGGTGGGCGCATTGCCAGGGCTCTCAGCCTTGGCGGGTTTGTCCGCGCTGATCAGACGGTGTCCACGCTGTCCGGGGGATGGAAGAAACGGCTGGCGATCGCACGGTCGCTGATGCTGGAACCAGACGTGCTGCTTCTGGACGAGCCAACCAACCATCTGGACGTCGATGGCATCCTCTGGCTTGAAGGCCTGCTGAAGGCCGAACCTCATGCCTTCATCGTTATCAGTCACGACCGCCGATTCTTAGAAGCGGTCACCACGCGAGTCTGGGAATTGAACCGCCAATACCCCAATGGTCTCTTTGAGGCCAAGGGGCGGTACAGCGAGTTTTTGGAGCAGCGCGACGCGGCCTTGCAGGCCCAGGCCGACTATCAATCATCGTTAGCCAATCGAGTTCGTCGGGAAGTTGAATGGCTCCGGCGAGGGCCGAAAGCTCGTACGACCAAGGCCAAATCCAGGATTGATTCGGCTGGCCGGCTTATTGACGAACTGAATGATATGGAGTCTCGGCAATCGAAGGGGTCGGCCGGGATCGACTTCACCGCCTCCGGACGACGGTCCAAGAAACTGATCGAGGTGATCGGTCTGGGGAAGTCGTTGGGTGCGCAATTGATCATAAGCAATCTGGATCTGCAGCTGGGGCCGGGCGAGCGGGTTGGACTCCTCGGGCCGAATGGGAGCGGCAAGTCGACGTTGCTCAAGCTGCTGGCCGGCACGTTGACTCCTGATGCCGGAACCATCACCCGTGCCGATCGGCTGCGCGTGGTGACCTTCGAGCAACATCGAGAATCCTTGGACCAGCAAGCCACGTTACGGCGGGCTCTCGCTCCAGCCGGTGGCGATGCGGTCGTCTATCAAGAGCGGTCTGTGCATCTCGTGTCATGGGCCAAGCGCTTCCTCTTCAAGCCGGAGCAGCTGGATCTGCCGGTCTCTCGTTTGTCTGGTGGAGAGCAGGCTCGGTTGCTCATTGCCCGGTTGATGCTTCAGCCGGCGGATGTCTTGATCCTCGACGAGCCCACGAATGATTTGGATATTCCCACGCTCGATGTGTTGGAAGACAGCCTGTTGGAATTCACTGGGGCGCTCGTACTCGTGACGCACGATCGATGGCTGCTGGATCGTGTGTCTACCAGGCTGCTTGCGCTAGATGGGACGGGCCGCGCCGAATGGTTCGCTGACTATGCCCAATGGGAAGCCGTGCAGGGGAGAACCGCCTCAGAAGACAGAAAATCTCAGAGCTCAAAAGGGAACTCCACGCCAGGGGGGCGGTCCAAACGGAAAGGTTTGTCATACAAAGAACAAGGGGAATGGGACCAGATCGAGGCGAGAATCCTCGAATCTGAAGCACGGGTTGCCACCTCCCAAGCCGCAGTGAATGATCCATCCATCGCCTCCTCCGCTGCTGATTTGCAGGAGCGCTACGCCGCACTTCACGCCGCACAGGCCGACGTCGAACGCCTCTATGCCCGTTGGGCTGAATTAGGTGAGAAACGCACTCAAACGATCGGCAGCACGCCATCATAGCGTGAGAAGCGGGCCTGCGATCGGTAGGAACTCCACACACGATAAAAGACCGTCTGCGGTGGTCGGCTGGAGATGGCTTGGAGCCACGGCTCTAAACCCACCGAGATCCAGAGTGCGGAACGATGGGCACGACAAAACGCCTGGTCGGGGAACTATGTTTGATTCCTTCATGTGACCCCAGCTCCAGTAGTGAGGATAACGCGTACTTCACGAGCTCGTGGGAGTGAGGGCGACACGATCTGCTGGTCGATGGGCAGAGTGAGGAGCATGGCGGACGCGGAATTTCGCCAACATAGGGGCCAGGATTTCTTGTGCTTCAGGTGTCGGCAAGGTTGCTTGTAAGAGTTCAAGCTTTTCTTCAGTCATGGATTTCAAGCTTGACAGGGCTTCCCCTCCCCGATATCGCACCCACCATTGTTCATCATTCAAGAGCGCAATGAGCCGCGCTTCATCGTCCTGTGTTCCCAGTTTGCCCAATGCGGTGGCGGCTTGGACCCGGACGTACCAGGCTGGGTTTGAAAGATGTGTGCGGATCACGTGTAGATCGGTTGGGTCTCTAAACTCGCCGAATACGAACAAACATGCTGCCAGCACGTCATCTGATGGAGGTTGCTCGTGAAGGAAATGCCGCAAGGCGGAGAGTCCACGCGGACTTTTCGTCGTTGGGAGATGGCGAATCAACCGTGAGGCGACGACGGGATCTCCCTGTCTTGCCGCCTGGACGATGGCTTCCGAAGCAAGATCCGGTCCCGCCGTGCCCAGCATCGAGGTGATCTTGAGCGGCGACCAGTCTGTTCGCCGACCGATGAGCGGGACTAAGAGCGGGATTGCGGCGGTTGCGTCGATCAGGAGGAGGGCCTGGGCCGCTTGAAATGCCAAGAACGAATTCGAGTGTGTCAGAAGCGCGCTGATCTCCTGCCAGACGGACCGTTCTCGTAACCGCCCCAAGGTCACGAGTGCGAGAATTCGGCGGCGCAAGAGCCGTGAGCGTAAGAGGCCTTTGGCAAAGCGATCGGTGCCGATGTGCCGGGCCATGCGGTTCAGTTGCGCGGTCGTCGCGTCCGACTTGGCCTCGCTCTGCTCGTTCCAGAGATACAGAAAGACAATGTGCTCGGGCGGGGTGAGTGATGGTAATCCGTCGAGGGGCGCATCGTGGCACTGCTCCAACAACGGTTGCCACAGGGCCGTGACACGCTGCCGTCGACGCTCTTTTGCATGGCGACTCATTCGGGAAAGCAGGATGCCTGCCAAGAGGAGCAGGATCATGCACGCGATGGACAGAGCGGTCACGTACCAGAGTTCGAGCATGGGATTAGCTCAGTTGAGTGCATGCGGCGCATATGTTCGGAAAGACCTCGGGCGTTGTCACCAGTGATAGATGACGCTGAAACTCCCTCCTTGCCGCCGGTACAGAATGCCGCGGTCTTCATAAAAGCCGGTGGCTTCCAGGGACCATCGTTCGGCGATCGGGAGCGTGATGCCTCCTTGGACGGCGTGGCTGCTTATCCGCGTCAAATCTTGAGTGGCTACGATGCGTTCTCCCGACGTGCCGAATGAGCCGGAGGCGAAGATCTGCAGGCGATTCATGGGGCGCCAGGTCAGCCGAGAGGCGAGGGTCACGGCGCCGGTTTCCGGAACATAATAGAGCTTCTCCGTCAGCCAGAGATTGAACGGCAAAAAGACGGTCAGGCCTGGGATCAGCAGATCGCTGTCGCCGATCTTGTAGGAAAGGTGTCGATAGCCGAAGGAGACTTCAATCTTCGAGAGCAGGGGATGGACGATCCCCATCCCTTGCGTGATCTCTCCTGCAATCGAGTAATTGGGTGAAAAATGAGAGTTCATCGTTCCCTGTGCGGCCAGGTATCCCCACGCTCGTCGCCACAAGGGGCTGTACAACTCGCCGGACACCGGCGTGTCGTGGAAGCCGAATCTGGTGATCGGCTCAACCCTGCCGATCACGGTGTAGGCGCCGAACGACTTGGCCGCTTCGATCAGGATATTCCGCTCGTCGGGAATGTCACGCGAATAGGAAAACTGGCCGTAGCCCAACTTGACATAGTCTCGGTAGGGCAGGCGGATGGTCGAATCCCGCAGGCCGAGCGGCGCCTGCGGGGAGGCTTCGAGCGAGGCCGTGATGGCCTGTACGCGCGCCGCACTCTCTCGATCTTCTGTCGCCTTCGCCAATTGTGCATAGTGAGCCAGGGCTTCCTGCGCGGCCCCACTCCAGAACAGGGTGTCGGCTAATCCTCGCAAGGCATCTCTATTCTCCCCATTTTGCTGGAGGACTGCCTCATAAAGGCGGATCGCGGCAGGAAACTGTTTCTGCCATGAGCGCACACGGGCTAATCCTAGTTGCACGTCGACATCGGTGGGATGACGCGTCAGGATGTCGCGGTAGAGTGACGCCGCTGGTTCGAATTGTCCGTCTCTGGCCAGTACGCGGGCGAGGGCCCCGTTGATGTCGTCGTCTTCCGGATGTTCCGCGAGGATCTGCCGGTAGGCGGCGATGGCTGGTCCATATTCGGCATTCCGCTCCCATGCCCGTGCTCGTGCGATCGTCTCGTCTCGTCCGGCGGAGACGGGCGGGTGGACGGCCGCCGGGGGGCTCTGCTCTCGTTGAACGATCGCGTTGCGAATCGACGCTATGCGCTCGGTAATGGCTACATCGTTCGAAAGGGCAGAGGCTTGTTCGTAGTAACGGAGTGCTTCCTCCGAGCGTCCCTCCCACAACAATACATCTGCCATTCCTTGGAGCGCTTCGGGATGGCGGGCCTGTTCTCGCAGCACGCCCTCGTAAAGCGTTCGCGCTTCGTCCATGTGTTGTTGCCACGATAATACCCGCGCGAGCGCGGTCCGTATATCGAGGTTGACCGGGTGCCGCCGAAGTATCCCTCGATACAAGTCCGCAGCTTCCGCATGAGCGCCTTGCCATGACAGCAGGCGAGCCAAGGCCGCTCGAACGTCGTCTCGCTCCGGCTCGCGCTGGAGCACTTCCCGGTAGAGGGGAATCGCGTCGTGATACCGTTGAGCAGATTCGTGATCTCTCGCCTGTTCGAGCAAGGCTCGTGAGGACGGCGCGTCCGTATTCTGAGGCTGTGCGGTTCCGACTCCGCTCAAGGTCGACAGGGTGCAGTAGAACAACAGGGGAATACCTGCGTGAAGAAATGGTCGTCCCGAGAGAGATACGGCGCGCATGTTATTCGTGCAACCCCAGGTAGCCCGGGAGATCGTGGATCAACAGTCCAGCAAAGCTAGGCGTGCGGATGTTGGCAAATACACGAGTGATCGCGTGACGGACGTCCCGCCGAGTATGATCCGCAAAGGAAAGACGCTCGGGGTCTATGGTCGTGTCGTGGTGGATGCGAAACCATATTCCACCGTGCCTCTGCACCTCGGCGGCTACGCGCCCCAACGTCAAACTCCTCCGCACAGGATCGAGGATCCCGTCCGCGAGGGTCGGATCGTCCTCGCGCCTCAAGGTGACATGCCGTTCGGGCAGGAGACGCGTGGTTTCCATGGCCAGCCAGACCGGGATGCCTTGTAGCCGGCCGTAGCGCAGGGTGTCGTCGCTGATCGCCGCCAACTCGTCCACATCCGTTCGATAGCTCATCACGGCGACCTCATCGACGCGATCCATCACGGCAAATGCGAGCGGTCGACTCCGATGCATCGTCGAGGTGAACCAAAACGGGATGACGACGGATAGTCGCCCTCGACCGCCGAGGGCCGCGTTCACGCGCTCGATGGTGTCGAGATACCGGTCGAAGATCGTGACATCGTCGGGAAAGCCATCGAGGAGGTAGGGCTCAATGTCCAACTGTATTCCGGAAATCCCGCGGTTGCCGACGAGTGTCAGCAACCGGGTGAGCTTCTCGACCAGGATCGCCGGGGTATCGATCATGTCCGGGGCGCCGTCGAGCGCAAACAATTCGATGCCCGCTGTCCATGTAGAGGCGAACAGCGCGGCGTAGGCGGCCCACAACTGGTCGGAGTCCCGCATATCCGGCAGTTGGAGCAATACCCGACGGCAGTGATGCTGTCGGCAGGCGGCGAGCATTCCGTCGGGGTCGCGTATCGCCGTTCGATAATCCCAATACCAAAAGCCGATAGAGGGGACCGGAGGCGCGGCCGGCTCTCGATTCATCCATGCGCATTCTTCCAGCACGATGTTCGCGGCACCCTGGACGAGCAGCTTCACTTGCGTGAGGCGTCGAAGATCGAGTCGCCGCGCAACCGGCGCGAGCGGGAGCTCGACATCAAACCGGCCGGCGACATGCCCGACCACGGCGCTGTCCTGCCGCTGATCAGCGGATTCTGTCACCAGGACGATCGTCAAGGGGCTGGAGGTTGACCCACGTGCTCGGAGAGTCTGGAAGGACAACGCGTCCAGGCTGTTGTTCGCCGTCCTGAGAGACCACACCAACTCGCAGGGGGATGTCCCCTCGCGAGTAACGCGGACCCGAAGAGGAGGGACGACGCGTTCTTGCTGTGCCCGACAGCCGCCAACCGAGGTGCCGGTCTGTACGAAGAGGGCGAGGTGTGGATCGGAAGGCCGATAGGAAGAAAGAGCAAAAGAGTTGGCCGGTTGCCAACCGCGCACTATAATTTTTGGAACGGCCTGATCCCCCGCATAGATCAATTCGATTTCCTGGATTTCCGTTGGAGGCGTCTGCCCGGGAACCGTGAGTTCTTGGGACTTTGCCGAAGACGGCCAGAGGCAGAGCATGAGTAGTATCGGGGTCGCCGCCGTCCACGAGAGGCGGTTCATGCAGGGACACGTCTGACCATCAGGAATGGGCCACGATGCATCCGAAGCAGAACGCATAATGCCGGAAACCATCTTTAACATTGTTCAGTCGGGGTTTTTGTTGTACTTGGCCGCTTTGACTGTGGGATATCTGGGGCTCAATCTCATCTCCATTTTCTCGCTTCGGCAGTATTTCGAGGAGCGACAAGGAGAAGGATTTCCAGGCACATTTACAGGGTATGAGCCGCAGATCAGCATCATCGTGCCAGCATACAATGAAGCGGCGACAATCGTGAATTCTATTCGATCTTTGCTCCAGCTGAAGTATTCCGAGTATGAAATCATCGTCGTCAGCGACGGCTCGACCGACAACACCGTCGACGTGCTGAGGCAGGAGTTCGGATTGAAGCCGTTTCCTGAAGCCTACAGCCACGATCTGCCGACTCAACCGGTGCGTGCCACGTATCATTCGTCGGTCTACACGAATGTTCGTGTCATCGACAAAGAGAACGGCGGGAAGGCGGACTCCCTCAATGCCGGAATCAATTTGTCCGTGTATCCGTTATTTTGTTGTATCGATGCCGACTCCATCTTGGCACAGGACAGTTTGTATCGCGTGGTCCAGCCGTTCTTGCTCGAATCTCGTACCATCGCTGCGGGCGGCACCGTGCGCGTTGCCAACGGCTGTGTCGTGAACAATGGGCTTCTGAAAACCGTGGGTCTGCCGTCCAGATTCCTGGCGCTGTTGCAAACCGTTGAATACTTGCGGGCGTTCCTATCCGGGCGTCAGGGGTGGTCTCCGCTGAATGCGATGCTGATTATTTCCGGCGCCTTTGGCTTGTTTCGAAAAGAAGCGGTGTTGAAAGTCGGAGGGTATCGCACCAACACGATCGGTGAAGATATGGAGTTGGTGGTGCGCTTGCACCATCATTACCGCTTGAATGGCCAGCCCTATCGCATTACGTATGTGCCGGATCCGGTCTGCTGGACCGAGGTGCCGGAGGATTTGCGCACCCTCCGGAATCAACGCATCCGCTGGCAGCGCGGTTTATGCGACAGCCTGGCGGGCCACTTCGAGCTGTGCTGCCATCGAAAGGGCGGGACGGTCGGTTGGCTCGCCTTTCCGTTCATGGTGATCTTTGAATGGTTTGGGGCTGTATTCGAGATGCTCGGCTATGTGCTCTTGCTTGCCGGGCTCGCGTTCGGGTTGGTCTCCTTGCATGTCTGGATGGTCTGCATGTGTGTCGCCGTCGGGTTCGGCGTCACGCTCTCGTTGAGCGCCCTGCTCATGGAAGAAATGACGTTTCATCTGTATCAGCGTCCCTCGGATCTTTTGAAATTGCTGTGCGTCTCGGTCGTGGAAAACTTCGGGTATCGGCAGTTGAATTCCTACTGGAAACTGATTGGTCTCTGGCGATGGCTTCGCGGGACCAAAGCGGAGTGGGGTAAGATGGTTCGATCGGCCTCGTGGCAATCCCCGCAGAGCCCTCCTGGAAGCAGCTGACCCGTTTCTCTACAGTTCCGTTCGGTTCTCGCCGATAGAGGGTGAGGAAGCCGGTCTCTATCGACATCACAGGGAGGGTTCTCGGCCATGCCATCGGCGAGCGAACTGGTCCAGTCCTGCACCACCGTCTTCACGTTGCCGGAGATCTACTTCCGCGTGCGGGACGTGGTGAACGATCCCGATTCGACCATGGACGACCTTGCCGAGGTCCTGAAGCTGGATCCGGCCATCTCGGCCAGGTTGCTCCGCATTGTCAACAGCCCATTCTACGGGTTCCCCAAGCAGATCGACACGATCTCGCGTGCCGTCAATCTCCTCGGTACACAGGCCATCAACGACCTTGTCACTGCGACGACGGTCGGACGGACCTTTGCCGGCATGCCGATTCAACTGATGGACGTCTCCATGTTCTGGCGGAAAAGCGTGCTCTGTGCCTTGCTCGCCGGGAAAATTGCCAAATCCTGCGGTCTTGAAGATAGCGAGCGGTTTTTTATCGCAGGGTTGTTGCGCGACATCGGCCACCTCGTCCTCTACCAGACCATCCCGCGGCGAGCTCAGTCCGCGCTTATCGAAGCTGGCTACCTTGAAACCTCCCTGGCCGAGGTGGAACAGTCCAGCATCGGGTGCGACTTCGTAGAAGTGGGAGCCGAACTCATCCGGTCCTGGGGGATGCCTCTGCAGATCGAGCAGGCCATTCGCTGTCAACTGAGCCCAAACGATGCCGGTGAATTTATCATCCATGCGTCCGTCGTTCATCTGGCCGGTGTCGTCGTCGACTACGAAGAGCTCGAGCCGAACCGGAGGCCTGCGGCATTGCCGTTCACCCCCCATGCTGTTACCGCCACACGGTTTGTGCCGGCCAACCTCCCGGCACTGCTCGCAGATGCCAGCGCCCAGCTCCACGATACCCTGGCGCTGATCCAGCCCCACGCCATGGCTGCCTAACAGGTTGGTGACACTGTCCGCCGGCGGCGAGAACGACGCTGGATGGATTTTGCCGTGTCTTCAGCCTACAGGATGCCGGCCAATCGATTCAGGCCCAGCGTCGCCTGGGCAAAAAACAGCTGAAATGCCTGGTAGTCCTGGGGGAGCACCGGCTGGTTGCTCGTGGCTCGATCGCAGTAGATGAGCCCAATCGGTCTCGCTCCCACCCGCAACGGCGCCACGATCGCCGATGTCGGGTTCCAGACATCGAGGAAGTCCTGTTTCAGAGTCCCGGCCATTTGGTCTGAAAAGTTGGGAACCAGGAGTGGATCGACTCGTTTGAGGATCGTGAGAAAAAACCGGTGTTCCCGGCTGAGTGAGCCTGACAGGGACCGGAGGTACGGTGCCAGAGGAATCACGCCAAGCCCCACCCTTCCGATAAGCAGATCACTATCGCTTGGGTTCAGCAGTGCCAGACCCACACGGTCAAATCTGGCATCCCGATGGAGCGATTGTACAAATATCCCAAGGAGGCCGTTCAGGTCCTTCGCACTCTGGAGCGAGTCCTGAAAGGCCTGGAGCGTTTCAAGAGGCTTGGTTCGAATCGGAGCAGTCGGTTCGTCTCGCGGTGGGGACATCGCCTGTTCCTTGCCGACCGCCGGGTTGATGGGGGGCGAGTGCGGAATCGATTCGGTGGGGTCCTGCTCCTTTGATGGTGACGTGGCTTCATCGGAAGAATCGATTGCCAGCCCCATTGAGCGGATGAGTTGGCGCCCGCGATCCATAGCCCGAATCATCAAATCCGTGAACGGGCCAGAAGAGAGTCCGCTTCCGAGCTGGAGGGTCTTTTTGGCTTCCTCAACGGCAGTCCGCGGGGCGGGGCCGGTCAGCACCTCGACCAGGCGAATGGAGCCGACGACGATACCTCGGTAGGTGTGTGGCCTACTTTGCCAATGCGCTATCGGTTGTTCCTCCGGATGACGGAAGAGCTCGATCAGATCATCAGGTAGCTTCCACATGTGGGCCAATGCTTGGGCCAAGGTCAGTCGTGGCACACCGATGAGGCGCGTCTCTTGAAGCGCGGATTCCGACGGGCGCTTGGTTGTCTTGGAAATAGCCTGGAGAGCGAGAAAGAGGTCAGGGTCTTGGTAGGCAATGGCCAAGTCTCCGATCGAATAGAGGAGGGCGCCGGTAAACAACTGCCCAGGCTGTGGGTAGCCTATAGCCATGCCCAGTTCGCTGGCATAGGTCGCGGCGATGAGAGACCGTGCGATCAGAGTTTGAAACTCCTGTTGGCGAAGCGGCCAATGTTGCAGCTGTTCGACAAGATGGGCTGCGGCCACAAGGGACCGGACGGTGTCGAGCCCGAGCCAGCTGACGGCATGGGGGACCGACACAATCGTCTGCCGAGGACTGTAGGCGATGCTGTTCGCGACTTGTAGAACTTTGCATGTCAGCCCATGGTCTCTGCTGATCACCCGGGCAAGAGTTTCGGCATTGGACTGAGGTCCCATGTGATTCAGGATTTGCTGGCAGGTTGACTGCAAGATGGGAAGACAGCTGCTGGATTCGTCCAAGAGCGGCCTGAGTTTTTGATGGAGACGAGGGCGGATTGAATCGATGAAGGCTGATTCTATGGCCGTGCTTGAGGAAGTCATAAGAGGTTCCTGGTTGAGGGGCAGAGGCTCTATCGGTCAGAATCAGACTGAGCTTGAGGGTGGAAAAACTTTGAGGAAAGGAGTGAACGATCGTGCATGCAGTGAAAAAAGAGAGCGAGGACTATCCCGCGGCCAGGAAGTTACAGCCGGATGAAGTCGATAGGTACCGGCTAGACTGACCAGTCAGCCGCATGCATGCAGCTGTTTGGCTCATCATCCCTAACCGATCGCTCAGCAAGCAACAGCCCTATACGTGATGGCGGACGCAAAAATCCATGGGCCATACACTGTACCGCTAGACCAGCTCGCTGACAGAGATGAGACTAGGCTAGAGCCATCCATCTCTAGCAATAAGTGCAAGATAGAGCTATTATGCCCTGCCTCATCCATCTACATAGAGATGGCATAGCATTCATCTTTTCTCTTCAATGGCTGGAATGGCACAGTCATGATACGACCATTGGTCATTAGTCACTCACATGGATGAATCGAATTCGATACAGATCTCGTATCGAATTCGATACACCAATCTGCGATTCGCCGGGGAACCCTATATGTATGGGTCGCTAGGAAGACTCAAGTATGAATGAAATACGCATGTGGGGACCTCGCCATCTGCGCTCGATAGTCCAGGCATCACGGTTGCATCAGGCCTAGGCAGACATGCACACGAGAGAGTTTGGCGGGGAGAGGGCTCTTACGGGAGATCACTCATCAATCAACTACCCGGCATTGCACTGAGGAAAGGAGGGAAAAATCAGGTGTGAGTTAGGGAGAGAAGGAAGAAGAAAATGAGTTCAGACCATCTTAAGGAGGTGCCCAGTGAGTACAGGTGTATCGTATTCCATACGACTCGCAACAGCGGTTGGGGTGACCCTGGCCATGTTGGCGACATCCGCGCAGGCGCAAGAAATCATGAATCGTGGCGCAGTGACGGGGGTCAAGGTTGCTCCGGGTAACAGCAATCGAATTGACTTTGCCAACGCCAGAGCGATGGCCCTGCCTCAAGCGACGGAGGCTGTATCCGCGCAGGCTGAACAGGATTTGATCAGCAACTTAGTCAATCGATTCCAAGCCTCCGCTGCCACAGACAGTGGCCAAGTGGCAGGTTCTGAGGGTGATGGGTCGGCTCTCAATGCTATTGATCTTGACACATCTTCGGAGGCAATCAATACGCAGGCGGGGGGAGAATTTGAAACGCAGGAACATGGCACGTCAAATCATCCCTTTAGCACAGCGAAGGCCGATCTCAGGAATCTGAATGGTACGGCCCATCCGACTAATTTCACCTACCCCTATAGTCCGTCCGGTAAACTGTTCTTTAATATCGGCTCCAGCACGTTTGTGTGCTCCGCCTCATTGATCAAGAAAGGCGTTGTTGTCACAGCCGCGCACTGTGTGGCCGAGTTTGGATCAAGAACAAGGTTTTATACCAACTTCCGCTTTGTACCAGGGTATCGGAATGGCGTTGGGAATACTGCTCCCTCGCCTGGAAACTGGGCGGTCTCGCAAGCATGGGTCATGAGTAGCTATATCAATGGGGTGGCAGGGCAATGCGCCGCCACCGCTCCAGGTGTGGTCTGTAAGGATGATGTCGCGGTGCTCGAACTGACGCGAAAGAGCACCATTCCCAACTATCCAGGCACCGTGACTGGTTGGTATGGCTATGGGTGGAACCGGTTTGGCTTTACGTCAACTGGTCTGACCCATATCACTCAAACAGGCTATCCTGTCGGGCTCGATTTCGGGCAACTCATGCAGCGCAATGACTCACAGGGCTTTATCGCGTCCTCCACGCTCGTGAATAATACCGTCATTGGCTCCTTGATGACGGGCGGCTCCAGCGGAGGGCCATGGCTCCTCAATTTTGGAATTCGGCCGACGCTCAATGGAACAGCGAATGGGTCTTTCCCCAATCCAAACATTGTGATCGGGGTGACCAGCTGGGGTTATGTGAGTTCGGCCATCAAGCAACAGGGGGCCAGCCCCTTCACCAGCACGAACATTGTGCCGTTGGTCAATGCCGCTTGTGCAAGCTCAGATCCGCGTTGTGCGCCATAAGACACGGACTGCTGAGCTATGAGGGAAAAATGATCTTGTAGGCAACTCACGGCTGCAGGATCGAATCGGAACTGAGGAAGGGGGGTCTTACCGACTGAGGTGGGGTCCCCCTTCCGACTTATGTCGGGGTTTCGTCTCTCAGTGTTTTTTCTATTCAGAAGCGGGAAACCTATACTATGGGCTCATCATTATGGATTCCATGGGCGTTGGTGCAGTTGACTGATTCTGTTGTGGGAGTGACAATAAGACTGCAACACACACGGGGTACTTCATAATGTGACGACGGTGTGTGCCAGTTGCGCTAGGAGCCAAGAATGGTTGATGTGAAGGGAAAGAAGGACACGTTGCAATATGTACAGGCAAGGGAGGTGGGCCATGCACACGCTAGTCGGTCATTCCATACGAGTCGCAACATTGCTGGGAGTTACGCTGTCTATATGGACTATTTCAGCGCAGGCTCAAGAAATCATGCATAAGGGAGCAGTCACGGGGAGTAAAGTTCCCTCAGAAGGGCAGGACAACAAGATCGATTATAAGAATGCCGAAGCCATGCCCCTTCCGGCTGCGCCAGATAGTCTTGCAAAACAGGCGGAAAAAGACTTAATCGACAATCTTGTCAATCGGAACCGGCCTGTGGTCTCTGGGCCTGCCGGTCTGGAGCCAGGTTCTGAAGGCAATGGCATGCCAAATTCTGTTGAGCCGCGAACACCCTCAGGGCCACCCAATCCGAAGAAATTGAAGTAGCCGTGCCTGGTGGGCCGTTCTACTCCTCCCTATATGGGCTGATGTTTACCACTGTGAGGCGAGGCATGTGTGCCGCGGTACACCTCAGCTGGCACTAGTTATCTTGATTCCGCAGTAGCCAGAGATATTGTCAAGAGTGGTGGATTTGGGTGATCAAGTCCGATCCTCCCGAGTTCCTGTTTGGTTGTCCTCTCGTTCGTTCCACAAACTGATCCTTCTTGAAGACGACATCTGCACGGACGAGTAGAGCAGGTCGTGCGCATCGAGCCGCACCACGTGTTCTGCACGGCCTCCAGTTTGAACGCCATCGTCAGCCCGGCAGTGTATGAGCCGCCCCTTGGTCACCCCTGTCCGCAGCTTCACTGTGGCAAACGTCGACTCAATCAGGTTGGTCGACCAAATAGGTTTCTAGTGGTCAGCGGGGAAGTCGAAGTGAGTAGGGAGCTGCGGCATGTCCGCGAAGAGCGCTCTGGCGGCCTTTGGATACTTCGCCTCTGAGTGTAAGGTTGGGAAAGTGTTGAGGGAAGGACCGAACGATTGTGCAGGAAGTAGAAAGAAAGTGGAGCGAGGACCGTTGATAGAGTGTGAAGCCACAGCCGCTTACTGAACCGACCAGAGTAGTTTCTCGACGACGCTGTATCTCTATTAGTCCACATTGTTTATTCGGCCGAGTGCCTTCCTGGAAGATCGCTTGTTCCAGGGTACAGAAGAACTGTTGGTGGGGAAGGGGGTCCTCAACGGCCAGAAGGTAACCCTGGGCGCTGGTCCGCACGACGCAAGAATGGTACCGTAAAATGCTGACATGAGTAATACGTACATAGATGCGTATACCTAAGTGTTAGGCATTGACTTGCCAGCGAGTCGGCACTATAAATCGGTCCACTTCGTCATGGCGTCACGCCATGCAACTAGAAAGGTCTAGAGGGATGGGTGCATTGCGGTCTTGCCCACCGGTGCGGTCTGCGTTCCTGAGATGGTTGCTGAGCCTGGGGCTTCTCATGGGACTGTTCGCCTGTGGGCCGGCGCCATCCGACCCTGCGCCGAGCGTGGATGCACGTACGGATCTGAGGGGGGTGTCCACGGTGCCTTCCGTGCCACAGGATAGCCCATCATCTCGCAACGATCCCACCAAGCCGACGCCGAGCGACGTGACGCTCGCCTCTTCTCGTGAGTCGGTCTCTGATCAGAAAAAAGATCCAGCGCCACGACCTGATCGCGCACTCCTGTCCGACCGGACCCAACCGTCGGTGGATGTTTCGGAGCAGCCTGGTGTTCTTCCATTGATGAATGTGTGGACGCAGGAGGGACTGCCCGTATCAGTCGTGGTGCTCGAAGACCCGACCGACGACGCGAGCCTCGAAGAAGACGCGAACAACGAGCGACACAACTGGGATGTCGCGCATGCAACGGAGCAGTTGGAAGATGAACAGGAACAAGAGGAAAGATCCGGCGAGCGGAACGAATGACGCGCGTGGGGCGCAGGCCCCGCGGACATTCGTAGCTAAGATGTTGTGGGTGTTGAGAGCGGCTGGCCGTGGCGGGACTCGTCATGAACGACCAGTCTGAAGAGAGTGAGCAGATGAGTTGCTCGATCGCAATGGACGGAATAGCCCGCGCCTGATATCGAAAGGATGAGTTGCTTTCAATGGCGCGTGGACATGCGCGTTACTCGACAGGGAGTGACGGGATCAGTGGGCCAGGTACAATCTCAATAACCGAGGAGGATTGTTTATGAGAACGCGAAACGCACTTGTCACGATCATGCCGGCTGTGCTGGCAGTCGTGTGTATGCAGAGCAGCAACACGGAGGCACAGGACAGCACGGAGACACGGCTCAGCGCAGCAGTCAGCACGGGCGCGTCGCTTGGATTTCAGGTCAGCAAACAGACGACGGAAGTGCAGGCGGCATCGACTTTGGCATATTGGACGCCGGAGCGGCTTGCGAACGCGAAGCCGATGCTGCCTCTGCTGAATGAGCGAGCGGTGGCTGCTGAGGCAACTGCGCAGGGGGATGGGGTATCAGTCTCTCTCCCGGGGAAACGTCCTACCGCCACGGCCAGTGCGGATTCGGCTGTGCGTCTCTACGACCCAGCGCAGGTCCAGATTCAGTCCGAAGCTGGGGGGGTCGAGGCGCAAGCGGTGGGGTCTTTGGGGGCCCACTTCACCAGTGCACGGGTTAACCAGCCAGCCTTAGAGACTATCTATCCAAATCGGACGGTCGGCAAACTGTTCTTCACTGAAAATGCTACAGGAATTAATAAGGTCTGCTCCGCCTCGGTGCTTCGGCACAGGGTCGTGCTCACAGCAGGGCACTGTGTCCATCGTGGGAGCGGCGGAACTGCAGGATTTCATCGTAACTTCCTGTTCATCCCGGCATTCAGAGATGGGGCTGCGCCTCTGGGAACTTTTACACCCCGTTATGTGGCCACGACCTCCACGTGGGCCACGGGTGGTGGCGTGGTCCCCAATGCAGCGGATTTCGGGATGTTCGAAATGAACGATAGGTCTGGCGTGAGAATCGGTAGCATCACGGGGTTCTTGGGGTACGCGACCTCCCGCCTTATTCCCAACCACACGACGAAGCTCGGCTATCCGTGTAACCTCGATAGCTGCCAGAAAATGCAGCAGGTGACGTCGCAAAGCTTTCGGGCGGTCAGTCCCAACAACGTCGAATATGGTTCGAATGCCCGAGGCGGCTCGAGCGGCGGTCCGTGGGTGCAAAACTTTGGTATTCAGGGCGTGGGTGGATTGACGACCGGCTTGAATCAGGTTGTCGGGGTGACTTCCTATGGGTACGTCTCGCTGGATCCGAAGGTCCAGGGCAGCCCCATCCCTGACAGCCGGTTCCTTTCGTTGCTGAATCTGGTCTGTGCTCAGAGGGCCGGCAACTGCAGCTAAAATCCTATAGATAACAGTGGCGGGTGCGATTGTCGCACCCGCCACCCTTTCACCCCAGCGTGTCAAGCCGCGCATTTCACCGAACAAGCCCGCAGCAAGTGAAGAAGCGAAGCAGGACATGCCAAGCTTTGCGTGAACCGCTCGCTTCGATCGCATGCGAGCGGATACCGACCTTGCCCTCGCGTTCCTCTGTACGGTAACCCTCTGGGCGATGTGAGAATGAAGGAGGATGGTTGTTTCCATCGCCTGCTCGGGGAATGTCGTCGTGTTTCTCTGACGAGGGCGTATCCCGTGAGATCAGGGCGTTCTGGTCAGGCGAAACGACGTCAGCATTTTCTCGCCCTCGGGACCAAAGGGGATGAGGCCGTACATGTACCGGTCGGTTGCGAAATAGAGGAACTCGTTGGGCGCGAGCTGCTGCCGGAGTGCGACCCTCAGTCCTTCGTGTGCCCCCTGCAGTTGAACGGGAGTAATCTCGCTGCCGGGAGGCAGCAGGCCGAAGGAGTTGAGCCAATCACGCAGCGAGCGTCCCGACGGTCGCGGGAATACCTGGATGGTCAACATGGGCGGTTCAAGATCCGCAAACTGGCCGGTTGCGATGTCTTTCCGTTGTAAGCGTACGCGCTGGACCGCCGCCGGCTGTGTGGGTGTTGGGTGGGTGACTTCCTTGAGGATCACGTACTCTTTGGGATATTCGACGGCAAAGCCATAGGTTGGGTCGGTGTGCATCTGCCAGTCCTTCGTCTGGATGACAGGCGACATTCCCGTCGGCCTGTCGAGTTGCCGCGCGGCACTGTCGCAACTGGCCCAGATCACACTTGCGACAATCACATAGGAAAGCCATACGACTCGAAACAGGATTGGCGCATCGTTCACCATCTATGTCCCTATCCGTCCTCCGCTCCTGTATGCATTCGATGAATCATCAATAGTAAGCCGTCGATCGAATGCCAGAGCGTGGAGCAACACTGGCTCCGAGCTACCTTGCGCTGAGCTGGCCGAGGCTGTCAATGTTTCCCTCTTCCTCTTTCCTGGGTTATCGCGCGGGAAGGGTTGAGTAAATGGCGTCAGGTCGTTCGATGGCGCGGTGATGGCTGACGGCGTGGCAAGCGTTACCGCATCGCAACGCTGTGTCTGTCCACAATCCGGCCCGAACCCCCCCTGCTCATCACACTAATTGGGCTACAAGCGTCCGAATGTTCGTTCAAAGAACTCTTTGGTGAGCTTCATATGCTGCGCGATATCCGTTTGCAGATGGCGTGCGCCGGCCTGCCAGTCATCCGTTGTGTAGCCAACCCGGCGGGCGAGGAAGATAAATTCGTCGGAGTCGGTTGGTGGAAGGACCCGATCTTTGGCGTTGCCACGGACCATGCGTAGGCCGTCGATGAGCATGCGGATAAAGAAGTAGGCCTTGCGGAGAATCTCGCCGTCTTGCCTCGTGACAAGGCCACAATCGACGAGGGTCGCCAGCGCCTGCATGGTGTTGGGAGTGCGCAGGACAGGGAGCCGATGGCCATGCATGATTTGGAGGTATTGCATGGCATACTCGATATCGACGATACCACCGGGGCTATGCTTCAAGTTGACGGTGTCGCGCTCCACCAGCTGCTTGAGTTGCTGTCGGCGCAAGGCGAGGGCATCGGGGATATTCCAGGTTTTCCCGCTATAAACGTAGCTGTCGCGATGGGCCTCGACGCGCTTTCCAAGGGCCGCATCACCCGCTACATGCCGCAGCTTGATCAATGACTGACGCTCGAATGGCGCAGCCAGGCCGCTGTCACTGTAGTACTTGGTGATCTCGTCAAAGGGATTGGTCAAAGAGCCTTTTCCGCC